>Ga0164310_10001574_pt1 | contig 13013 bp, 14 predicted proteins | sample GuaBasSedimGuay1_FD_121795 | JGI IMG/M metagenome (GOLD analysis project Ga0164310, IMG submission 121795) | Subseafloor sediment microbial communities from Guaymas Basin, Gulf of California, Mexico - Guay1, Core 4569-9, 0-3 cm | ecosystem: Environmental > Aquatic > Marine > Hydrothermal vents... | reverse complement strand
GTATTTTCATAGGTAGTGATGAAGAGAGAGAAGAAAAATAAAAATCCCACTTCTTTCCTAGATTTTTAAACCGGTGTCATACACATCAAGAGATAGAACGTTTGACTATTAATTTTAAACATGGACTCCTTTCAGCGACCCTATTAAATGGTGTTCGTTAAAACATCTTAAAATTGATTCTTCATTTGTGTTTTTACTATTTGGAAGCATTAGGTAAAGTTTCAATTGGGGGGATAGGTACCCTCCCAACATGCTTTTTAAAGTTTATGTACGTAATATAGGGCACGATGTAATAAGTATGTGGTTGGGGGAAGGTTTACATTTGCGTTCCCCCAATGTTATGGTATGAGTGTCGGACAATGTTTCGACGAGAAAGAGCTCGGGCGGCTGCTCCCCAAGCTCGGGGAGGTGAAGGACACCGTCTGGAGGACCCTGAGCCTCCAGGGGTTCGAGCCGCCCACAGCCTCCATTGTGACCCGCATCCTATTCTTGGTGACCATGATTCTTAAACCTTTCCAGTCGCTCTGGACGGTCTGCTTCCACCTCATCTTCCTGGTGGAGCCCGAGGACTGCCCGGTGTGCGCCCGCCTGAAGAGGAGGAGGAAGAAGCCCCACCTGCTCCTCCACTGCCCCCACTGCTGGGAGCCCATGCACAGCCGGGGAACCAACGGGAGAACCCCCGTGTTCTTCTGCCCGAGGCACGGACGCGTGAGCATGAGGAGAACCCTCGAGGCCCGCGTATTCTTCGCCCTCTACGCCATCAGGGTGGGCCAGCTCGTCGCCGCGGGGATCCCGGAGAAGGATGTCGCAGAGCTGCTCGGGGTGACCCGGACCTTCGTCGAGACCGCCGTCAGAACCCTCGCCGCCCGCCTCGACCTCCCCGCACCCCGCCTGAAGGGCGACCCCGTGGTCCTCTTCCTGGACGGCTTCTACGGGAGCAGGATCGCCGTCCTCGTGGGGAAGGCGGGAAGACACGTGCTCTGGACCTTCAGGGGAGGAGAACACCCTGACCATACGCTCCCTCCTCGAAAGGATCAGGAAGAGCCTGCCGGAGGGAGCCACGCTCGTCGTGGTGACCGACGGAAAAGCCGACTACATAGACCCCGTGAGGAGCGTCTTCCCCGACTGCATCCACGTGAGACACTTCCACAAGACCTGGGACGAGGTCATCGTCCACTACCCCCTCCGGGGCAGGGTCTACTCCCTCCACGGCCCCATAGACATGCTCCAGCGAAGGAAGAAGGCCAGGGTGACCGTGTGGGAGGGGGTGAGGGTGAACCCGCCCAGGCCGAGGAAGGCCGAGGTCGTCCTCAGCGGCGAGCCGGGGAAGCTCCTCAGCGTGATCAGCAGCATAAACGCCAGCGAAAAGTACGACGGGAGGCTCCTCCAGCGCTTCACCCGCCGCCTCCGCCGCCTCGCCGACCTAGTGAACAGCGGGGAGGTCGAGAAGAAGACCGTCACGGAAGCACTCAAGCTCCTCAGGATGAGGAGGCTCCCCCTCCGCTTCAAGAAACTGCTCCGCGCCAGAATAGAGGAGTTCCACGACGCCACCCGGAAGCCCGGCGGGAAGAAGCCCAGCGAGGACAAAAAACCCTATGTGAAAAAGAGAAGCTCCACCCGGATCTTCAGGGGCACCCTGGAGGAGGCCGAGGAGCGCGTCGAGGGCGTGAAGCCCCTCGTGAGAACCCTGAGCACCGCCTTCAGGGGCAGAAAGCTGGTCAGCAGCCCCGTCGAGGGCGTCAACTCCAACATCAAACCCCTCATATCCTCCAAGTCGGCGTCGGAGCCCGCGGTGAAACTCGCCCTCCTGGCACGCTTTTCACATACCTCCCCGGGAATAGGGGAGGCTCTCCCCCTCTCAGCCTCCGTCATCACCAGGAGGAAGCGGGTCCGCGTGCACCCCCACCAGCTCATCACCATGAGGTACACCGACAGGAGGGGAAAAACAATCACCAGAACCATCTACACCCTCTCCGCGGGCGGCGGGAGGGTGGTGGCCTACTGCTTCCTCAGGAACCAGGTGAGGACCTTCCTCAGGCGGAGGATGGAGATCCTCCACCAGAAAAACGTACCCCTAAGCCCATAAAAGAACATACTTATTACATCGTGCCAACGAAAGTTGGAGAGTTAAGGCATTTGTGTACCATGCAATTACTTTGAGGTGGAAGTATGGAAGTTAAAGTAATTGTCAATGGAAAAGAAGTTGAAATGAATGAGTACGTCAGGAGTGTCTTCTTCGAGGTGTGTTGCGGCTTGTTAAGAACACTCAGGGGAGTAGATGATTGAAAAGAGCTTGAAATTAGAATCAAAAAGAGTTGATGGGGGGAATAGTTCTTCGAATATGCGAAGTATTATTTCCTTAATCCGTTGTGGTTTTCCCCTTTATGGAAAGGCGAGATTATATGTCCTTTACTCCGTCTTCGTCTATCATGAAAAGCACTTCTCCCTCGGGAAGGTAAGGGCTATCAACAAGGCGGGCTATTCTCTGGTTACCTCTGCTTTTTCGTAAGTAAATTCTGGTGGTACAGTTGTGAGCAACTATGTGCCCACCGACAGGAGCAGTAGGATCCCCAAAGAAAGCATCAGGCTTTGCCATAACTTGGTTTGCGACAACCACAGCCAAGTTATATAGTTCAGAAAGCTTAAGCAGGGTGTGAAGATGCTTGTTTAACTTCTGCTGACGCTCTGCCAGCATTCCACGACCTATGTATTCGGATCGGAAGTAACCAATAATGCTGTCTACAACAATTAGTTTAACGTTTTTGCCCTTCTCAATGATCTCACCTATGTTCTGGGACAGATAAAGCTGATGATCTGAGTTATAGGCTCTGGCGTAAGTAACATTTTTTAAGACTTCTTTGGGTTCCAGTGCGAATCTCTCGGCGATGGAGATTAGGCGTTCGGGTCTAAAGGTTCCTTCGGTGTCAATGTAGACGGCTTCCCCGCCCAGTCCGCCTAACTCTTCAGGCAGCTGAACAGTCACGGAAAGCTGATGACATATCTGAGTTTTACCTGTTCTGAATTCTCCGAACAATTCGGTAATCCCTTTGGTTTCGACGCCTCCACTCAGGAGTTGGTCCAGATTTTTTGTTCCTGTCGTAATCTGGGATACGCTTTTTCTTTGGGTTAGGTACTCCTGAGCGGAGATGAAGCCGATATTCAGTTTCTCTCTCGCTGCTTCAATAATCCTTGTGGCGGTAGCCTCGCCTATATCTGCTGCCACCGCTAATTCTTTGGGTGTGGCGACAGCCACGGCCTCTGGTGTTCTAAACCCGCCCTCACTTAACTTTTTGGATATCGCGGGGCCTATTCCGGGGAGATCCTCTAACGAGAGTAAGCTGCTCAATTAAACCATTCTCCACGGGTTAATTAGCTTTTGATTTGGTTTTGGGAGAGAGGATGTTGAAGTTCTTTTCCCGGTATGTAAAGCGTCTTAGTGTGAATGATACGAGTAACTCCCGGGCGATGGGGGTGGTCCGGCGGTCAGAGAGGTCAGATTAGAGACCTTTTGTGTCAGGGCCTTCTTGGGGGTGGTCGTAATTGACCTCGATCTGAACCGCATCGGATTCGAAACATCCTCTCTCTAAGGGTGTAGTACGGTTGTAATTATCGTTTAACAGGTTAATAATTTCGTGTGTAAGTATTACTTCCAGTATTTCCAGTATTTCCAGAAAAATCGTTTAAGAAAAAGGGAGAGAAAAATTGAGGAACCGCTGATTTGAAAAACTTGTTGAAGAAGACGAGAATTAAAGAGCGCTTTAGGAGGTAAGTCAGAGAATGATTGATTATTGTTCAACTATTTTGTAGACTACGTCGTTCGGTCTGACGCGGTCTTTTACTTTAATACCTACGGAATCTCCCGCTCCAGCTTTTTCAACAGGATTTTTTTCAATTTGCATGCTTTCAACCTTTTGCGTGAAATCTGTTGTGGCGCCTATTACGCGAATGGTGTCGCCGATTGCCAAGTCTGCTTCGAGCTTCACCGCTGCGACTCCGACTTTTTTGAAGTACGAGAAAACCGTTCCTACTCTGATTTCGCTCATAAGTGTTCATCTCCGAATTATAAGTAGGTCAGAAGAATTAATATCTTTTCTTCGATAATTTTTCGTAAAAGAAGAGTTTCAAAGTTTTTCAGGTAGGTCTTTCCCGTTTTTCCTCTTCTTTCTTTTTTGAATTTTATCAAGCAGTTTTCTGATAGCTTCGCTTATTATAAGTAAATCCCATAACATGAACCTAGCTCCATCCCCTTTCTATTCTAACATAGCACTTGGTGTTTATTATCTTTTTGTGGTTTTCAGATAGTCCATGAGACATCAGTCATCTTAACTTTAAAAAACTATTATTAACAGTAAGAATCGAGTTCCAAGAGAGCTTCATGAGGAGGTTCGTTTAATGTTTGAAATTAAATTAAACGAAGAGAGCTTTCAGGCGGCGTAAAGGATACGTCTAAAATTTCAGTGCAATGAGGGTATGTGTCACCTACTTTGGGTCGATGGTTAAATACCATAGAGAAAACCTATTTTGGGAAAAATTGCCCTAAGAACTTTCGTATCTTTTTCCACCTCTAAAAAAGGGGGAAAGTAAGTGTTTGCTTTTCTTGCAGAGGGTTACTTTTCTTTCTTTATTTTTTCCAGTTTTTTCTTGTACAGACTGACTAGGTCCTGTGTCCGGACGCAGATATCTTGAGCTAACACTGTGTATTCTAGTATTGTTTTGAGGTCAACGTCGAAGGATTTGTCTGCCACCATTTTTCCTAATCCGACGGCTATTGGTCCGTTCTCCATAATTTTGTTCGCCATTTTTTTGACCGCGTTATCAAGTTCATCTTTGGGAACTACTTTGTTTACGAGGCCTATACGCCAAGCCTCCTGCGCATCGATTATGTCTCCGGTGAGAATCAACTCTTTTGCTCTGCCGAGACCCACCACGCGGGGTAATCTCTGGGCTCCGCCGAGGTCGGGTATGATTCCATAGCAAACCTCGGGTAGGCCGAAAGTTGCATCTTCGGAAGCTATTCGGATATCACACGCTAAGGCTAGCTCTGTGCCTCCGCCGAGAGCTATACCGTTTATAGCGGCAATCGAAGGTTTTTCCATAGACTCAAGCATGTTGATGGTTCCCTGTATCATCCGAATGAAAGGTCTAAGTTTGGAAAGGTTTTCCAGTAGGGTGCTTCCCAGCAATGAAAAATCTAAACCGGCCGAGAAAGCCCTTCCTGCCCCTGTTAACACTAGAATCTTTACCTCGTCGTCTTCGCGGGTCTTTATGAAGTATTCGCGTAATTTCTCAAAGGTTTCAATAGTTAGCGCGTTCAAAGCCTTGGGCCTATTCAAAGTTATTTTGCCAATTCCATCATGTTTTTCAAATATGACCACGTTCGAGTTCATAGTCTTCTACCTCGCACTTCAATTTAGTATATGAAAAGAAGCATGGTATCTTAAATATAAAACGTGACTAAATACGGACAGCAAGAAAAAGGTTCCAAGCCCTAGATAATAGGGAAAACCCTGGAAAATGAATCAAAGGGTTTACAATGCAGACTTTAGAGAAAAGGATAATTAAGTAAGAAGGAGCACAATTCAGGGGTAAGATAAGTAATTTGGGGGTTCTTCAACTTCTTTGGTAGATTCGGATGTAAGGCCCGGGGGTGATTAGTATGTATTCGCTTCCTAGTTGGGCTATGTCGCCTTCGATTTGGCGGCAGATACCTCTCAGTTGATCAACCGCTCTCTTGAGCTCGTTATTCGACTGTACTCTCTGGATAAACGGTTTGATATGTATGATGATTATGTTTCCTGATTTCAGTTCCTCGGCTATTCGTGATATGTCGGAAAGAGTTAGGAGAGGTATGGATTTTATGTACACCACCCCGGAATCAACCACTTCCTGGGGGATTTCGTCTGTTTTTTGCTCCTCCTCGAAGACCCCAAGTTTGGCTAGGTACTCTTCTGTGTCTGATGGGGGAGTAGTATCTGTGTCCAATGAGGGTTCTTTTTTCCCCTTTATTCTCTTAAAAAATCCCACTATCTTCACCAACCTGCTGCTTTACGATGGTTTTTGCTGATAATGAGGGGAGGATCCCCACAAATGTCTCTGTTTAATTTTGGGTTTTTACATCTAAAAGTGTTTATATTACACCCGAGAATACGTTTAAAACCTGATTTTTACCATATCTCGTTTTTTCCCCATCCACTCGGCAAAATTTTTTTCGACCATAAGCCTAAAAATCTCTTTTATATCCTCTAGAGGTAAGCTACTGAAATCTTCCCCAACATCAATTATTTCAAACAGGGTGAAATCCAGCCGCCCCGTGTTTAGGGCCCAACGATAAATAATTTCGCACCACTCCTCGAGGGAGCGCCAGTAGATTCTAACCAGTGTTTTGTTCTTATCCCACCATTTGATGCGATTCTTTGAGTTCATGTACTCCAGTATATCTCTTAAGGCAACCTCAGAAAGTTTGTCAAAGGGATTCTTTTCCATCAATTCGGCTACACTGATAAGGTGTATTACCAAAGACTTCGCCCATTTTAGGAGGTAATCTGCCCAGTCGCTTCTCCAAGACTCTAAAAACTTTGGATTTTTGGGTTTAACATACATCCAAGGCAAGTCTACCCATTCGGGTAGGGGAGCTCTCTTCTCCACCACCCGTTCAGAGGTCTCGGTTAGCGATTTCGGGGGAGCCGTCGCAGTAGCTGAGACGCTGGTTCCGGACTTCTGTCTTACGAGTTGAAGCTCGGCTTTTAGTTTCTCAATCTCTTCTCTTAGCATTTCTATTTTAAGCTCACGTAACTCGGCTTCGTCGAGGGTTCCCTCCACCGCCAACTCGTCTAGGAGGTTGGCCTCATTTGCGGCTTGCTTTTTGGCTCTCTCCTTTTGTTTTTCCGCCATTTTCATCCCAAAAACGGTAAATTATTCAACGGCAAACTCGTCGGCCCATTCCTTGAACTTGATAAGCTCCGAGGGAGAAACAACGGGTTTTACTCCCCGTAGCGCCTCTAGGAAATCTTGGCGGTTTACAGGGCGTACCTTCACATTTTTGTCATTCAGCACGCCAGCGGCATCCAATTCTCTAATGGGCATCATTAAAGCCTCTCTACAAATCATGGCTATATCGCTACCAACGTAACCCTCGGTTAGTTTCGCCAATTCTTTAAAGTCTACATCTTTTGCCAGTTCGACGCCCCGGGTGTGAATTTTGAAGATTTCTTCCCTGGCTGCCTCCTCGGGCATCGTGATGTAGATTCTTTTCTCAAATCTCCGACGCAGAGCGGGGTCAAGCTCCCATGGAACATTGGTTGCGCCAAGAACGATTATTTGATCATTCTTTGATGAGGTTACTCCCTCCATCTCCTGCATGAGCTGGGTTTTCAACCTGCGCTCTCCTCCCACTTCGTCTCCGTCGCGCTTCGTTGCAACGCTATCAACCTCATCGATGAAGATTATTGAGGGTTGCTTTGCACGAGCCGCATTAAACAATTCCCTTACCAGCTTTTCTGATTCACCAAGCCACTTGCTTACGAGGGTCGCGGCAGACACGTTAAAGAATGTTGCTTTGACTTCGGATGCCACCGCCTTTGCGATTAGCGTTTTTCCGCATCCAGGAGGCCCAAATAGCAGTATTCCCCTCCAAGGTCTTCTCGCCCCTTTGAACAGGTCGGGGCGCATCATTGGGAGAATTATAGCCTCCCGTAATGCTTGCTTCGCGGTGTTCAGATTCGCAACATCGCTCCATTTGACGTCGGGTTTTTCCGCTATTATCGTGTCAGATATCGCCCTTGACAATTCCTCGTCTTCACCTTCACCAGTTTCCCGCGTGGTCACACCAGTTCTCAGTGTGGGGATGGAAGATCCGCGAGGTGAAAATGCAGCTGCTTTGATTTGCTTGCAGCGTTTAACGTATTTCTGCGCTCTTTCGTAGTAGATTTGTCTAAGTTCAGGGTTGTCTGTGAACCGCATGCATTTGAGTAGTATATCTGCCGCTCTCAGATATTGTTCGTAGGCTTGTTTGTAGTTCCCACGGTTGTCGTGGTTGATTGCTTCCTGGGCTATCTGTGTAGCGTATTTAAACAGTTTTTCTGCCATTTTCCCCACGTAACACATACTTTTACTAATTAGTAAAAGTTACTCCGAATGTTATTATTCTTTCTCTAGGTGCAATCCGATTCGATCAGCTTCTCGAAGGTAGGGAGGTTTTGAGTGAAAAAGAAAAATTTTGGTGTATTTTTTGAGATGGAGATTATTCCGGTTTTGCTTTTTCGGCCTCTGTTTTCGGTAGTCTTCTAAAAGCGTAGTAAAATCTCTGAAGAACAGTGAAGTGTGTTAGAAACGCGAGTAGTATAATAGCCCAGTATATGAGCTGCTGCTGAGGGGGGAATACTGAAGTCAGAACAAGTACGCCCTGAATGAAAATTACGATACCCAGTATCGCGAGTCTTTCAGGTCTTTCGGCTAACCCGATTCCAAGATTTTTGAGCCCTGCTGATTCTGCACGGGAACGAGCATAGCTCACCAGAAGAGCGCCAGCGAGCGTAACGATTCCCCAAACGGGGTGGCAGTAGCCAGCTATGATAATAGCGGCAAAAATGAACACTTCAGTGTAGCGGTCGAGTACTGAGTCCAGAAAACCACCAAACACGGTTATCGTTCCTGTTGATCGAGCGACAAGTCCATCGAGTAGATCGCAGAAACCCATAACAAAGATCATTACCGAGGCTAAAATCAGCCTCCACCCTTCATCTAGGAGATTAACGGGATACACTAAGTTTCCAACGATAAGGATACTGCCAATGATGGAGAAAAGGAAGCCTAGAATAGAGATGCGATTTGGGGTTAATCTAAGTTTTACTGCGATGTTTACAAGGGGTACGAAAATTTTGGTAAGCACCTCTTTAAATTTGCCCAGCAAATCATAACCTCCGAGCGATAATGGTGGTTTAACAGTCGAAGAGATTCGTAACGGTCTTCTGCTATTATTCTTTGTAGAAAGGTCTACTTGTTTCTATTGGTAGGCTTCTTGAAGTCTTTGCAGAAGCACGTTTCTATCCATCAGCAACATAAACGAGGCTAGCCTTGGACCCTGTTTTTGTCCAAGCAGCACCCGATAAAGCAGTTGGAAAAATCTTCTCGAACCCAACCCCGCCTCATCCTTGGCAACTCTATAAAGAATATTTTCCAATTCAGTCTCTGTGAATTCTTTGTCCCCTAACTTCTCTGCGAGAATTTTCAGGGCTTCCTTTTCTTCATCTTTAAGTTGCTCCTTTATGGCGGGAGGAAGCTTCTCAAGAATCCTCAGCTTGAATCTCTCGGGGGCATATTTATCAAGCCACGCCCGAGCCTCTCTAAGCCTTCTCTCGATTCTAGTTTTATCAAGCTTGGAAGGGATATCGCCGAGTAAGCCCGTGTTTTTGAGTTTTGTTATCGCATTTTCTAGAAGATTCTTTTCAGGGAGAATCTGAACCAGAGTTACGGCGTGAGCGTATCTTAACTGGAAGGGTAAAGTTTCAGGAGGGGGACTAAGCTGTGAGAGCTCATAGCTTCTTTTCATCTCGAACTCTTCTTTCTCCTGGAGAACTTTTTCGACCCCGTAGTATACTCTCTCCGCTTGGTCGTAGCTTTCGGTGAACTCGGGGACGCGTGATAGGTCTATAACAACTCTTTTCATGGGTTTGTTTTTTAGGTATAGGTATCTGAGAACCTCGGCCTCGGCTATTTCCAACCATTCAGCTGGAGTGACACCCAAAAAGTCGCTAGACCCCATATCACCCAAGTCTTTACCATCAACGGAGAAACCGACCCACTCGTAGGGATAACCGAAAGGAGGTTTTCTTCCAAAAATCTTCTCAACTATTTCTGCGCAGCTGTCTCGAGAACCGCCGGGGGTGGCGTGGTCCTTACCGTACGGTTCGAAGCTCACATTGAGAAGTGTCCACAGAGCCGCCCATTCGATTCGCCAGTTTAGTTTTCCGTCCTCGATGCTTGAAACTCCTCTCGTTTCGCAGCGGTTGCAAACATATTCAACAGTGTAATCGTCGAGGTTTACGTTAAGTATTTTGTGCTGGCCTATGGTGAGGCACTCCTTGCAGAGTGGTTCGAATGGTATCCAGCCTTTGGGATACGGGTTTCTGCCTCTGTATTTGTTGATAATCCGTCTGAGTTCCTCTTTTTGCTGAATTGTCTGTTTAACAAGCTCTTTCATTCCTTCTGTTTTGTAGAGATCGGTGGTGAGGAGGGGTTTGACGCCTATTGAGAAGCTGTCCAAACAGTCTCTGAAGGGGAACCAGTAGTGCTCCACCCAGTTTTTGTGGCATCCGAGGGGGTCGGGTACGTCGATTAAACGCCTGTTTCGATACTCTTTGGCTTGTTCAGGGTCAGGGAACTGTTTTAGTTGGGCGCTCTTTCCCTTCCACTGATCCTGCGTGTAAAGAACCAGAAAGTGTTCAGCTTTTTTCCCTCTTCTTAAGAGTTCTTCTTTTACGGTGTTCGTTAGGATAATTTCACCACGTAGGCGGCCGATGTGCTGTAATCCAGAAACGGACATGCCGCAGCTGCATATGTAGTGGTCTTGATCGTTCCAGTACTTGATAATATCGTCCACTGTTGAATCAATAAAATGCCAGTACTTTTCCAATGCACTAAACCCTTCCTAGCCTTTTTACTTCACCGAAACGAATTCATACTAGTAAATCTTTCGGATAAGTACGATTAGTTATAGAGAAATCATTTGAAAAACGAAACAGTAATCGCTTCCACAAACGAAAGCATAAAACAAGACTTGATTAACAGAAAGAATTCTTAGAAAAAAATAAAACGTTCAGTTTGCTTGTGAATGTGTAAAAATTCTCCAAGAAGTAAATGTAAACATCAATTTACTAAAAATGAACGAGACTTCGTTCAACCAAAATCTTACTAGCGGGGAACCCAGTTGATACTCATTGTGTGTTCTGTTCAAGATATTGCGGGAATTAATATTTCTGAAAGACTCAGAGAGGAAATGAGTTTCACCGAAGTCGAAACGGGAGAGGGGGAGGAAGGAAAGTGGGTGGGGGAAATCGCGGGCAGGGAAGTGCTTCTTGTTCACCGTCAAGAGGATATTCTGTACTGCAACAATTTAGAAAAGATTTACTCTCCGGATTTGATAATTTTCGCAAGCAGGCACAGCAGTGCGACTGGCGAGCCAACTTTGTGTGTGCATGTTCCAGGTAATTTTGGCGAAGCAAAGTATGGAGGGGAACCAAAAACATTGTCGATAGCCCCTCCTCACCACGTGAAGACCGCTTTGCGAAAATTGTTTGAGATGAAAAATGAGTTAGATTTGGAATACGTGGTTTCTCAAGAACAGACTCATCACGGCCCCACACCGTTGTGCCCCTCGCTTTTCATTGAGATTGGAAGCTCTGAAAAACAGTGGAGGGACAGAAATGCGGGAATCGCCATCGCAAAAACAATAATTAGCGTTTTGAAGGTAGGTGAAGAGAATTGGGGCATAGCGGCTGGTTTCGGGGGAGGGCACTACGCCCCGAAATTCTCGAAAATTAATCTACACACAGAGTTGGCGGTGGGCCACATAGCATCAAAGTATGCGGCTCCTCTCCTGGACGAGTTCATGTTGAAGCAGATCGTTGACAAAACTGTCGGAGAGTTAAGATTTTTCATCATAGACTGGAAGGGTTTAAAGGCGGAGAACCGGAGACTGATAGTTGAATTCGCAGAGAAGTATAATATCGAAGTTTTGAAAACGAAAGATATCCCCACCGAATGAAAAACGAAGTATTAACCACAAAAAGGGGCTGTGCTAGTATTTTTCAAGGTAGGGTTATCTCACTATCGTCAACAGTATGACTCCTAACGTAGCTAAAACCGCTCCTAGGGCTATTCTTAGGGTTATCTTCTCTTTTATGAGGTAGAATGAGAATACAGTTGAGAACAGGGGAGTGACCGATGAAATCGCTGTTGAACGGGTGGCCCCTATCATTGAGATTCCAGCCAAAAATGCTATCCCTCCAATTCCAAGGGCGGTTACCCCTGCCAATCCAAGCATGAGCCATTCCCTACGGCTTGCCCTGATAATCATTTTCCCTTTACCCGTACAAAGAACCACTACAACTAGGAACCCAACAAGTATGGGCATCCTAACAGCATTAGCTAGATAGTAACCGATATTTCTTAGGGCCAAATCTAGGAATATAATCCCCGTCGCCCACACTATTGCTGTTATCACAGCAAGAACAACTCCCCGTCTATCCTCCCCCGCGTTTTCGGAGCTTTGAGAATTAGTTCCGCTTAAGAGCCAGATAGAAACAACAATTATTACGACGCCGATAATTGTTAGCGGCTCGAAGGGTTCTTCCAGAAAAATTATTGAGAAGATTGCGGTGAAGAGAGGGTAGGTTCCAGTGATGGGAACAGCGCGGCCTACCCCTATGTACCTCAGGGATAGGAAGTACAATCCGTCTCCCAGTCCTAAACCGATCAGGGTTCCTAGTATTAGGCACGTTAATGTCCAGCTATCCACGAATGAGAGTTTCCAGAGGTCTCCTAAGGCAAGTACAACCACGAAGAGGAAAATCGCAGCGGGAATCGATCTTATGAGATTAGCGGAAATTGCGTCTACGGTTTCGAGGGATTTTTTGTAGAGGATCGCTGCTACTGCCCAGCACAGCGCTGCGATTAGTGAGGCCAGCTCTCCAATCAAGGAAAACCACGATCCCTTTAAAGCTGTTTTTGGTTTTCTCCAGCGTGTTTTTTATTTTGATTATGTGAGGAAAAAACAGTCGAACTAAAAGTATTAATCTATTTCGCCTTGGAGGAACGCATCCAAAAATTGAAATGCTTTTTTGTTTATTTTAGTTGCTTGGGTGCGTGGCGCCGCTTGGCTCCTGGTCTTCGCGCCTCGGGTGGCCCAGGAGGGACTGGTTTGGGCGGGCTGAGCCGAAGGTCGGACGGAGTGTCCACTGGCGGGTGCGCCTGCGTGTGTGGTGCCCCGTGCCCTACCGCACCTGGGCGGGCCGCAG
>Ga0164310_10001570_pt1 | contig 13038 bp, 26 predicted proteins | sample GuaBasSedimGuay1_FD_121795 | JGI IMG/M metagenome (GOLD analysis project Ga0164310, IMG submission 121795) | Subseafloor sediment microbial communities from Guaymas Basin, Gulf of California, Mexico - Guay1, Core 4569-9, 0-3 cm | ecosystem: Environmental > Aquatic > Marine > Hydrothermal vents... | reverse complement strand
CGACCCCGCCCGCACCCCGAGGGAAACGGCCGTCCTGCAAGGCGCCACAAGGGACGGTCAGCTTGACCTTGCGCAGGTCAAGCACCCGAGGGGAAACCGCTAGCAAGCAAGCTGGAGTTCCGAGTGGAAAACCTCGGTGGGGGATTCAGGGGCGCCAGCCCAACTACAAAGGACCCGTATGAAGGTTCGACCGTCAGGCCCCCTGGGCTGCGTCTTCAAGCTGCCCCCCGATGCGGGAGGGGTACCCCGGCTCTGGGGCTACCTGACCAAAGAGCTGACCGTGTTGGGGAAGACATCCTTCCACAACGAGAGTTACTTCGTCGTCCTGCACGAGGGATCGCCCCACTTCGTCTACGAGTCCGGCTGGGGGGTCGTCCCAGGGACAGAAGAACCCCTCGTGAGGGAGACCGCCTTGGACCGAGCCCGACGACTCTGGCCGAAGTCCAAGCCAGCCCTCCGAGAGGCCCTCTCCTTCGCTCAGTTCCTCGACGAGAAGCCCCAGAGCCAACCCGGTAACGCCAAGCTCATCCCGACCCTCGAAGCGCTCTTGGACCGCCAGGGCGGCAAGGCTTGCTACTACCGCGGCCTCGTCGAGGGTCACCTAGACCGCGGCCTCAACAAATTCCTGACACGCTCGTAGTACCGCCAGACCAGCAACGCGAGAGGACCAGATCATGGCAGCCACCAAGAAGCGATCCACCAAGAAGTCCGCCACGCCCGTGAAGGTCCCGAAGGACCCAGTCGACGAGGCCCTCAAGAAGGTCGTCCACGCCTACTTCGAGAACGACCTCCCAGCCAAAATGAAGCCCGAGGCGGACAAGGCCGTCGCGACCATGGTCGGACGCTCCCACGCGAGCGTCAAGCCCACCTACAACGGCATCGAGGTCGCTCTCTGCCAGAAGCTCGGCTTCGGCCGCGAGATCAACGGTCGGCTCGTGCTCACCACGGAGTTCTACGGTCAGCACGACAGCTTGCTGAAGGCCGTCAAGGGCGGCATCAAGGAGAGCAAGAAGCACCGCATGGACTCAGGATACTACGTCGGCAAGCCGGTCTACGATGCCATGAAGTTCGAGACGGATGTGAGCTTCGCGTGTGGTAGCCGCTCGGCCACTGAAGCCCTCGGTCAAGCCGAGCAGATCCGGGTCATGGCTCACGCCCTGTTGGCCCTGGAAACCTTCTTGGAGGACATCCTCAACTTCCGGGTCCTCGGCGACAACATCCTCGAAGAGCTGAAGGCCGCCAAGAAGGCCGCCAAGGCCGAGACGACCGCCGCTGCGGTGTAGAACAGATCATGGGCGACATCTACTGCACCACCTACTGCAACAAGGGCCATCGACTCAGCGACGGCAAGCCCGTCGACCACGAGTGCTATGTCCTGCCGCCCAAAGCCCTCCAGGCTGAGCGGGAAGGTGACTACGAGATGGCCACGGTCATCCAGGTCGAGGCGAGCCCTCTCAAACCCCACCAAGGAGTCAAGTCGTGACACCGAGAGCTGCACACGTCCGCGAGCAGGTCGTCAAGGCCGAGAAAGAGCTGGAGCGCCGGAAGGCTGACCTGGTCAAGCTGGAGGCCGAGTGCCCCCACGAGTGGGAAGCTGTCGATCCCCGCGTGGATACCCAAAGGGCGTACACGATCCCCGCCTGGAAGGCTGGCTCCGACTTCTCCCCTGAGACCCACGTCCCCTCGAAGCGGACGGTCTACCACCGCCGCCAGTGCTTCCACTGCGGCAAGATCGAAGAGACCACCAAGACCAAGGTCAAGAAGGTCATCGACGAACCCGACTTCGGAGACGCCCGAACATGAGCCACTGGAATGAAGGCCGGCCCATCGGCATCCACTGGAATGAAGGCCGGCCCATCGGCATCCACCTCTACGACCTCGATTCTCTCACCAGGGACTTCGGCAAGAAGCGGGTCAAGGAGTTCCTCAAGGCCGCTGAGACGGACAACGTCCTCAAGGCCCACTACATCGAGACCGCCGCAGGTACCGTCCGCGTCCTGTCCTGGACCCACGGCACCCCCAACATGACCAGCTATCAGACCCTCCGCGAAGAGTGGGAGAACCTCAAGCCCAAGAAGCGAGCCCGGCTCAACGAGGTCCTCGACGACCTCGGGCAACACCAGATCGAAGGATGGTTCATCGCATGATCGAGTTTCTCAAGACCCTCGCAGGCAAACGGTTCTTCGACCGTGACCTTCCCAACCTCATCAAGGCCATCAACCGAGTAGGCGCTGCTCTGGAGGACAGCATCGAGGCCCAACCCCTCCAGAACTTCGTCGGCCAGCCCCAGACGGTCGCTGACCCTCTCATGCCCTCGGGGATGACCAAGGCCACCGATCCTGTCGAGGCCAAGGCCCAAGACATAGTCGCTCAGATGGAGCCCGTCCTCGACAAGATGAAAGCTGAGGGGATCACCATCGACCAGGAGGCTCTCGCCAAGTTCCGAGCTGAAGCAGCTCAGGCCCCGCAAGGGCCGCCCGGCTACAAGCCCATCAAGCTCGACGAGAGCGACATCACCCCCGTCCCCCACGACGCCAAGCGCAGGGCTCTGTTCCTCGCCCTCGACAACTGGATTCAGACCTGCCCCGACGAGCGAGCCGAGGTCGTGGCCGTGCTCCGCAACAAGGGCTCGATGCCGGCCCAGCGAGCCTCTACGATCCTCGCCCTCTTCGTCCAGTTCGAGGACGCACTCAGAGACGCACTGCTCGACGGGTCCGAAGCCAGTGCTCCCAAGCCTGAGCCCTCTGAAGGTACTTCTCACACACCGAAGCCGTGAAGAACCAGCCGTACTCGGCGAAGATGTAGATCCAGAACAGCCTGGCGGCCACCTCGGCCTCGCTGGGCTCGTTCAGCCAGGGTCGGGGGCCGACCGGGTCCAACATCAGTCGTCCCCCATCAGCACGTCATAGCGGGAGGGTGGCTCCGCAGGCTCCAGCTCCATTTCCCAGAAGGCTTCCTCGATGAGCTTCGCCAACCGGATGGGATGCTCGATGGTGGCGTTGATGCGGTCCACGTCGAACCTCGACGGGAAGGTCACCAAGTGGACCTCGCCGAAGAGCGGGGCCGCAACCTTCCGGTTCGCCCGCCACCAGGCCCGCACGTCCTCCAGCCGACCATGCTTGTGAATGACCCAGCCCGTACACTCGACCTCGTCCGGAGCGTAGCAGTCGTGCGAGAAGGCGAGGGTCACCTGGTCGGTCATGAGCCGAATCGGCCCATCCGGGCGGTCCCGCAGGTAGTACGAGCCGTGCTCCAGCGTGTAAGGCACGTCAGGAGCCCTCCAGAGGGCCTGGAAGCCCAGGACGCCTACTGGCCCGTCCGGAGGCTGAAACGGCCTCAGAGGGGCTCTGAGAGGGCCGCAAGGGGCTGTTCAGGAGCATAGCGTCACCTTGGGGTCCGACTGGACCCGGATTTCGACCTCGAAGGCGGTCTCCCGGCCCTCTTCGTCGCAGTGAGGGCACTGGGTCCGGAGCTTCCAGACCCCCGGCTTCGGGTTCACGCTGGCTGAGTCGATGTCGTAGTCGTCGAAGTAGGTGTTGAACTCCTGCTTGCACTCAGGGCAGGTGATGCTCTCAGGAGCGTTCAACATCCAGCACAGGTTGGCTTGGCTTCCCATGAGTCCTACTTCCGAAGCTGGTTCGGGAACAGAGGCCGCCGGCCCCACTTCACATCGTCCGTCTGGATCTTCTCGAACTCCAGCCGCGGACACTTCAAGCGACCCACCACTCGGTGGTCATCCTCGATCTTGATGTAGACCCCCTCCATGAGGATGGTGTCGTCCGTCTCGCTGGGGTCGTAGTGTTTCCCCAGGCCATCATCCATCGCCGCCTGGTAGTGCTTGCGCCACCCAGGGGTCTTGTACCTGCTCGGTCCGACGAACGACCCAAACGCCGGGGCCTTGTCGAAGCGACCCTCCCAGAGGACAGCCACACTCGTGAGCGGAGAGGCTGCCAGCAGACTCTGCCGGGCCGAGGTCGTCATGAAGACCCCCTCGTGGCGGTCGAGCACGTCGAACTCGATGAAGAAGTCAGGCAACGCGTCGTAGAAGACCCGGTTCTTGGCGAAGACCCACTCACCGAAGGCTATGTAGCGGGTCCCCAGGACCTCTCTGAGGCCGTCCAGCCGCTCGTAGGCCCACGGCCACATTCGCTCGAAGAGACGCTCCCTGGCCCCTCCTGTGAGCACGTGGCCCCTACTCTGGAGCACAAGCTGCTGCTCATCGTCGAAGTAGATGGCCGCGTTCGCTCCATCAACCTTCTCTTCGACCACCGCGTGCTTGCCCTTCCAGAAGAGATGGTTGGTGTCCATCACCTCGGCATCGGACAGTCGGGGGGTCTTCGGGTACTTGAACATCGAGAAGTGGGGGTCTTCCACCCCCTCACCGGGTTTGCCCTCTGCGGACCGAGGTCGTTCACACTGTTGCCAGCAAGGTTGCCACCGGACTATTGCCCCGCCGTCTTGACCAGCCCGTGGGCCTTTGCATGGGGATTCGGGCGACGAGGCTCATGTGGGATCCATACACCAGAGCTTGTCCCAGCTCGGCCACTTCCGGACCTCCTGCTGCTCACCGTACCGCCAGAGCACTGAGTCGATGACCGTCAACCGGTCCCCGCCCAAGTCTCGGATCGCCTTGCAGAGCCCGATGGCTGTCTCGAACCCGGCCCACTTGGCTGCTCGGGTCAGATGTACGTCGGGCTTGATCACGTCCGCCCCCAAGACCTTCGCCAGATGCCAGCACGTGACCTTGCCGATGAAGGGTAACCGGGAGAGCTTCTTAGGGTCTTGGGCGTCCGCCAGGATCTGCTCAACACCTTCCTCGCGAACCAGCTCGGCGATGGCCCGCACAGCGTTCATCTTGCCCACGTGGTTGAGCACCCCCAGAGCCTCCACCACACTGCTGTCGTCAATGCGGTCGAGGTCCCAGTCGTGGAAGGCTGCCGAGATCCGGGGCCACAAGCTCTGAGCGACCTTGAAGCGGAACCCGCTGTTGAGGATCACCCAGGCAGCCTCGCGGACCACGTACTGAGCGTCGGGCTTGACGTGCTCCAGGTCCTCGGCCCACAGGATGTCGTTCCCGTAGCCCGCCTCGATGACCTTGAGCTTGGCGTCCAGGTAGCCCTTCAACAGCTCCATCACGCAATGCTACCGCCGGACGAGCACGGCCGCGTTGGGGTTGAAGAGGGCGAGCCCCCGTGAACCTCCGGGGTTGTAGAGAGCGAGTCGTCCCAGGTAGCCGGGCTCGGTCACAGCGATGTCCCAGTGGTTGACTCGAATCACTCGCTCAAATGGGAGGTCGCAGCCCTCGAACCACGCTTCAGGGTATTCCGTCCAGCCGTTGCGCCTTGCAGTCACCTCAAGCATGACCTTGGCAGCTACCTCCAACTCACCATCCGTGGCCTTGACTGGGGGAGCTACGACATTCCAGGGCTTGAAGACAGTTGCGACGAAGTGTCCCCCTGCGATCAGGGTCGGCTGGCATTCTTCTGTCCCCCAACGAGGTTCCACATCCAAGAGGGCTATCGCCGGCTTGTTAGGCATCTTGGCGTAGATGGCGAGGGTGCCGAAGGGGAGCTTCTCGGACAAGAAACACGGCAGTGCTCTCTCTGCTGCCTGAGCCTTCGCCCCTGGGAGCCCGACTGCAACAGCACCAGCCGCCACAAGCCCCGCCTTGAGCACAGTTCGTCTGTCCATACCACCCATCATACACCGGCGGTGTAGGTAGAGGCATGGGAGTCGAGATCGAACGAACCTTCCTCGTCCATAGGGACAAGCTGCCCAAGCTCGGTGAGCCCACCGTCATCGAACAAGGGTACTTCTCCGAGGACCCCTGCGTCCGAATCCGCTTGATGACCCACAGCGGTGTGTCCATCGCCTTTCTCACCATCAAGGGGCCAGGGACCGTCGAGCGAGCTGAGTTCGAGTGGGAGATCCCCGTCAAGGATGCTGAGCAGATCCTGAGCCAGGGACTCTGGGACACCGCCCTGGTCAAGAAGCGCTACACCCACGGCCGCTGGGAGATCGACCAGTTCGTCGGCGTCCTCGAAGGTCTTTGGCTCGCTGAGATTGAGCTGGAGACCGGTGACGAGAAGTTCGACCGGCCCGAATGGCTCGGCAAAGAGGTCTCCGACGATCCCGACTACACCAATGTGGTTCTCGCTCGGGAGGGCGCGTACCCCCTCGACGAGGAAACACCATGAGCGACCCCACCGATTTCAAGGACATCACCGGCTTCTTCACCTCCGTGTGCGAGCACGACTGTGAGGATCGACACATCGAGGTCAAGGACCACCAGGGCAACACCGTCTTCAACACCTGGATCGGCTTCGAGTGCAAGGGCTGCGGCTCCTGGTTCCGCTGCCAGCTCGCAGCCGTCAAGTGTACCCCCAAGCCCATGAGGCCCTATGTCACCTCGACGGCCGACCGAGAGGAAGTCGCCCGCCGAGTCAACGAAGACGCTCTGGGCCTGCTCCTGGAGATGCGCAACAGCGGGGGCTTCGAGCAACCCGACCCAGGGGTCTGCATGATGACCGCCATGGCTGCCGCCTTCGTCCGAAACGGTAAGGCAGAGGTCGTCATGGGCGAGGGGCCAGAGGCCCACCTCAACAAGATGATGGAAGGGAAAGGGAAACCGCAGTGAGCCAGCAACTATGCCTCTTCGAGGAAGAAGACCTAGCCCCCACCGAGCCCGCCGAACGCTTCGAGGTCAACTTCGGCTTCGGGGTCACCAGGGAGTTTCCCGACGAGAAGGCCGTGGAAAGGGGTCTCCTTGAGACGTTCCCCGACCTGGCCTCTCACAAGATCCAAGACCCCAACCCACAGTACGCTTTCGCCTTCATGAGCGGAGGCTCCGTCGTCGCTCGGGTCCGACGCCTTACCGGCTAGTCCTCTTGTAGGAACCCACTGGCATGAAGTCCCCTGTCGAGCTGGCCCAGCAAGGGCAGGTCAAGGAAGCGTACGACCAGATCCTCGGCGCTCGGAGCCTCAACCTCCAGCACCTGACCATCTGGCAGATCAAGGTCCGCTGGGCGAGGGACATCCTCACAGCCCTGACCGAGATGGTCAACCGCTTCCCCGGCCGCTCCACCATCGAGAACGTCGAGGGCGGCAACGCTCCCCACATCATCGTCAAGGGCTACCAGGCCGACACGGAGTGGGAGCTGCGAGTCGAGCTGTCCTGGCGGGACTCCGTCCTCGAAGGCGAGGTCCGCTACGAGCACCCGATGCGTGGCCGCCAGGAGAAGGACCTCAAGTTCAGCGAAACCGACGACGGGATGGACGTGGCCAGCGCCTTGTTCAAGGTCATGAAGAACTTCGTCGGCACCCGATGATCCTCCCCCTCGCGTTGGCCGCCCTGGCCGTCATCCCCAGCTTCTTCCTCTGGGCCGCTTTGCACGAGCTGGCCCACTACGCGGTCCTCAAGAGCTACCGACCCAACGCCTCGGCCTCGTTCACGCTCTACCCCCACCGCGAGTACGGACGGTTCTTCTGGGCTCGCATCAACTGGGAGTTCGACGGCGAGGACATCACCGACCGAGAGCGAGCCTGGGTCTCCCTCGCTCCCAGGATCCCCGACCTGGTCGGGGCCACCGCAGCCCCGCTGCTGGCGTGGCTCCTTCCCTGGCCTTGGCCCTGGACTCTCATCGCCGTCGTAGTGGCCGCTGGGAGCCTCCTGGACCTCGCCATCGGCTCGATAGGCCACGACCCCGAGAGCGACCTGAAACGGGCTGCCAGGGGCCTGGGAACGAGCGTGTGGGCCTTCCGGGTGCCCGGCTGGCTCTTGGCCCTCGGCTCCGCCGCTGCTACGATCCTCGGCCTAGCCCTATGAAGTGCCAAGAGCAGAGCTGCCGAGAGGAAGGCTGTGACAGGACCTTCGTCTACGGCAACTACGAGCTGCCTCTCGGTCCCTGGTGCGATACCTGCTGGGTCGTCGTCCAGAGCCGTAGCTCCGAGCTGGTCAAGACCTACGAAGAGCTGAAGCCCGAGGTCGGGCCAGACGAAGCCTTCCGCATGGTCGATGACATGATCGACCGAGCCCCCAGCTAGACCCCGCTTCGTCGAGGGATCTGACCGAAGCTACCAGGGGGACTCTTCGGCCGCACCCCGGTCGCAGGGTCGTCCTCGTCGGGCTTGTCAATGACCAGAACCTCGAACTCGATCTCCTGGCCGTCCGGGAGCGTCACCTTCTTGAGGACCCGCTCACCCCCAGGACGAGGACCCACTGGCTGGAAGCCCCTCTTCATCTCACCCAGAACATCAAGACAGGAACTCTGTCTCCAGCTCTTCCAGCCGGTCGAGCCTCTTGATCCGTAGCTCGTAGTAGGCCCGAGGCGTGAGCTTGCCCGCGTTCCGAAGGGCCTCCAGGGCCACGAGGTTTTCCTCCAACCGGTCGTACTCCGGTGAGGTCACCCCCAGGTAGCGCCGGATGTCAGCCAAGGGGACCGCCTCGAAGCGGACAACCACCTTGTGAAGCCGCTTCCGAACCACTCGCTTGAACGTGAGCCAGTAGGCGGTGGCAGGAGACATCCCACCACCGTCGAGACCCCTCGGCGCCTTCGGCAGATACTCCTGCCGCCAGTAGCCGTTCTCGCGGAGGTTGACCGCCCGCTCGATGAGGTCCCACCGATGATTGCGGAAAATCTCCATGCTCGGGGTGAAGAGCGTCGAGAGGTTGTCCTTCGAGATAGGCTTCCACGCCTCGTGAACGAGCCAGGGCTCGCCGTCCTCCATGAGAGGCTCGTAGGAAACCGCCTCGATGGGCCGGTAGAGGTCCCAGTTCCGGGCCTCCCAGTCCTCCACCAGCTCCCGGAAGCGCTCCCTGAGCTTGCCGTCCTTGTCTGGATAGACGTGCAGCTCGACCGACAACCGGCCCGTCTTGCCGCTGTATCGCTCGCTGGTGAGCGTCTGGACCGTCTTGGCCTCACCCTTCGAGGCTGAGGCCCGTAGGCTCACGAAGGAGCCCGCAGCCGCCAAGGCGGCACCCTTCAACACGTCACGTCGTCGCACAGTCAGTCCTCCACCAGCTTCGTCCCGCACCAGGGACAGTATGTCACGAGGTCCCACACCCGCTCGAAGGTCCGCTCGGACTGCACCGTCATCCGCATGTAGACCTTCCCAGCCAACGGGGACTCCTTGATGTACTCACGGCCCTTGTCGCAACAGTCCGCAGGCTTCGGCGCTTGTACCCGCTCCCCCTCCGGAGTCTCAGGGATCGGGATGGGCTTCACCACAGGAAAGCCGTCCAAAGGGATCAGCTCGTCGTCAGAGGGCTCCGTCGCACGGGGGAAAGGCGTCACCGACTCAATAGGGTCGATGAAGATCCGATGCTCAGGCACCAGCCGCGAGACCCATATCTGCCGCCTCTCCCCATGAGGCTTGCCGTCCTGTTCCTCCTTGTGGAAGTAACCCTGCCAGCCGAGCTTGAGTAGGTCCGCCATCGTGTGAGGGTCCAGGCGTCTCCAGCGGTACGTGCGGATCTCGCAGAACGTCACCGCGTTCATGAAGACCCGGCCCGTCGACCCCATCCCCCAGGGGGCGAAGAGCAACTCTTCCAGCCGGTCCAGCCGGTCCGTCACTTCAGTAGGCTCGTCAGGCATAGACCTCGATCATACACCGGCGGAGCCGGCAAATCAGAGACGCTCTTCGAGCAGCTCCGCGACACCCCCAGCTCGGACTTCCTCCAACAGCCCCACCACCTCGCCCAACAGCTCGGGCGGGATAGGATAGCCGTCGTGCCACCAGTGCTCCGGCGACTTCTGGGCCGAGCAACAGACCTTCAACCCCACCAACGGAACACCCTCGTCAGCCACAGGGTCGTTCGTCATCGCCGTCGGCCACCCGTAGACCGTGATGACGAGCTTCGGCCACTGCTGACCCTCCCAGCCCCAAACACGCTGGTACGGCTGACTGTGGAACGGCTCGCCGTCCGGGTAGTCGTCAACCTGCTCCAGGAGCTTCCACGCCATCAGCCCTTCGCCTTGCTCGGGTTCATCGCTGCGTGCTGGGCCTCCGAATACGCCCGGCCAGCCCGCAGCTTCTTCGTTCGGCCCAAAGGGTCCTCCACCCAAAAGAACTGCTCGCACGTCCGGCAGTTGTACTCCACCGAGTTGCCCTTCACCATCGAGCACCATCGGATGGGCAGGCCAGGCTCGCCACAAGTAGGACAGCAGGGATCACCAGGCAGCCTCAGAGCCCGGAACAGCTCGTCCCGGCAACCCTCCATCCTCAGCTCCAGCACAGCACGTCGCGTCCCCTTGCGGAGCTTGGACTCTTTCTCCAGCGCCACCATCAGCGCCACCGTGTAGAACGACAGCTTCCTCATGGCTTCCTCCCACACTCCCCAGAGCACTTGCACGTCGTCTTCGAGCCCCGCGTCAGCCAGCTCACCACGACCACCAGCAAGATGACCGTGTCCCGCTCACGAGCGTCAGCCGCGTTCCACTGCTCCACTGCCGCAGGCCCCGTCGTCACCACAACCCAGACGAGCCCGGCCGCCACCACCAGCATGAACACCACGAACACGACGGCCAACACCCAGCCAACCTTCTCAGATAGCGGCGTCCACAACCACATCAGCTCACCACCTCCCAGTAGGGGTCAGGCGTCCGCTTGTCCCCAGGACCCAAGAGGCAGTTGTCGAACCGCCACGTCGAGACCCAGAACCCGCCAGAGACCATGACCTTCCCAGGCTCGTGACCCACAACGTCGAACTCGTCGCCAGGGTCAATGTCCACCTGAGCCGCGTTCTTCGCTCGCTCCACATCCCCATGAGCGTCGAACTCGGCCTTCAACAACGCCTCCTGCCAGTACGAATCGGCCTTCATGGCCCGGATCCGGCCCCCCACAAGCCCTCTCAGCTCCACGTCTCGGGCCAAGAGGTCCTCCCAGACCGGCACCATCTTCTCCACCTCGCCCTGGAGCCCCCGAATCGCGTCCTGTACCCGTGTCGCCCCACACTTGAACGGCCACCGGTTGTCATCGTACTCCGCCCAAGGAAACCCCTCGCCAGGGGTCACTGCCACGTCCACGAACACCACCTCGCGGTCGTCCTCCCAGTCGTCACCACGGGCGTACCCCAGCCGATGGTCCAGGTGATACCCCGAACACACCAGCTTCAAGGGCTCCACCACATCCCGAATCGCCTGCCTCGCTGCCACCAGCATCAGTCCTCGCCTACGATGTGAGGCCGTCGGTTGATAGGGGCTTCCTCTGGCCCCTTCCAGTAGGGCTCGATCCACGTCATCCTTCGCTCTGTGTGGCCCGGACCACACGCCTGGTTCCGCCAGTGCCCCCGCACCAAGAACTGCACAGACAGCTCCCGCTTGCGACTCCCGCTCAGAAACGAGGCCACCGCCGGCCGACAGTCCAGCTTGATGGGCTTGCCCACCCTAAACGTCCGAAAAATTGGCTCCTTCTCGCCCCGCTTATTGCCCCGAGCCCTCCGAGCCTTCGAGCTGCCCCCCACCTGCTGCACCGCCCTGGGATCACTCATGACCAAGCAGGTGTTGATCACCACCCTCGTCAACAGTTGTAACGTCCGCGTGTCTCGCTCGTTTAGCTCCACGCCCAACGCCGACGGGAAGTGGAAGGGGTCTTCGTCGCCTTCATCGAAGTCACCGTCGTCCAGAAAGCTGTCCAGAGTCTTACGCCACCTGTGTAGATCAGTCCCGTGAGGCCCGGTCGCCACGAGTGACCACCCCTGTACCCTCTTCTCGGGCTGACCGTAGTCCTCGACACTCAGGTAGAACTTGGCTGTGAATACCAAAATGTGCGTCAGCGGCACGTCCCTCCCCGTTGTGTCGTCCGTGGACAGCATCCCTGTCGGTAACTCGATGACGAACGCCTTCCACGGCGGCCGAATGTCCAAGTCCTTCGGTGGACGAGTTGACATCAACGCTGCCGCATATCGGTGACCCGCCAACTGTACCAACGGGAACGCCTGGTCAGCCCATTGAGCTACCCCTTGGCCCAGCATCAAACCTTCCTCCGTCGAGAACCAGAGCCTCGTCATCTCTTGTCGCTCCGGGGGCTCTAGCTGGTGAAACGAAGGGAGACACTGTGTCAACACCTCGTGGTCGTCTTGCGTACGGGCGTAGGTGTGCTTCCACAGCAGTGTCCCGAAACGATGCCACCAGCGTTTCGGGGACTCCTGCTTTACGGCCCTCTCCCCGTACATGGAAGTGCCCAGCTCCTTCAAGGCGTAGGTCGCTCCAGCAGCGTTGCTCCGTTGGGCCGTGGCGATGTCCTGCAAGGACATCCTATCCGTCTGAGCTTGAGCCTCTGCCACTAGCTGGGGCGCTGCTGTCTTCAACTGTTCCCGCATCAGGTCAGCTTCTTCTGGCGACAGTTCCTCGTGTAGCTTGTCAGCTTGGCCAAACTTCGCCTCAAAAGCCGAGAAGTTGCCACGAAGATGCTCTGGAGATAGCGGAGAATGCTCCCCGAAGACCTCCACCATGATGTCTAGTCTTGTTGGCACACTTGGTTGATACACCGGCTGACCCCGTGATACCGTCAGAGTCCTCAACCGTAGCGACTCCGGTGGATGGCCTCGTCGCTGCCTCAACCGAAAGGCCAAGGCCATGCAGAACATCCACGTCAAACGCTACAACGCCCCCAAGAGCACCGGCTACCTCGGCAGCATCGAGCCCGATGACCGCTCCTGGATCCTCTTCATCCCCGAAGACGGCAGCACACCCGAACTCCACGTCGAGGTCGAGTACGCCGTCAACGAAGAGGACGACAACCCAGAAGCCTTCGAGCAGGGCGATGTCCAGACCGCCAAGGGCTACACCCCAGCCATCTTCCTCGATGACCGCGTCACCGTGAAGCCCGAGGCCCTGGAGCAATTAGGCGTTTCCAGCCAAAAGTAGTCCGGCACAACAAAACCCGAATCGCGGTGGACGGCCGCGAAGAAGGTCAAAGGGGTCCCCGCGGTGCTGCGACCAATGCGACCGAAGGGAGCTGGGAGCCCCACTCCGGGTTCTGGTCGTTTTGGCCCCTCAGCCATAGAGCGGTGTGTGTGCATTCGATACGCGGGATGGG
>Ga0164310_10001569_pt1 | contig 13043 bp, 14 predicted proteins | sample GuaBasSedimGuay1_FD_121795 | JGI IMG/M metagenome (GOLD analysis project Ga0164310, IMG submission 121795) | Subseafloor sediment microbial communities from Guaymas Basin, Gulf of California, Mexico - Guay1, Core 4569-9, 0-3 cm | ecosystem: Environmental > Aquatic > Marine > Hydrothermal vents... | reverse complement strand
CTCCGGGACAGACATCTCGAGTTATTCGGTGGCGGTTCCCTTCCCCCTGCTCGGCATACTCGGCATCTTGCTGGTTCTGATAGAATAATTTGAAAAAACTTGACAAAAAGAATTTAAAGAGAGAATCTTTTAATCCGCATGGCATGGTGCTGACAAAGGATGATATCGAAAAATTCTCTGGAGAATGGATTTTGTTATTTGAGGACAAAATAATAGATCACAGCTACAATCTCGAAGACATACTGAAGACCGCGGAGAACTATCCCGAGGACGAGGTCATCATAGCCAAAGCCATCTCACCCATGCAGAAACTTCTGGACAGATAAGTTATTTAACTCCCTTCTCTTTTTCTCTGACGATGAAGAAAACGTACAGATTTCCTTATGTGCACTATCCCCTCCTTCCCGTACAGTTCTTTCACAAAGGCAGAAAAACACCGGTAATTGCAGCCCTCATCGATTCCGGTGGCGACAGCGTGGTGATACCCAGAGCTATAGCCGATTATCTCGGTGTGGAAACCGAAAGAACCGAGAAGGCGAAGACGGCGGCGGGCTTCACGAGCATAGAAAGGACGAAACTGAAGATGATCATAGGAAAAAATGAGATTATCTACAAGGATGTGGACGTGTTCGTGATCAACAACAACGATATGCCCGTATTGCTCGGCAGAGAACCCCTCTTTGAGGATTTTGAAATCACTTTCAGGAAGAAGAAGAGGGAGATCGTTCTCACGGAGGCTTAGTAATTTCTTATATCTTTACATTTCATGAACTCCCTGAGCAGGGATGTGGCATAGGTGCCCTTTCTCAAAAAGAAACTCATTTCCACCGAGGAGTTATCTGGAAATCTGTAAACAAAATCCCTGTATTCCGAAACGAGTATCCTTCTCCCTCCCCGAGAGGACAGGAAAGGAATTTCTGGAACTATGAAATCCCTGATGTCTATCTTCTCCTCTTCTACCACTTTTCTCTCTATCTCACCCATCTCCCCATCTGCAAACGTAGTGCTGTACCCTACAATCGCACCCGTAACCGCGGCTTTTCCGAGAGAGATCATCCTGTTTACCTTGTCTATGTTTCTGCGCGTCACCGGAATGAATTCATCCTCTTCACCGTACTTGGTCAGCGGAACGATGAGGTCTCCCTCTATCGCACCACCCAGTGGCAAACCCCTCCTTATCCTCTCGCTCAGTATCCTGTTAAAGAGGTAAGATTGGTAGGCATAGAGAAACATCATGAGAAGATTCTTTGGCAGTGCCTGAAGGGCTTCGATCGAGTTCTTCCCCCTCTTCAACTCGTTCAGCAAGGTGAGCTCGAAGGTGAGTTGTTTCGGAAAATAGGACAGGGCTTTCGTGATATCCCTCTCGACGGCAAATCTTTCCCTTGCTGTGCGATATCTCTCCTCTTCCTTTTCCGTTGTGTATGTCAGATACACATCCACCGCTCTATCGAAGTCTCCTCTCACTATCTCCCTGCCAACGAGATGGGTTACGGGTCTCAAACTGCCAAATCTCTGAAAACCATAAAAATTGGGAAATCCACCTATTGATTTGAGTTGCCGATGGATTTTTTCTATCCTTTCCCCAGCTCCACCATTTTCGATCTCTCTTATGGTTATTCGAAATCTATTCCCTATCAGATCTCCTATTTCCAGACCTTTATCCGACCTCCCCACGTATCTTATCTCGACATCCTTGAGTTTAATTTCTGGAATCTCTCCCTCGGGATAGTATATGGAAAAAAGCTGGGTCGTTACCGCTCTTCTATCTTTCGTCCCCGCGAATTTTATCCTCTTTCTTGAAATTTTCAATCTCTTGGAGAGCTCCCTCACAAGATGATTTGTCTCCCAGTTCTTTGAGGTTATCTCCAGTATCACGTATTTCCCATCATCGCTGAACCTGACCTCTCTGGGTATTTCAAAAACTCTGAAATCCTCCGGTTTTGACCTGAGTCTCCCACCTATACCGGGAACATCGGTGAAAAAAACCTCTATGCCGAGCCTCTTCTCATCATCGGTCGCTTCCATACTCACATTTTCTCTAACTGTTGTCTGAATGATCTGAATTCCTTCTGTAACTCCTTGAGAACCGCTTTCAATTCATCCCTGGGTTTGGCACCCTTCGTTTTTATATACAGTTTCGGATTTGAGAGGATCGGATGCTCTATGGAGTATTCTGCATACACAACCTTCTCCCTTTCCAGCAGTTTTTCCTTTATCGGATTCAGAATCGTTGAGTCCTCCCCTATAACCTCGATCTCCATTTCGTTCGCCCTATCCTTGATAATCTTTATCTCCATGATATCATAACCCGAAGGAGATTTGCATTTTAAATCTTTTGTTAGAGAAACTCCGCCCGGCGCCGCAAAGGATACACGTTACAATAACAATTTTAAAATATCCCTTTTTCTCTCTTTGTACAGATGTTGTCGAGAGACGAAGCCATCTCCATAGTGAATAATTATATAAAGGACGAGAAACTCCTGAAACATTCTCTTGCGGTTGAGGCGATAATGAGAGCCCTCGCCAGGAGATTGCAAAAGGACGAGGATATATGGGGATTGACGGGTCTTCTGCACGATATAGATCACGAGTATACCCAGGAGGACCCGATGGAACACGGTATAATGACTTGCAAGGTGCTGGATGGACTCGTGCCCGATGAGGTTCTCAGGGCCATAAAGGCGCATAACTACAAATACACGCAACAAGTACCCACGAATCTCTTGGATAAGGCACTCATAGCATCGGATGCGGTCTCTGGATTGATTATAGCGACGGCTCTCGTCATGCCATCGAAAAAGCTATCCGAGGTGAGGGTGGAGACTCTGATGGATAAATTTAAGGATAAAAGCTTTGCCAGGGGGGTGGACAGGGAAAGGATCAACATGTGCCAAGATATAGGTCTCTCTCTCGAAGAGTTTCTGGAACTCTCCCTTCGCTCTCTGCAGTCAATATCCGATGAGCTCGGCCTTTAGTTTAATATAAGAGAAGAAGCATATCGGGTAATGCACATGAAAAGAGATGACACATCGGAACAGGAGGAATATCTTCGAACACCACTGCCCAAGAGGGAAAACAAGGAGATGTTCGGAATTATAGATCAGATGATGGGCGGCTCCAGAGCCAGGGTGGTGTGCGAGGACGGAAAGGTTAGACTGGCGAGAATACCGGGCAGGATAAAAAGAAGGCAGAGGATAAGGAATGGTGACCTCGTTATAATAAGACCATGGGACGTCGAGGACGAAAAAGCGGATATCATTTTCAGATATACCCATATTCAGGCATCTAACCTCAGCAGAAGGGGTTTGCTTCCAAAGGAGATTGACGTGTTCTGATATGGATATAGATGAGGATATTTTAAGGGAAATAGAGAAGGAGATCCAGGAAATAAAAAGCAGGATAGGAATCGATAGAAAAACCTTGAACGAGGTCTTTGACAGACCGACCCTCCTCGCTTTCGGGAAATTGATATCCGACAGACTGATAGATTACGTCGACTTTCCGATCTCCACGGGAAAGGAAGCAAACGTATTCAGAGCGGTCTCTCCGAGGGGGAAGATAATAGCGGTGAAGGTTTACAGGGTGGCAACGTCGAACTTCAGAAGGATGATTTACTACATCCAGGGCGACCCGAGGTTTTCAACCATAGAGAAAAGCAAAAGAGAGATCGTTCACCAGTGGGTGCGAAAGGAATACAAGAATCTCGAAATCCTGAACAACCTCAAAATCCCGGCGCCGGAGCCGATAAGGGCATGGAAGAATATCCTGGTTATGAGTTACATAGGGGATGAGGTTTCTCCCGCTCCCCTGCTGAAGAGCGTGAGATTGAAGAATCCGAAGCCGGTCTACGATGAAATCGTGGGGTATATAGAGAAAATGTACGTCGAGGGAGACCTCATACACAGCGACCTGAGCGAGTACAATATACTTTATTTCGAGGATACACCTTATCTCATAGACCTGGCGCAGGGCGTGATAGGCGAGCACCCGATGGCGATGGAATTCCTGCGGAGGGATATCAGGAATATCGTCAACTACTTCAGGAAGTATGGAATAGAGGGTGACGCCGAAAAGATTTTTAATGAGATAATGAAAACTAAGTGAGTTGGGAGTATGAGATACGTTAGAATACCCAAGGACAGGATTGGGGTTCTGATAGGAAGGAATGGAAAAATAAAGGGAGAGATAGAGCGACTGACAAAGGTAAAACTGACCATAGACTCAAAGACCGGAGAGGTTCAGATAGACGACTCCAACGTCGATGATCCTCTTGCCCCTCTCAAGGTCGAGAACATAGTTTTAGCCATAGGCAGGGGATTCTCTCCCGAACACGCCTTCAGGCTACTGGATGATGACACATACTTCATACTGATAGACCTCAGGGAATACGTCGGAAGAAAAGAAACCCATCTGAGAAGGGTTAAGGGCAGAATAATAGGACGCGAAGGTAAAACGAAGAGAATACTGGAACACATGACAGATTCCTTAATATCTGTCTACGGTCATACGGTGGCGGTGATAACAACCGTGGAATTCATGGAGACAATCAGGACGGCTCTCGAGATGCTGATACAGGGAAGTAAACACGGCACGGTCTACAAATATCTGCAGAAGAAGAGAAGGGAGATAGAGATGGAGATGATGTTTTAAATCATAGATAAACCTTTTATGGTGAAATTGTATTTCTTATCCATGGCGCCGCCGCCTTAGCTCAGCTGGTGGAGCACTCGGCTGTTAACCGAGAGGTCGCCGGTTCGAATCCGGCAGGCGGCGCTTCCTTCTTTAACCAATGCCCGACTGGTGCATAGTTTTCGTTACTGCACCACTCTCAGAAAGTTCTGGGGCAAATCCGGAATGATTTTGAATACCTCTGAAAATGGGGCTTTTCTCCTTCTGTTTAGATTTACGATTTCCTTATCGTTTGTTATAAACCACTCACAGTTGTTGAGTATGGCAGTGGTTAGCAGAATCGCATCATGTGTTCTCAGTCTGTAGTCCAGAACCAGTTTTGGATAGATTTCATCGTCCACTTCGTCTTTGACCAGTTCCACACTCTTCTCCAGTTTTCTGAGATGTTTGGATACTGAATCCTTTATGAGAAATTTTTCTGATTCAGATAACCTGTGTTTCTCTCTCATTTTGGACCACAGAGTCATAGGTATGCCCAACCGGTACATCTTTTGAGACAGTATTTCATTGTATATCACGTGGTAAACTTCACCTATCGCCAGATTGGATGTTTTTACCTTATATTCTTCTGTCGAGATCAAAGCCTCTACTAGGGTGTACGAATAACTGATGTTTTCGAATCTCTCCTTCAGAATTTCTTCATCTCTGAACTCTTCAAGTCTCTCGGCAGAGTCTGCTATGAGAATCCAGTTTGCTATAACATTGGAATCCAGAAAGATGGGTTTCATACTCATCTTCCCAGAAGGAGATCTAATAGAGTTTTTCTATCCAGCCTTTTTGGAGGTTTCCACAATCCTTTAATCTGTCCTTTTTTCCCGAACTTTGTCGTCCTCTGTCTGATGGCATAGTACTTCTTTGTAACCGGGTTATATATTCTCTTTTTACCGTCACTCATAATAACCAGATAACTCTATGTAATATCTGCTTTTTAAAGTTTAGGAGTCACTTCAATCGATTACAATGATAGGAATTCTGTTAATAAACAAAGTGATATCGGGTCTTACGATTAGGTTGGCAAATGTGAAATATTGTTCTCTTACATAGTGAAATGAATTTTGTCAGGATTTTCAAAATCAACGAGTTTTATCGTCACAGGAATTGTTGCATTCCATTGTCTGATAAAGGTAGTTATTCCGTGTCCCAAATAATCTGAAATTTCGACTTCATCAGAACTCTCCAACTCCTCGCGCACTCTATCAAGCTGGATTTTTTCAATTGGTGTATATACCACTATATGAAAGAGAATGTTATTATAGGAATGCGTATAATTTTATCCTTAAGCTCTAACTTTTCCCTATCCTCTATTATGATCCCATACGGAGAGTTATACCTCGAGATGGCATCTTTCAATTGATCTTCCTTCTTCTTACCGATGCCAACCTCCACGGGAATCATTGTGTCATCACCGACCTGGAGTAGAAAGTCAACCCCTCCTTTTTCAGCATCATAGAATATGCCTATCGGCATACCGGTTGTTTCTTTGAGTCTCATGAAGTATGATGCCACCAGGTTTTCTGTCAATATTCCCTGCACTATTCTATCCGAACGATCGAGCATCCCGAATTTATATTTGAGGGCTGCATTAACGGAGGGAGAGAGGAAATAGTATTTCCAGGGTTTCCTTATGATTTTTCCGGCACCTCCATAGGGTCTAACGCTAAATATAAGATGGGTTTTTTCGAGCATTTCCAAGATACTTCTAACGAGAGAGGAAGACGTCTCCAGTCTTTCTGCCAACTTTACATCAGAAGTACCGCCCGGTTTTTGGAGAGACAAAAACATGAGTATCCTTGAAATGGTGTTTCTTGTCTCGGTGTTAAAGGTTTTCAAGGAGAATACATCTTTCTCTATTACTCTGTCCACCATGGCAAATATTCTTTCATATGTATCAATCTGATTAGAGTGTATACCAAAAGGAAAACCACCATAGTAAAGAAAATCTTTCCATTCTTTTTCGATAGGTCTTTCGAGATTTAAAAATCTCCTTTTCATCTCACTCTCTTTTTTGATAGCGGTTTCGGCAAAGTAACGATTGTATTTGAAAATGAGATTTTTCAGAGATTCGGCTGTACCTCTAGGTGGGAAAAAGTCGTGCTTCAGCGTTAAATACTCAGAGAAATTTAGAGGAAATACCGCTTCCTTCTTTGCTCTTCTTGCAGCATCAACACCCATTTCTATACCGAGTGCCGAGGAACCGGTAAATATGGTGAAAACGTTCTTACTCTGATCATAGATTATCTTTCCCACTTGTGACCAGTTTCTATCGTAATGGGCCTCATCAATCATTATAAATATCTTCTTGTCGAGCATCGGTAGGGAAGTTTCTTGTATCTCTCTTATAAAAACGTCGATCACATCTTTGAGGCCCGCACCGAAGAAAGACACCAATTCATCAGCTGGTATATACAGGATACAATCACGTTTTATACCCTTCTTCTCTATATACTCGTAGATTTGGAAGAGAAGCGTCGTTTTTCCAACACCTCTTAAACCGGGTAATACAACAAATCTGTTATCTGTTTTATTTCCACCAAGAAATTCATCTACATATTTCTTTAGCCTGAAGAAAACCCTTCTATATTTCAGTGTTTTATCGCCTACCTTGGTGTACATCTCCGATAACTTGGGCGCTTCATTTAGCTTTGCGTATACGTATCTGAGCAGGATGTCTTTATCTACCAATTCCAACCACCTTATTCTTTTTTATGAATAAACATTTATAAGTATTTATTCTTTTTTGTGAATAAGCTTTTATTGGCTCAATCTATCTAAAATTAAATCTGCGATTATCAGAAATATTCCATCTACTTCAACCTGACCGTTTCCATGTTGAGGGGTGCCACAGTTGGTATGCCGAGTCTTCTATGAATCGTTGCCGCAAGATCAAGACATTTTGTTTCCTCACCGTGGCAGAATATGGCTCTCTCCGGTTTTGGAGACATGTTGTTCAGATAAGTGATAAGTTGCCCTCTGTCGCTGTGACCAGAGAATCCGTCAACCGTTTCAACATCCATGTTTATCTTTATTGTGGTGGGTGCACCCCTTATGGTTAGAGAGACCTCCTTCCACCCTTTCTGTATCTTTCTACCGAGTGTGCCTTCCGCCTGATAACCGACAAAGGTCAGGGTATTCTTTTTCTCTTCGGCCCATGCCTTGAGATATTCCATCACGGGTCCCCCGTTCAGCATACCGCTCGTAGCGAGGACTATGCATGGATCCGGATTTCCGAGCAATTCCTGCCTCGCATCGTAGCTATCTACTCTCACAAACACATCCGAGAGAAGGGGATTTTCTCCCTTGTGAAGTATCAAGCTCCTCAGATGACTGTTCAGATACTCCGGATAGGCAGTATGAATCGCCGTAGCCTCCCATATCATTCCATCGAGATAGATCGGGACATTGGGTATCTCTTCCTTTTTGATCATATTCTCAAGAGCTACCATCACTTCCTGAGACCTACCGACGGCGAAGACGGGTATCAACACCTTTCCCTTCTTCTTCAGAGTCCTCTGCACGATGTCTCTCAACCTGTCCACCGCTTCTCTCCTCGATGGCTGGACATCTCCCTTTCCACCATACGTGGACTCCATTATCACCGCTTCCACTCTTGGAAATCTGTTTATCGCGGGGTCAAACAACCATGTTCTCTCGTATTTGATATCGCCGGTAAATACGACGTTGTAGAGTCCATCCCCTATATGGAAATGGCAGACCGCGGAACCAAGAATATGACCCGCATTGTGCAGGGTGAGCTTCACGCCCGGCGCGATGTCGGTGGTATCTCCATAGTTGAGCGTGATGCAGTGTTTGAGCATTTCTCTTATGTGTTCCGAAGAGTACGGTGTTTTTCTGGCATCCGCAACCGCTACCTTGAGATAATCGAGCTGAAGCAGAATCATGAGGTCTCTCGTCGGTGGTGTACAGTATACGGGACCATCATACCCGTACTTGTAAAGCAGGGGAACGAGACCGGAATGGTCGAGGTGAGCGTGGGTTACGACAACCGCATCTATGGTTTCAAGCGGAAGAACTTCGGGCAAATTGAGGTACGGAGATCCCGCGGAATCTGACGAAACATCGAGACCAACATCGACCAGAATCTTTGCGTCCTTTGTGTGGAGAAGCGCACACGACCTCCCAACCTCTCTGAAGCCTCCAAGAGCGGTAACCCTGACAAATTTTTCGTTCTCAGATACTCCTCTGTGCAATCTTCTACCTATCCTTTTAAGTATAGCCTTCCTCTCCTCGGATGCCATCCTGAGGAATGCTCTGATGTCGTGAATCGTCTTTGACTGGATGGGCGGAGTCCTCACAACCTTCGGAGTCCAGTTTATCTCTCTCTTTATCTGATTTAGAAGAGCACCCTTTTTCCCTATAACCACACCGGGCTTCATGGCTTCTATGATTACCTCTCCAACATCGGGCTGGAAATAGAGGTTTGTTATTCCCGCCTCGTCGGGCACCAGTTCCTTTATCCTTTTCTCTGCGATCTTTGAATCCGTTAATACAGAAGGGTCTGGTCTCACCGTTATCCTCTTCTGCAACGTTTTTGCAAGCTGTCTAATGAGATGCTCTCTTTCGGCAAATCTCTGAGGATGCTTTGTGTATATAACGAGCAGTGGTCCCTCGAACTCCACGTCGGTAATCTGAATATCCGATGGTACCATCTCCTTTACTTTTATCTTGATTTCTCTGAGAACGTCTTCCACCGTCATTCTTCACCCGTCTGGGTTTTTTTCAACCTTCCATCCTTTTCCTGACCTCATCCTCCGGGATAAACCTAAAACCTTCTTTCGTTATAACGGCAACATCTATGCCATCTCCCGATGCAGAATCTCTCTTCATCGCAGCGGATATGGCTCTTATCGCGAGATTTAAGCCCTCCTCGATATCCATATCATCCCTGTACTGGTCCTCGAGTACACCGTATACGTAGGGTGAACCCGAACCCGTGGATACATACCTATCCGGTATTGCTCCGCCGGCCGCATCCAGAGAGTACACATGCGCTCCTTCCAAATCATATCCCGCTATGATCAGCTGTACATAATAGGGTGTAAATTTATTCTTGTTGAGAATGTTTGCCATCAGAGTGGCAGCCGCTTCCACCGGCATAGGTATCCCTGTCGATAATCTGTAAAGTTTCGCCTCTGCTCTGAGATATCTCGCAAGAATCTGGACGTCTCCCACCAGTCCCGCTGTTGTTAATGCAAGGTGCTCGTCTATCTGGAATAGCTTTTTTGTTGTTTTGTGGGCTATCATACCGCCCATCGTGGCTCTTCTTTCCGTGGCTAAAACCACTCCATCCTTACAGACCAATCCCAGTGTTGTGGTTCCCGTTTCCTTAACTTTTTCTTCTCGCATAGTGATTCCCCAAAATCCGATTTTGTGGGCGAATACCTTAATCTCTTTTCCCTTATTTATATTTTGTCCTTTCTGAATCCTTATCCCAAAAATGGAATCGCCGTGACAGGGATTAAATTTATAATCGCTTTTCATATACATAAGTGGATGGGATGGGTAGAGAAAGGGGGTATCGCTTTTGGCGGGAGAGGTAGCATATGAGCTCGCCAAAAAGCAGAGAGAGATATCCGTTGCCGAATTCTTTGAGAGAAACAAACACATTCTCGGATTTGGAAATCCAACGAGAGCCATAGTAACGGCGGTTAAAGAAGCGGTGGACAATTCTCTGGACGCATGTGAGGATGCGGGAATTCTTCCGGATATCATAGTTGAGGTAAGGAGAGGGGAAAGGGAAAACGAGTTGATGATGATCGTGGAAGATAACGGTCCCGGTATAGTGGAGAAGCAGATACCTCCAATATTTGGTAAACTCCTGTACGGTTCAAGATTTCACTCGATAAGACAGAGCAGGGGTCAGCAGGGTATAGGAATATCTGCCGTCGTGCTTTACGGACAGTTATCGACAGGGAAGCACGCGAGGATAATCTCAAAAATAGGACCGGACAGACCCGCGTATCTGTTCGAGATAGGAATTGACACCCACAGGAATTCTCCCGAGATCATAAGAAAGGATATAATAAACTGGGACAAGGAACATGGAACGCGCATAGAGATATATCTCGTTGGAGACTACGGCAGAGGAAGAAAGTACCTCTATGAATATCTCCAGAATACTTCGATAGTGAATCCCCACGCAAGAATAGAATTCATTGAGCCAAACGGAGAGAGACATGTCTTTGAGAGGGTTGCGGATGAGCTACCAAAACCCACTGTAGAATTGAAAAAACCGCACCCCCACGGAATAGAAATGGGAACGCTACTCAAAATGTTGAAAGAGACAAAAACAAAGAAACTCCTGAATTTTCTGAAAAATGAATTTATCTCGATGGGAGAAAGAACATCTATGGCGGTTTGCGAAAAGGCGAGTCTCGACCCAGATATGAATCCAAAAGAACTGACGAGGGAACAGGCGATGAGGTTGCTCAACGCTTTCAAAGAGGTTAAAATCATGGCGCCGCCGACGGACTGCCTTTCTCCAATTGGGGAATTGTTGATCAAAAGGAGTCTCAAACACGAAACAAGGGAGATTTCGCCCGAATTCATAGTCGCAACAACGCGTTCGCCATCTGTTTATTCCGGTCATCCTTTTCAGGTTGAGGCTGGTATCGTGTATGGTGGAAAGCTCGACAGAGAGAGTCCCGTGAAGATTCTGAGATTCGCAAACAGGGTTCCTCTACTATATCAGCAGGGTGAGTGTGTGACAACCATCGCTCTCTCGAACATCGACTGGAGAAGGTATGGACTGGAGCAGAGGGGAGGTAAAGGCATACCCGTCGGACCCGCCATTTTCTTCATACACGTTGCCTCAACCCACGTTCCCTTTACCTCCGAGAGTAAGGAAGCAATAGCGGATATTCCGGAGATTGAAAATGAGGTGAAGCTCGCGCTCAGAGAGTGTGCGAGAAAGATGCAGCAACACATTTCAAAGAAGGAGAAAAGAAAGAAGACAAAGGAGAAGTTTCTGCTTATAACAAAAATACTCCCGGAGATAGCGAGAAAATCGGCGAGTATGCTGAACAAACCCGTACCAAACATAGATAGCGTCGTCACAAAGATAATGGATGTGGTCTGGATAGATGACCACATCGAGTATGAAAGGGTGAAGAGGATTCAGAAGAGTCTCGATGAATTTTCCAGCAGGGAAGAGCATGGGTGCATAACCAAAATCAGGATCACCGTCGTCAATTACAAGAGAAGGCCACTGAAATTTGACCTGTATGCCGTGAAACCGAGCGAAGCCATAGTTGGTTTCGTAAATCCGAAGCCCGTCAAAATCACGGACAAGTACATAAAGTGGAGTCTTCCCACGATACAGCCGACGGAGAAGCTCGAGATCTATTTTGAACTCGCCGGCTTGAAAGAGGGTGACTTCGATGAAAATGAGTTGTATGTTGAGGGTATAAAGCCGGAGTATGTTATAGGTGCCAATAAGTGGGAGGGCGAATGAGATGAGCAGTCGGGAAGCTCTGATGAAGCTGAACGAGATAGCCCTGAAGGTTTATACCGATCTCCAGAACAACGAGATTCCAAAGATAACTCTTCCCGCGAGAGCGAAGTCAAATATAGTTTTCGATAAAAAGCTGAATGTGTGGAAATACGGGGAAAGCAGAAAATCCAGAAGTGCAAAAACGCTCGATGGTGCTTACATGCTTTTGAGAACGATGTACGTAGCCGAGTTCATAAAGACGATGATAGAACAGAACAAATCGTCGACATTGAGAGAGCTTTACTACATATCGGAGGGGTGGGACTTGGCGAAGTTCAATTCACAGCAGGAATCCGATAATCTGGCGGAGGATCTCGAGACCATAACTGGTTGTCTGAGGGAGGATTTCAGGTTGAGACCGGAAGAGGATGGAGCCAGAATAATAGGAAATATCGTCATCGAAGAGAAGACCAGAAGCGGAGAAAAGAGGAGAATTCACTGCCAAGATGATGTTGGGGATGCGGGTTATTCGATACCATACAACGTCGAGAAGGAGAAGATAAGATTCGTCAAATGCGACGCCGATTTTATTCTCGCCATAGAGACGGGGGGTATGTTCGACAGACTCGTGGAGAATGGTTTCGATGAAACCCACAGAGCGATACTCGTTCATCTGAAAGGTCAGCCAGCGAGGTCAACGAGGAGGATTATAAAGAGGATGAATAAAGAGTTAAAACTCCCCGTTTTTGTGTTCACGGATTGTGACCCCTGGAGTTACAGAATTTACGCAAGCGTCGCCTACGGCGCCATAAAAACAGCACACATCTCCGAGTATCTTGCCACGCCGTCTGCTCAGTTTCTGGGTGTCACTCCATCCGATATAGTAAACTACGAGCTTCCAACG
>Ga0164310_10001567_pt1 | contig 13046 bp, 7 predicted proteins | sample GuaBasSedimGuay1_FD_121795 | JGI IMG/M metagenome (GOLD analysis project Ga0164310, IMG submission 121795) | Subseafloor sediment microbial communities from Guaymas Basin, Gulf of California, Mexico - Guay1, Core 4569-9, 0-3 cm | ecosystem: Environmental > Aquatic > Marine > Hydrothermal vents >... | reverse complement strand
TTAATTATGTCAATAATGGAAATCTGGCTTCAGAAGTAGCGGAGCAGATCGAGTCCATGGGCAGCAAAACTCTGGTGCTGCAAGCCGATGTTGGTGACAGCCAACAAGTGAAGTCCATGTTTCGTACCATTAAGCAACAATGGGGAGGAGTGGATGTGCTGGTGAACAATGCTGGCGGCCGCTGCGACGGCGCACTGCTGGAACTTGATGAGTCTTCCTGGAAGCGGGCACTTGAAGTTCACCTTCTGGGAACTGTCCGCTGCTGCCGTTTGGCCCTCCCAGCCATGATTGAGAGAAAAGAAGGGGTAGTTGTCAATGTAGGCTCAGTGGCTGGACTGCGCGGTGTGAAGAACATCGCAGCCTATGCTACGGTCAAAGCAGCCATAATGCACCTGACCCGCTGTCTGGCCATGGAAGTTAGCCAGCATAATGTGCGCGTCAATTGCGTGGCACCAGGAATTATTGACACCGACTTTCACACTGTTACGCCGGCTGAGGTCAAAAAACACGCCGTAGATAACCGCATTATGCTGCATCGACTGGGTAGACCAGAAGAAGTGGCTCAGACAATTGTTTTTCTGGTGAAAAACGATTATATTACCGGTGAGGTTCTCATGGTCGATGGGGGACTGACTATGCGAATAGCCTGATGGCCCGCCCTATATATGCATCTGTGTGGGAAGCCTCTCCAGATCCTGGTTTTATAGGCGTCTGGAGATGCCTCCTATATCCTCTCTCCCAGAGACCTTATGAGAGATCAATTAAGAGAGGAGACTTTGAACTGACTCCCAGGCAACGTGAAGTAGCTAGCTTGAAACTGCAACAACCGGATACTGGAATTCCAGCTAGAAGAGGAGATGTTTGGCAGGGCTTTTCCACGACAAAAGGATTCAGAGGGTCTCTCAACCGGGCAATGGGGATATCGTTTGAAGGCAAACGCCGAGTACATAGCGCATATGTTCTCGAACTTAGAATATTCCATCATTCCGGTGCACTATCCGAACTTGGAATATCCGCCGCAAACTGTGCGCTACTTAAGAGGTCCGATAGACGATAAGTGCACGCTTTTTGCACACGGTGAAGGCACTTACGGTATTCCCGAGGGGCGCAGCACTGTGGAGTATTCCTGTTGGTTTTTTTGAGCACCCAGTCCAGGCGCATGCTGAGGCTCACAAGATGGTGAAACGGATGTTAGAGCGCAATGGAAAATTGCGGGGACTGGCTTAGATTGCTTCACATTGTGCACCGATTTTTGTTTCAATAATGGGCCCTTTTTCTCACACAAAGATGTTTGCCGAATTTGTACAGCCATATGTGGTGCGCCTAGTAACCGAAACTAAAAGACTTGTAGCCTATGTGATTAAGTATACTGATGGTAGCATCATCCCAATTCTGGATCAACTGGTATCCTGAGAGCCGCATGCATTGCATTCGCTGGACCCCATAGCTGGGATGGAGATTGCTGAAGTGAAATGATTAGTGGGGAAGAAGTTTTGACTCTATGGCAATGCCGATTGTACCTTAACGCAGGTCGGCATCGATGAAGAAGTGATTGCCAGTCCCGAGTACGGCTTGCGATACGGCAAACCTGGTCGGGGGTATATTTTTTGCACCAGCAATGTCCCTTTCAAAGGTCCTCGCACAGAACGGTACCAGTTGGTCCTTGATACTTGGAAGAAGTTCCGACAGTGCTTACGGTAGCGAAAAACAGAACATTCTGCTCTGACAGTGAGAATCCTACACATCAACTCAGAAAGAAGTTGGCGGGGAGGAGAGAATCAGGTGCTCCTGCTCTCATCACTTCTGGCGAGGCGGGGACACCAGGTGACCATAGTCTGCCCCCCGGATAGTGAATTAGCAAAAAGAGCTGTTAGCAAAAGTATCGCCGTGGAGTTTCTCCCTATGCGGGGAGAGATTGATCTGAGGGCCGGGTACAAATTGGCTCGCTTGATTGAAAAAGGAGGCTACGAGATCGTCCACTGTCACAGCTCCCACGCGCATTCTATGGCGTTAATCGCCTCTAAGCTGACCAGAATTCCGGCCTTGATTGTGTCCCGTCGGGTGGATTTTCCTGTAGGAGGAAAGGGTTGGCTTAACTACTACAAATACAAATCAGTAGATAAAATTATTGCCGTCTCCAACGGCGTTAAACAGGTCTTAACCGAGGGCGGAATTCCAGAGGAGAAAGTGGTAGTTATCCACAGTGGGATAGATATTCGACGTTTTGAAGACATCGGCTGCCACAGAGATCTTTATGAGGAGTTTCACCTGAAGGGAGAGGAAAAAGTGGTGGGAGCAGTGGCTGCCCTGGCTGCCCACAAGGATTACCCCAATTTTCTTCAGGCTGCCAGAATTATGGCTGATCGCTTCCCCCAAGTTAGATTCCTGATCGTGGGGGAAGGCAAAGAAGCAGGGAAGTTGAAGAAACTTAGTGCTGAATTGGATCTTAAAAGGTGGGTAATCTTCACCGGCTTCCGGAAAGATATCCCCAGACTCCTCTCAATCTTTGATGTGTTTGTTGTCTCTTCCTACCTGGAAGGCTTGTGCACCTCCATTCTGGATGCGATGGTCGCTGGGGTCCCGGTAGTCGCTACCCAGGCAGGGGGCATACCAGAGGTCATCAAAGATGGAGAGAACGGAGTTCTGGTGCCACCGCGAGACCCTGAGAGGCTGGCTGGGGCGGTTTTAAGGGTGCTCAACGATCCCGAATTGGCCCATAGGCTGGTTGAAACGGGTTACAGCAGAGTAAGGGAATTCTCTGCCGAACGGATGGCAAATAAGACTGAAGAGGTCTACCGCTCTGTGCTAAAAGCGAAGAGCGGAGAGAGATCAACCTATAGCTCCCTGAGCAGGATGTAATTTTTCCGCTCTGCTACACGGGTTTTCAGGATTTCATTCTCAATAAATGAGAGGATTCTGATCTTAAGTGTGTTATGCCGATGTTTTGTATTTGACTCTGAGTCTTCTTTGACCGTCCAGTCCATCTGTGCTACTCGGTTCTGCATCACCTTAGGGTGGGTATCTTGAAAGACGGCCAGATGCTTTAGACTGCCATAGTCGAACTCGGCCGTTCTATCCGGGTGGTGAAGCTCTATCCATTCTCTGGGGTGGTGAAGAGAGTCTAAGGCGATCTGTTTCTGTTTCATCTTCTCCGGAGGCCTGACCCAGCCGTAGTGGTAGATCTCGGCGTTTGCCAAGGCCACCTTCAATTTCTTTCCTTCTCTGCGGAAGCTTTGGGCACTTTTCCAAGAACGAACGCCGATGCCAGTTCTCACTACTCTGATCTCGTATCTGTACCAGCCATGGCTGTTCTGGTAATGCCAGTAATCGCCGTAAAAATGTTTATATCCGAAAAGCAAACCTTCCACCTCTGGGGTGTTTAAGTATCGTTCCATCTTTCTCTTTATGATAGGAAGATACTTCTCATGTACCACTTCGTCGGCCTGAAGATAGAATGCCCAGTCGCCAGTGCAGGCGTCCAGTGCGATGTTTGTCTGTTGGGCGTTAATTGCCCCTCGAATGAAGTATTTAGGGTCCCACACGGTTTCAATGATTCTTATTTTGTCCGAGTTAATTGACCGAATTAACTCTGTGGTGCCGTCGTCTGAATCACCGGCAGCGACGATGAACTCGTCACAGATAGGTAGGATGGAACTAATCGATTCAACTACAGGGTAGTAAAGCCTAATGGCATTTCTTACAAAAGTAAATCCACTGACGCGCATCGGGTTCCCCATAGAGTCCAATGACTTAAAAAGAATTCAAATAAAAAGGTTCTCCCAAAATGTCAAAAGTATCTCAGAGAGCATATTTTTCTTTGGTATTAGACATTTCTGGTGAGTAATTTGTTCACAGTCCAACGAAGTCAGTTTCGGTCGTTGCTTATCAATGAGCCAGGCTCGCCACTGGCCGGTTAACGTGCCCACTTTAGCGCAGGATCAGGGTACGGGAAGAATGTCCAGAGACCGACATAATCTAACGGCTTCGGTAGCTAAAATTATACATTCCCTTATACGGTGTCAAGTAAAAAGGAACAAGTATGCAACTGGAAACCGAAATGGATGAACTGCTGGGGTCGATTAGGACTTACACTAAGGATAGCGATTTGAGCTTGATCAGGCGGGCCTATGAGTTTGCCAGCCAGGCCCATTGGGGACAGAAGCGCAAATCTGGAGACCCCTCCATTAAACATTGCATTGAAGTTGCTAAGATATTGGCAGGTCTTCATGTTGACCCAACGACCATAGCTGCGGCCTTGCTTCACGACACCCTTGAGGACACAGATGTCACCTACCAGCATATAGAGAGAGAGTTCGGCCAGGAGATAGCAATGTTGGTCGACGGGGTAACAAAGATTGGCGGGCTGAGATTCCAGAGCAGAGAGGCCGAGCAGGCAGAAAATTTCCGCAAGATGTTCCTTTCTATGGCGAAGGATATACGAGTGATTCTGATTAAGTTCGCCGATCGTCTACATAATATGCGCACTTTGCAGTACTTAGAGCCAAAGCAGCGAAGGCGAATCGCTCGGGAAACCAGGGATATCTATGCTCCTTTGGCACACCGTTTTGGTATTGCCAGAATTAAGTGGGAACTTGAGGATTTGAGTTTGAAATTCTTGGCCCCCCGGTGTTACCGAAATATAGAAGAGAAAGTGAGACTGAGCCGCCAGCAGCGAGAAAGTTACATTGAAGAGATAAAGACACCCATTCAAAAGGCCTTGATGCGGGCAGGGATAAAGGCAAAAATCATCGGGCGCCCCAAGAATTTCTATAGCATCTACGGGAAGATGAAGAGCAGAGGAAAACCTTTTGAGCAGATATACGACCTTTTTGCCATCAGGATTATTGTGGATTCGATAGAGGAATGTTACCATACTCTGGGGTTGGTGCACGCTATGTTCACTCCTGTGGCTGACCGGTTTAAAGACTTTATCGCCACTCCAAAGTCAAATATGTACCAGTCGCTGCATACCACCGTGATAGGCCCTCGGAGGCAAATGGTGGAGGTGCAAATCAGGACGAAAAAGATGGACCAAATAGCTGAGGAGGGAATAGCTGCACATTGGGTGTACAAGGAGGGAAGGCAGAAACTGAATGACCTGGACAAGAAGATGTTCTGGCTCAGACACCTGCTGGATTGGCAGCGTGATACTGTTAGTTACTCCGACTTTATGAAGGAGTTGAAGGAGACTCTATTTCAAGACGAAATATTTGTGTTTACCCCAAAAGGGGATCTAAAGCAATTGCCTAAGGGTAGCACTCCTATCGACTTTGCCTTTGCAGTGCATACGGATGTGGGGGTGCACTGTTGGGGAGCGAAGGTGAATGGGCGGATGGCCTCCTTGGATTCCCCGCTGAAAAACGGTGACGTGGTGGAAATTATTACCTCCGCAAACCAGGTGCCCCACCGTGACTGGCTTAACGTGGTTAAGACTTCAAAAGCCCGCAGCCGTATTCGAAGATGGCTGCGGGCAGAGGAATATGTCCACAGCGTCCGACTTGGCCGGGAGCTGATGGAACAAGAGCTCAAAAAAAGAGCGGCGAGGTTGACAGAGGAAGAACTGCTTAACCTTGCCCTCTCTATGGGGATCACGGATGTGGAGCATCTCTTTGCTGCCATCGGCAGCGGGAAAGCTTCCCTGAGCCGAGTAGTGAAAAAGCTATTCCCTCAGCCGCAAAGGAGATTATCCCTGCCTACAATCTTTAAACGCGTCAAACCCGAGACGACAGGAGTAACCATTCAAGGCTATGACAATATGATGATTAGGTTTGCGAAGTGCTGCCAACCCGTGCCTGGCGATAGCATTGTCGGATTTATCACCCGAGGCAGGGGAGTGTCTATCCACAGGGTAGAATGCCCTAATGTTCCCAATTTAATGAAGGATAACGACCGAATCCTTGCGGTTCGGTGGGATTCGAATAAAGGGCAGATATTTACTACCCAGGTTCTCGTGTCAGCCCACGACAGAAAAAATCTGCTCAATGAAATCACCGGCAGTATCTCTGCTGCTGAGGTGAATATCCGAAGCGTGACAGCGGAGGCGAAAGGGGAGATGGCTTCCATCAGGTTCTCTCTTGAAGTGCAAAATGTCCAGCACCTAACCAGAGTAATGAAAAACATTCAGAAGATTAAAGGGGTCACCGCTGTCAAAAGGGTCACTCAAGTAACGGCAGAATAACAAGCTTTCCTGATAGTTATCAGAAGGTAGCGAGCTGTTCAGGGAGTGCTGACAAAATTATCCTTGAAATTCCGGTTCTATTTGTGTATATTCTGTGTTGCTTCAAAGTTTAATCTTCTTCTGGTTCAGCGTGGAGATCGATTATGAACTCTGATAATGACCGCATTTTTCGGCAGATCTGGAAGATGCAGAGCGAGATGGAGAGACTGCTGAGGGAGTTTTTTGCCTCAAAGAACCCACTGCTTATGATGGCAGAAGACCTCTGGCGTCCTCCCACAGATGTGTTCGAAACCGGGTCTAACTTCGTGGTAAAGATGGAGATCGCTGGGGTGAAGCAAGAAGATATCAAGATAACCCTGAGCGGTGATACGCTAATCGTTCGCGGCAGAAGGGAAGATACTTTCCCTTCTGGTAAGAGAAACTTCCGTCAGATGGAGATAAACCACGGGGCATTCGAAAGGGTGATCCTTATTCCAGCCCCTATCGACGAAGAGAATATTAGGGCCTCGTACAAAGATGGATTTCTTGAGATTACGTTACCTAAGGCGCAGCAGATAGAGTCAAGATCCATTGAAATTAAAGCTACTTGAGCAAGAGGAATCTGAAATGGACAATATCTTGCAAAAAATTCCCTCTGAGATTCCTATCCTTCCGTTGAGGAACACAGTTGTCTTTCCCAGTATGGCGGCTCCCCTTATGGTCTCCAGAGAGAAATCTGTCAAGTTAGTTGACGATGTACTGAGCGGCAACAAACTGTTGGGAACGATAACCCAGAGGAGTCCTGATGTAGAAGAACCAACATGGAAAGACATTTATAACTATGGGACCGTTGCCATTGTGCATCGGATGATAAGGATGCCGGACGGAAGTATGAGAATCCTGATTCAGGGGATTGCTCGTTTCAAAATTAAGAAACCTTTATCCGGTAAACCTTACCTGAAGGCAGAAATTGAATTATTGGAAGATATCGTGGAGAAAAGTATAGAGATAGATGCTTTGGCAAGAAATGTGTCAAATCAATTTCAGCGGATTATCTCCCTGGTACCCAATCTTCCTGATGAGCTGGGAGTAGCCGTAGCAAACATCGATGACCCGGGTAGATTGGCCGACCTGGTTGCCTCTGATCTGAACATCTCTACCTCTGAAAAGCAAGAGATTCTGGAGACTGTTGAGGTCAAAAAGAGATTAGAGAAGTTAACTGTCCTTCTAGCCAGGGAGCTTCAGGTAGTAGAACTGGAGACGAGGATTCAGAAAGAAGCCAAAAGTGAGCTGGAGAAGACGCAGAGAGAATATTTCCTCCGTCAGCAGCTTCAGGCCATTCAGAAGGAGTTGGGTGAAGGTGACCCCAGGGCAGTGGAGATAAACGAATTGAGAAGTAAGATAGAGGCTGCTAAAATGCCCAAAGAGGCGAAGAAAGAGGCAGAGAAGGAACTGTCTCGATTGGAGAAGATGATGACCGGGTCCCCGGAATATACAGTGGTAAGGACATATTTGGACTGGTTAACTTCTCTGCCCTGGTCGGTCTCCACTAAAGACAACCTTGATATTGCCAAGGCGCGGCAGGTGTTGGAGGAAGACCACTATAACTTGGAGAAAGTGAAGGAGCGGATATTAGAGTACCTTGCTGTGCGAAAGTTGAAGGAGGATATGAAGGGACCTATTCTCTGCTTTGTTGGTCCTCCTGGTGTGGGAAAGACCTCGCTCGGTAAGTCTATTGCCCGAGCACTGGGCAGGAAATTCGTCCGCATCTCTTTAGGCGGGGTGAGAGACGAAGCTGAGATCCGCGGGCACAGACGGACTTATGTCGGCGCCCTCCCAGGCAGGATAATCCAGGGCATAAGAAAAGCCGGCTCCAACAACCCAGTGTTTATGATGGATGAGATCGACAAGGTGGGGGCAGACTTCCGAGGTGACCCCTCCGCCGCCTTGTTGGAAGTACTTGACCCAGAACAGAACTATAGTTTCTCTGACCACTACCTAGACGTCTCCTTTGACCTATCCCGGGTGATGTTTATCACCACGGCCAACGTCCTTGACACCATCCCCTCGGCCCTAAGGGACAGAATGGAGGTTTTGGAGTTGCCGGGCTACACCGAAGAAGAGAAACTCCAAATTGCCAAACGCTACCTTATACCCAGGCAATTGGAAGCCCACGGCATAGCTGGAGAGCGGATAAAGTTCGAAGACGAAGTCCTCAAGAAGATAATCCGAAACTATACTCGCGAAGCAGGGCTGCGCAACTTTGAGAGAGAAATCGCCAACATCTGTCGCAAGATTGCCAGAAATGTCGCTGAGGGCAAGAAAACTCCCCGGAAGATAACGCTCAAAAGGATAGAGAAGCTTCTTGGTCCTATCAAGTTCACCTCTGAGGTAGCTGAACGAACCAGCGAACCGGGGGTAGCCACAGGAGTGGCCTGGACACCTGCAGGTGGGGAGATCCTATTCATCGAATCCACAAAGATGAAAGGTAAGAAAGGACTTATCCTAACTGGTCAGTTAGGCGATGTGATGAAAGAATCTGCCCAAACGGCATTGAGTTACATAAGGGCAAATGCCGGGAGGTTAAAAATCCCTGAGAACTTCTTCGATCACTACGACATACACATACACGTCCCAGCGGGAGCAATCCCCAAGGATGGACCATCGGCTGGCGTCACCTTGACCACCTCTCTTGTCTCATTGCTGACCGGCACACCTGTCAGCCCGGACATTGCTATGACCGGAGAGATTACACTGCGGGGCAGAGTATTGCCTGTCGGTGGAATCAAAGAGAAGGTGCTGGCAGCCAATAGGGCGGGGATAAAAAGGATGATATTGCCCCAGAAAAATAAGAAAGATATGGAAGAAATCCCCCAAGAAGTGAAGGAAAAGATGAAATTCATATTCGTTGAAAACATCGGCCAGGTCTTAGAGATAGCCCTGAAGGATGGCAAGAAAAACTGAAGGAGAGAAGTTTTTCCCAATCTGTACCGGCTCACGGTGCCAGACGTCCCCCTGCCTGACGAACAGCCGGGAACCAATTTATGAGCCTGATTGCAAAAACGGCCGAGGGTACTCTGGCCTAAGCTCATCATTTACCCCGTTGGATGCCTACCGATCTGCTATCTAACGGGGTAAAACCGTTTATCTATTCCGCTTTGTTACCAATAGACCGAAAATCTGTAGGCTTCAGTTTTGAAGGGGTCAACATCCTGTATGCAGTATCTCTTTGGCCTCTCAGAGCAGAATATATAGCCAATGCAAAACCAAAAACGAAAGGAGAAAGCTATGCAAAGGAGAACAAGCTTCGCACTGGCTGTCGCCCTGCTGCTTTTCTCTTCTACCCAGCTTCAGGCGAATGACTATCTCCCCTCAGTGGATGACACTCTGACTATCAAGAACTGGCTTGCGGTAGGGCCTTTTTCCACCGGAACCAGGGAAGGATACATTGACCACCTTACTGATCAAGGTGGCGAGGAGGTTATCCAGCCTTATGAAGGACTTCAGCATCCAAGCATTATGGCCCAAGGGGGGACGGTAAGCTGGAAGAAAGTGGAGTCTAAGGACGGTATGCTCAAACTTAGCTATGAGAATGTCAACTGGGAAGCCCTTCAAGCCCACCACGGATGGGCTGGAACCGGAGGGACAGGCTATGCCTATACCCAGATAGAGATGAACGGCCCCAGGCGTGCTCTGATAATGACCGAAAAGGTTGGCTCCTTCTGGCTAAATGGCTGGCATTATTATGGAGATGTCTACGGGATTCGGCGGGGTAAAGTTCGGGTGTTAGTGCCGGTGCTACTGCAAAAAGGAACCAACCGCATATTGCTTAAATTCGGTGTAGGTAGAAAACGCAAGAGCCTCATCTTCAAAATAATCCCCCAAAAAGAAGCTTTAGCTTTCAACCTTTTGGATGTTACAGTTCCGGATGCCATTGCCGGTAAGGCCTTAAAAGCCTGGATGGCAATCCCTTTAATAAATACCACCGGTCAGACCCTTAAAGGCGTTGTCCTTAAGGTAGGAAGCGGTGAGATATTCGAGGAAACCGAAACCATACTTCCCTCTATGGCCCCGCTTACCATCGAGAAAGTGCCGGTGAGACTGGAAACCAAAGGGGAGGTGCTAACTGATAAAGACACGCTTTTTGTGGCGATAGTGGCCGAGGTGGCAGGCAAGCGGATTTCAGCACGCATCCCCGTGCGGGTACGACAGCCTGGGCAGGCTTTCCGGACCACTTACAGGTCTAGCGCAGATAGCTCTGTACAGGAGTTCACTGTCGTGCCCCCAAAACCCTTTCGTCCCGACAACACCTACGGTCTGATCTTAGCCCTGCACGGGGCCAGTGTTCCGTCCGGGTGGGTGGAAGGATGCTACACCCCTAAGTCGTGGGCATTTGTGGTCGGCCCTACCAATCGCAGGCCGTACGGTTTCGACTGGCAGGACTGGGGGAGAATCGATGCACTGGAAGTACTTAACCAGATGATAAAGCGCTATCGAATAGAGCCTGATCGGATATATCTGACCGGACATTCCATGGGCGGACACGGCACCTGGCACGTGGGTTTACACCACGCCGACCTCTTCGCAGCCATAGCCCCCAGTGCTGGCTGGACCAGCTTCAATTTGTATGTGCCCTTCTTTATGCGCAGAACTTACATCTACGCACCTCCCAAGCTTCGCTCGATCCGCAATATGGCCTTGCGAGAGGACAGGGCAGAGGTCTTCCTGAAAAACGCACTTAACCTCCCTGTTTACATCCTCCAAGGAGGAGATGACGATGAAGTGCCCCCTGTCCACGCCAGGATAATGTTCCAAGGGCTCAAACAATTGGGTTACGATGTAACCTACCAGGAGATACCAGGGAAAAAACACTGGTGGGACCAGGAGGGGGTAGATGGAACTGCTTGCGTCAATTATCCCGCGCTGATAGAGTTCCTGAGAAATAGGGTGAGAAATCCTGTTCCCAGAAAGGTTGTATTCAAAACCACCGATCTCGGACTTAACAACAGGATGTACTGGGTTCAGATTGACCAGCTCGTCAGACTGTATCGGGACGCCACTGTTGTCGCAGAGGTGAAATCTACACACCAGCTTGACCTTGAAACCTCAAACATAGCTCAGTTCACTATCTTTCCTCCTAAGGACTTGATAGAACTCGGCATTCTGCATTTTAAGGTCAATAACCAAAGGCTTTCAACCAGGCTTAGGAATTACTCCCCCATCACTTTTTCTCGGACCAGGAGGGGCAGATTTGTCCTGAGGAGGCCTCGGCATAAGGGCCTGTGGAAGAGGCCAGGACTTTACGGCCCGATAAAAGACGCCTACTTCTCACCCTTCATCTTTGTATACGGTACAACCGGAACCCCCGAAGAGACCAGAGTTAACCTCCATATAGCCAGAAACAAAGCCCAGAAATGGTGGTACCGAGGGAACGGCTGGGTGAGAGTTATACCCGATACTTCTATAACAAGGTCAATTATAGAGAATTACAACCTTATTCTCTTTGGAGGGCCTGGTTCTAATCTCATAACCAGACGTATCGCTACCCAATTGCCTATATCCATTCACGGCCACCGAGTGAAGTTTGGAGACAAGAAACTGCCTCAGAAGCACCTGGCCGTTAAGGTGGTCTATCCTAATCCCCTCAATCGTGAAAAGTTGGTGCTTGTCAATGCTGGCACCGACCTGCAGGGAATGAAACTGGTGGAGGTTCTAGACACCCTTCACGCCTCGGCTGGCCTCCCTGACTATGTTATCTACGGAAAAGGTATTAAGACTCAGGGATGGGGAGGAATGGTAGCTGCGGGTTTCTTCGACGGCAACTGGAAGCTTGATCCTTCCTTAGGGATTGTTATCCTTCAATAATCCCAATGGCAAACTTTTGGCTGCTTGTAGTGTAGTGTGCACAGCATGTAAGTGGTAAGCTCTCGCCACGAACTCTCTCAATACCATAGGATACGAGAAAAATCGTTGTTCTTAGACGACCGTTATCATTCAAAAAAGGCGGAACATGCATGTGTTCGGATGAAATTTGGGGAAAAGAGTTTTCTAACCGAGGGCGGATGTATAACAAGCGGGCCTTGAGCCAGATAGCCTTTCCCCTGGGAGGAATCGGTGCCGGATCGATCTCCTTGGGAGGACACGGGGAACTGCGTGACTGGGAGGTGCTCAACCGACCGGGCAAGGGCAATCGCCCCCCCTACTCCTTCTTTTTAGTGTGGGCAAAACCCAAGGGAGAGAAGCCCACAACCAGGGTGGTCGAAGCAAGGCCCGGGCCGCCCTACGCTGGCGGGCATGGTTATCCCAAGGAATACGGAGCTGGATTACCTCATCTGGCCGAGGCGACCTTCATCGGCGCCTTCCCCTTTGCAGAGATACAGTTCCAGGATCCAGACTTCCCACTGGAAGTGGCCCTGGAAGTCTTCAGCCCCTTCATTCCTTTGAATCCGGAGGATTCCGCCCTTCCCGTGGCTCTGTTACGATATCAGCTCAAAAACCGCTCCCGTAAGCCTGTGGAGATGGCCCTCGTCGGTTCGCTTCTCAACTTCGCTGGATACGATAACCAAGGTTCCATCGGGATAAGCGCCCCCTGTTATGGGGCTAATCTGAACGAACTGTTACAAGAAGAAAACATAGTCGGCCTGCGGATGACGACGCAGAAATATCCGCCAGACCATCCCCAACACGGATCGCTGGCCCTGGCTACGGCTCAGACCGAAGGGGTGACCTTCCAGACCCGATGGTCCTGGGAGGGCTGGTTCGGCGGGTTGCAGCGCTTCTGGGACTTCTTCTCCTCCCAAGGAAGGCTAACCGACGACGATTCTACTGACCCCTCCCCAGATGGCCGGACGGACGTGGGTTCTTTAGGTGTACGGATGGTTCTTGAGCC
>Ga0164310_10001566_pt1 | contig 13047 bp, 18 predicted proteins | sample GuaBasSedimGuay1_FD_121795 | JGI IMG/M metagenome (GOLD analysis project Ga0164310, IMG submission 121795) | Subseafloor sediment microbial communities from Guaymas Basin, Gulf of California, Mexico - Guay1, Core 4569-9, 0-3 cm | ecosystem: Environmental > Aquatic > Marine > Hydrothermal vents... | reverse complement strand
CCTGACTACTATAGCCAGATGCAGGCCATCGTGCGGGTCTTGGAAGATCATCACGGTGGCAAGGTGGCTGTGTATCACTCGGATGGGGACGATCACTTCGCCCACGCCGAGAATTATTGTTCTGTGGCCTGTGATCTTCCGGGCGTGGCTCCGTTGCCCCAGATGGCTGGTGTGCAGTTGGAGCAATCTAGTTGGCAGTAAGAGGAGGGGGTTATGACTTCAAGTTTTCGTGAATTAGGGGTTTCCGGGTTGCCACAGTTCGGCGGGATCGTCATGGTGGAGGAAGATCCAAAACTGACCGGCATCCTGGGCGTGCGTAAATTCGACAAGATGCGGCGAACCGATCCCACGGCTGCGGCGATGTATGCTGTTCTATCGTTGCCCATCCGTCGTGTAGCGTGGACGATGAATCCAGGCGGGACGACCGCCCAAGACGAGGCTGCTGCCGAGTTCGCTCAATCGGCATTCGATGACTGTTCGCATACGTTCGGCGACCTGATCAGCGACGTCTGCCTGATGTTCCCTTATGGCTGGAGTTGGTTCGACATATCTATGAAGCGGCGGTCGGGCGGTCGGCGGTCGCAGTTCGACGATGGCAAGGTAGGCTTCCGCAAGATCGCTTACCGATCCCCTCGTCGGTTGTCCCATTGGGAGTTCGAGCAGGGATCGACCGACATCAAGGGGATGTGGCAGATTGTCTATCCTGGCGAGACCAAGGAAGCCAACCAGGAGGGGATTGTCCTCCTGCCCCTTTACCGATCCCTGCTTTTCCGCACCAGTCGGGAGGGCGACAATCCAGAGGGGATATCGGTTTATCGACCGGCTGTCAGGCCGTTCGACTTCAAGCGGCGGCTGGAGCAGGTGGAGGGCATCGGTCTATATCGGCGGTGGGCAGGGTTCCCAATGCTCACGCTGCCGGAGGGCGCGACCACGCGAACGGACGTCGGCGACGGCGAGGTTTCCGACGAACAGCGGGCCGAGGAGTTGATCAAGGCGATTTACGAAGACCGCATGATGGGGTCGTATACGCCACCAGGTTGGGAGATCGACTTTGGTGGGCCGAAGGGCGAGGTCGACCGCACCATGTCGGAGACGATCATCCGTAAAGATGCGGAGATGACGCGGGCGATCCTGGCTCAGTGGCTGCTCTTAGGTCTGAAAGAGGTCGGGACGCAGGCTCTCGCCTCGACGCTGTTGGAGACCTTCTATCTCTCTTGTGATGCGTTCCTGGGCATCATTGCGAGTGAGTTGAATCGGTATGCTATTCCCTATCTGTTCAGGTTCAACTCCTGGCCTGGGATGACGGCCTTCCCCACGCTTGCCCACGGATCGACGCAGAATCTCGACCTGGGTATCATCGGTGAGTTCATCACGGCAGTGGGTGGGGCCGGGTTGCTGTCTGCCGACCGACCGACCGAGAACTTTTTGCGCAGTCTGATCCCTGGTATGCCGGAAGCGACGGTGGAGGAGACCGGGCCACCATCCAAGCCTGCACCAGATTCTGGCGACGACGACGAGACCGGTGGCGAGGACGAGATTCCTTCGGACCTTCCAGCGGAAGAACGGGCTTCCTTCATTCTCTTTGGCCGGGCCGACTTCACGGGCGTCCCTCCGGGAGACCGACCACGGGTATACCAGGAGTTGGCCGACCGGCACGCTGCTGCGCAACGGTCGAACTTGACGGATTTCTCGACCGACCTGGGCACGCAGGTGATGGAGATGGGCGAGGATACCACACCAGAGACGCTGCTCCGGTTTATCGACGACGCGGTCCTCATGGGGCTGCTTATGTTCAGGGAGCAGTCGGCGCTGGACATCGCGGCTGCGTTCTGGCTTGGCTATGGCAAGGAGACCGGTGGGTCAGAGGCGCTGTTTGCGTTGCAGCAGGAGATCGAATTGGCCGACCGGTGGATGGGTTATGGCGGGCCGGGCGAGTTGGTGCGCACCAATCCGATTGGTAAAGCAAGCCTATTCGGTGACATCGCGGGCGAGTTGGAGGGTCAAATCTCGGCGATCCTCCTACTGCTCAAGGAGGGCAAGACCGAGGACGTTTGGTTCCTGGTCACCGAGACCATCCGTGGGGCCACACAAGGTTACTCTCGCGGCGAGTTATATGCGGGCCATATCTGGCGGGCGACCTGGCAGGGTGCGCTAGAACGGGCACGATGGGAGGAATTGAATCTCGGCATCCCCTTCGGGCCGGTCAAGTGGGTGCTCGATCCCCTGGCTAGACATTGTCCTGAATGTTTGCAGTTTGGCGACAATCCTCCTGGGCGCGAATATCCGTCTGTGCAGGCCATGCACGCCATCACGGGCGGGATTTTGCCTGGTTGTGGGACGACGTGCAACGGGCGCTGTCGGTGTCACTTGGAGCGGTTAGTAGATGGGCGGTGGGTCTGGGTTGGCTATTATGAACCAAGAGCGTAGCAGTGGCGATGAGGCCAAGTTCGTTTCGATCCCTGCTGTACTGGCGCGACTCCTCAATCGGGTCGCGGCGATGGGCAGGGGGATGTGGATGGTAGTGATCATCAAGTCGGACTCTGGGGCCAGGGGAATTCGCGGGTGGTCGGTGGTCGAGATGCCCCTGGAACCGAAGGACGCTCTGGCCGAGGACGATCCCTCGTAGACCAAAGAATCGCCCCTCCCCACCAGACGGTGGGGAGGGGCTTTTGGTTGGACGATGGTGGTGTGACCTGGAAATGGGCGTCGGTGGAGATCCACGTCACCACGGTCTTACTTCTCCCACGCTTTGAGGGCTTCCTTGAGGGCGTAGTATACCGGCTCACTCTCGCTGTCCTCCTCGACCATGCCAATCCAGGCGTGACCGACTTTCAGTTGGTCATCTGGCTCGATCAGGTCGGTGGGCGGCTCCGATGGCGTGAGATTGGCTGCGCTGATTTCATCTTCGATGTAGGTCGGGCGCTGGCAGTCGGGCAGGTACGCTTGTACATAGGCACTGTCACCAGTCTCCATCCCGCCATGCTTGGCGAGGATGACGTCGTCGGTGATGTACTTGCCTTCTGTGTCGTCGTCTGCATGGGCTTTGCCGACCGCCACCAGGAGCATCAGGCGGTCGGTCATCCACGTAGGCTTTGCGGCGGTGTAGGTGTACCAGGTTCCTATCGTTTTCTTGCTCATTGCGCTTCCTCCAGTACCATGTCAAAGTTGGGGTCGAACTGTAGGCTGAGCAGATACGGTGTCCCTACGGGCGGCAGCAGGGTCAGGAGCGGCTTGGCCTGTTTGCTGAACAGGAAGGTTGTGCTCCCAACGTCCATCTCTGTTTCCCCTGGGACGCGGGTCGTGACGAATATGCCGTCGACCTGTGCGAGGCGCTTGGTGAAGTCGTCGACCAGGTTCTCAGGCCCTTCCACCAACAGGCTCCGCTCTGAGACTCGCAATCCAATCAGATGTTTCGTTTTATCCATTGCAGTCCTCCTGGGTATATGGTGCAGGGCTGTCCTCGATCCCTGGTCGAGGCTCCGTGTCCCTGCCCTGTCTCCAGGCCGGTGGATCATCCTGGGGCCAGGGCAGGGGAGGATGGCCTGTGAACCATCCTCCTCCTGCTCTGATGTATAGACGTTTGGGGGCGTTGCTTATTTGGGGACTACCAGGTGACCGTCGTGTTCCACCATCTGGCGCATTTTCCTGATGTGATACGTCACGGTGGATGGGTCCATCCCCAGGTGCGTGGCTGCTTCTCGCTTGCTCCGTCCCTCCAGCATCGAGCGAGCGACTCGCAGTGTCACGGGCCAGTCGGTCAGGGCCGTCATCAGTTTGTCGATCACGTCGATGGCCGTCAGTTTATCGTCGGCGTCATCATAAGGATCGACGAGGGCGACCACGATGAATTCCCACTGATCACTGCTGACTTGTTGGTCTCTTTCTTTGTCTAGTCGGCGGGGGTTTCTAGGTAACCGGTTCATATACTTGAACTGTGTTCTGGCATAGGAGCGGGCTTCCCAGGCCAGTTTATTCACGATGGCGTTGACCGTCTGGCCGGTGAAGACCGGGTCGTGGCTCCTGTTGAGGAGGGCCAACCACATTTCTTGGGCTAGATCGTCGCGAGGGATGTTGCCATCGTAGCGGACGCAGAGTACAGTGGCGACTTGTTCGATGCGCGTTGCTATGGGCGCATACTTCTCGCCGAGGGTCATTTCTAAGGTCATTTTTTACCTCCTGGGTAGGTTATAGGTACACATTGATTATACACTAGATTCACATTCCTGTCAAGCCCCTGGGGGCTTTTCAATCGACTTGGTTTTCCAAGATGATTGCTTGCAGATTTCCCTGCCCTGGCTCCAGGCACTGTCCTGTACTGTCAGTACAGGGCCGGTTGTCCTGGGGCCAGGGCATGGGGCGAGGTGTCCCTCGCCCCTGTGCTGTGCTATGCGCTGGCTAGTTTCCGAGGGCGCGGCTCCATCGGCGTATGCCGTGCCATTGTGCGGGTGATACGGTGTCGACGATTTTGTCGGCTATGGCGTCGAGTTCGGTGAGGCGCTGGAGTTTCTCCGGGCCGCTCCTGCCGGGTACGTCGAATTCCGCCGTGCAGGGCATACAGTGGTGTCGGCTGTGCGGGCTGCATACGAAGGCGACCATGCGCCAGATATAGGCCGTTTCCCCTCCCTCTATCGCGTAGAGGCGGTAATATCCGTGGGGGTCTTTTGGGTCGGGGCCGATGTCGGTGCGGGTTACTTTGGGCTTGCTGGCTCTCAGTGCGCCCGTGCGGGTATTGATGATCCCGCTTGCCAAGGCCATCTCTTGTTCGGTCAGGCCGGCTTGTGTCAGTTCGATCTTGGGCATTTGCTTCTTGGTCATTTTTGGTTCCTCCTGGGTTTCTTGTGCAGGGTTGTCCTCGATCCCTCGTCGAGGTTCGTTGTCCCTGCCCTTAGCTCAGGCCGTTGCCCTGGGCTAAGGGCAGGGGGCCAGTTCGGGTGGCTGGCCTTTGCCCATCGTCCCTTCCCTCGTCTTTTTCGCCCCGTTCAGGTTTGGTGTGCAGGTGGAGGTTTCCTGCCCTGTGCGGGTTTCGGCTGCCAGGCGATCCTCTTTGGGTGTCTCCTCGCAGTCTCAGCCAGATTTGCACTGTCGGGTTGGGTTTCGCTATATGTCCAGGCTGGCCTTTGGGCTATCCGGGCTTGCCCCTTATCCTTCCCCCAGGTTCTAAGTTTTCGCCCCTGGGTGTTGGGGGGTTTCGCTGCTTTCGCTGTCGGGCTTTTTGCTGGTCTCGCTTTGTTCAGGTTCTGGTTTTGCTTGTCTCTCTCTGTGTTCCTACTATACATTCATTATACATTAGTTTATCATTCCTGTCTATAGTACAAAGGTCACATTCGTGAAACGAACGGAAACTATATAGACATCCAGAGTTTCACGTCATTTGGAGAGTATTCGCTCAGAGCGACGTCATCCCCCTGCCCTGTACTTGGCTACAGGACAAGTGCCCCACTCTGCTGAGGGGTGCTCCTGGCTGGCCTGAATCTATAGATTTGGTTTACCAATTCTATAGATTGCGTATAGTCACTAGGGCAAGGCCCTGGCCGGGGCCATCGTCGCGGTCGGGTCGTCGTCGCGGCAGGCCGACTTTGCAAACTTGTTTGGAACTCAGTTGTAACAAGTCTGTATGAAAACCTTATCGTTTCCGGGGTTTTCGCACTGTCCTGCCCTTGTCCTACGGCCCTGTACTTGGCTACAGGACAAGTGCCAAGGACGGAGGGTGCGGTCAGTACAGGGCTGCTGGATTTGTTTCCAAATGTAATTGACTTTGCATTTGTTTTCCTGTATAATGAGCATGGTCGAGTTGCTTACCTCCTGGGTCGATCCCTCACGGGGTCGTTGGTCGGCAACCAGACCAAGCGGCTGCGGAGGGGGGAGGCAACTCCCTCCTCCCCTCGCCACAATTTCATAGGGGTCGACACGGGTCTTACGACCGACGTGACGATCCTGGCCCTGGAACATCAGACACACGGGCAGGCGCTTTTGTACGGGCGCTTGCCCGTGTTCTTTTTGAGGAGGCTTTATGCCGGACTCACTTGCTCATCTCATAGCGGCCACAGAGTATTCTCTCCGAGAAGTCGGTTTCCTCCAATCCGATTTGACTTCACTAGCCAAGAAGCTCCAAGATGCCCTGGATGTGGCACGGGGCGAGTTCCCCTGGGATCGGGACATCTCCCCCTTCCTCGCCACCAACGACGATTGCCCTGGCTTGCTCAAGACGGGTTGGTGGCAACGCTCCCTCGACCAGATCGAGACTGTGTGCTTTCACCACACGAACGGTTGGACTTCCCCAGAGGTGTTTGCCCGGTGGTACGTGACGAAAGACGGCGGGCGACCGTCGACCTGTTATTCGGTATGGATCACCGACACGGGGGAGGTCTTACTGTGTAACCAGTTGGAGGTTGGCTGCTGGCATAACCACAACGGCCACAAGAACGTGGACCTTTCCGTGGTCTTGGCCGGGAAACGGCACATCCATCCCCCCTCCCCTGCTCAGGAGGCTGCGGCTGCGCGGGTTGCTGCCTGGGCAATCAGGTCACCCATCTTGCCCTTGATCAACGACATCTCCTATATCAAGGGCCACATGGACTACAAGAGGCCAGGGTTTACCGAGTGCCCTGGCTGGTCTGGCGATGCGGGCGCTGGCTTGTGGAAGCCATCCCTTTATGGCCGGATCGCGGCCCTGTGCTGAGGACGCACAGGACTCAGTGCTCTTTTGACATCTTAGACGTGGAAAGGAGGTGATGTATCGTGAGGAGAACACGTGTTCTGATTTTCAGTGTGTTGCTGGCTTTGTTCTTCACGTTCGTTTTGGTTGCCTGCGCGAACGGGCCGTCCCCTGGGGAATCTCCCCTGGTGGCGCAGGCCGGCGACGTGGCGCAGGCCGGTGACATCCCGACCTTGCTCGACGCGGTCCGACTATTGGCTGCGGGCGTGACGGGCGGGATCATCTCTTTTCTGTTCGAGCGAATGAATTGGTTCGACAAGCTGTCGTCCAATGCCAAGTGGTGGCTTACTTTCGGGATCATGGTAGGTTTGCCGGTCTTTGCCCAGATTGCGGTCGAGTATGTCCCTGCAGAGGTATGGGCTTCACTCCAACCCTTCTGGCATTCCCTGGCCCTGGGTTTCGTGGCCTGGCTTGGATCGCAGTTGACACACAAGGCTGATCGGCTGGTATCGGCTGCGGTTACGCTTCTGAAGAGGTTGTCTGATGACTGAGTTTGACTTACTCAAGGCACTTTTCGAGGCGGGTGGTCTGGCTCTCGTTTCTGGCTTGTCCATTTTCTTGCTCATCCGATCCTATCGGGAGCGCGAAAAGCTCCTCCGTCAGATGGCTGCTCAGACCGAGCATTATCACAAGGAGAGGCTTGCTTCTGCTCAGGAGAAAGCCCTGTTTATGCAGGTTACTCACCAAGAGACGTTGGTGACGGTGGGTAAGCTCCAGGAGTTTATGGACAAGCAGTCGACGGCGTCGTCGACTATGATGCAGGAGTTTGTCAGTAAGGGAACCAAAGCGTTGGTTATGAATCAGACGGCGCTTGCGGCTGTCGAAGAGGCGTTGACCACCAATGCGGAGATTCTCAGACGCAACACCGAGACCTGGAAGTGGCTTATGACGTGGGTTGCTGCCTGATGCTATCGGGTTGGTGATCCAAGGAGGTTGGCAGATATGCCCTACACGTGGAGGCGAGTTCCTGGCGCGGCAGATGGCGAGTTCTGTGTTTTCGTGGTCGGCGAGAGCAGGCCGGTCAAATGCCATCCCTCGCGGGGTAAGATGATGGCTCACTTGCGGGCATTGGGGGCCGACGTAGAGGAGGCGAGTATGGCTCCTGACGAGACCGACGACGAGGTCGGTCATTTCATCGACACTGGTTTTGTGGTCGATTTGTTCGCCGACGTCGGCGAGGGCGAGGGTAGTGTTGCCCAACGGGTGTTGGCGGGCGAACCGATTTGTATCCTTCCTCTTGGCAAGTTCTGGCGCGGGGGTCAGGCGCGGGACATCACCGAGGCCGTGATCACCGAGTTCGTAGAGAACTATGAAAAGAGGGGGGAGCGTGGTATCAGGCGGAAGCGGCTGGCCGTCGCAGTCGGCCACGACCGGCGTGGACGGGGATGGTACAAGGACGTGATGCCCATCGATGGACAGGGTCTTGGTGCGACATTCACCTGGAACAGAAAAGGCCGGCAGGCACTAGAGGATGGCGAGTTCGCGTATTTCTCGCCAACGGTTTATTGGCGAGTTCGGGATCGGGTCACCAACGACGAGGTGCGCAATCAACTTGGGGGCGGCGCTTTGACGAATTATCCTTTCTTCGGCGAGGCGACCGCTTTGTTCTCCCTGCGGGAACTGAGCGGAGATGCTCCTCCGATGCTCTATGCTATCACCAAGACGGACGGTGGCGTGGAGTATCCTGCGCGGGCTTACCTTGTCGCGGTCGATCCACAGAAACCCACGACGTGGCACTTGCGCGTTATGTCATGGCGGGGCGGCAAACTGGCCCTTGACCACGATATGATGGGCAGGGCCAAAGCTGCGTTGACTTCCCCTGGGGGCCATAGGGGTAATCCCTACGAAGGGCCACAGAAGGCGGAGGCCACACGCAAGCTCAAGAAACTCTATACCCAGGAAGGCTTGGAGTTCACTTTAGAAGGAGGCACTATGTCTGATAAAGATGGGGCCGGAGGCGAGGGCGCGAACGCTGTGCAGGAGTTCTTTGCGCGGCTGGCTGCTATCCTCCCCGCAGGCCAATCCGATGATGCCGGTGACGGCGGGTCGGATGAAGCAGAAGCTCTCCGTGAGCAGATGGCGGAGATGTCGTCGCAGATCGAGGCGTTGGCCGGGCTACAAGAGACGGTTACGACGCTGCAGACCGAGCGCGACACTTTCGCTGCTCAGGTGGAGGGTCTAACGGGTCGGCTGTCGACCGAGGAGGGGCTGCGCAGGGCGGCTCAGTACTCGACGATGGTGTTGCAGGAGTTCGCTCATCTCCCTGGCGAACAGGCTGACCTGGCTGCTCATCTGTCCTGGCTTCATTCGGTAGATACAGAGGACGAACAGCCACACGCGACGTTCTTCCTCGACTTACTGCGTAGCGCGGAGGCTCAGTTTGCCGATGCGTTCAGCGAGCGCGGGGGCGGGACTCCTGTTAACGCTGGCGTTCTGGCGCAGATCGACGGGCTGGCGCGGCAGTATATAAAGGATCATCCTGAGACCGAGCACATGGACGCGATCTCGGCTGTCCTGGCCGAGAACTCCAAGCTGTACGAGGCTTACACTCAGGATGTCGCAGGAGGTGTGCAATGACTTCAGTTGCTCAAGGCGCTGAGTTGCGCATCAGTGTAGAGGCGGGCGCAGACCTGACGGGGTTGCAGGGTTATTTCCTCCAGTGGTCTGGCTCGACGGTCGTGGTTTGTTCTGCCGTTACGGACGAACCTGCGGGGGTCTTGCAGGATGACGACGTAGTGGCTGGCCGGATGGCGGAGATGGTGGTCTTGGGGCCGACACTGGTGTCGGCTGATGCGGCCATCGTTGCGGGCGCTTTCATTGGCCCTTCTGCTGACGGGCAAGCCGAGACCAAGGTTCCTGGTACGGACGTGACAGAGTACGTTGCGGGTCGTGCGTTCGAGGCGGCTGCTGCTGCCGGGAATCTCATTCACGCAGTTGTCAACTGCGTGACACCGCATAGAGCGGCTTAGGGGGTGCGAGATGCCTATGGATTATCCTGGAAGCGGCGACGTTCACGTCGATGCCCTATTGACCAACGTCAGTGTGGGCTACGTGAACAAGGTCTATATCGCGGGCACTCTATTCCCCACAGTCCTCGTGGTGAAGCGGAGTGACATTGTTCCTAAATATACCAAGAGCGATTGGTTTCGGGACACGGCGAAGGAACTGACCGAGCGGGAACCGGCTCCGGTCGGCGGTTACAACGTCGACACGTCCGACACTTACTACTGCCGTGAATATGGTCAAGCCCATTTCATCGGCGATGCACGTCGCGCCAATACCGACCGCCCGTTCGACGCAGATCGAGACGGCGCGAGGTTCGTGTCTGACAAGCTCCTGCTCAAAGAGGAGCGGATGTGGGTGAGCAAGTTCTGGAAGACCGGTGTCTGGGCGACCGATAAGGTCGGGGGTGTGGACTTCACCAAGTGGAGCACATACGCCACCAGCACACCGATCCACGACCTTCGTGGCTTTGTGCGGACGGTACGGCGTGGCCTGGGCGGTATCACTCCGAACACCCTCACTCTGGGCGACCTGACGTTCGACGTCCTCGCCGATCATCCCAATCTGCTCGACCGGATCAAGTACGGGTCGGGCAGCGATTCGCCGGCGATGGTCACTCCCAACTTGATCGCCCAACTCTTGTCCCTGGGTCGCGTAATGGTCGGCATTTCGATGTTCACCGCCTCGCCCCTGGGCACGGCGGAAGGGTCGGTGGTCTACACACCGAACTGGGACGACGATGCCTGGCTCGGTTACGTTGCCCCACGTCCCTCTCTGTTCACACCGAGTAGTGGGTATAACTTTGTGTGGCGGACGGCGATGGGGGGTCCTCGTTTCGTCAAACGGCGTCGTGATCCTATCTCGGACAAGGGCTTCCTGATCGAAGGGTACGAATACTTCGACCAGAAGACCGTGGCGACCGACGCTGGCCTGTTCATGGACGACGCGGTAGACTAGGCGATGGCGCACAAAGCGATGGACAGAATAAACGACGATGCCCAGGCCGTTGCTCGTGAAGGGCTATGGGTGAGCGCCAACAAGGACTTTGGGTATGACGTGGATACCGGCGACGTGAAGCTCGGCCAGGTGTTTCGGCTGGCCGGGCACGTCAACGATGCTGGTCTGATCCGTCATTCTCTGGTCGCTCCTCTCGATCCCCAACCCACTGCTGCCAAGAGAAAGAAGTTGCCCACGTGCGGCGAGTGCGGTAGGGTGTTTCTCCTGGCCTGGCAGCGTGAACGTTGCGGTCAGGCCCACGAGTTGTCTGCCGAGGACATGGCAGATGATCGGCGGATGCGGGTACACGACCGGATGCTCGACGAGCGGGTCGTGTCTGTTGGTGTGTAATCGGCTTGGCTTTCCAAGCCGATAATGGGGCGCGATGGCGCTGACTGATCTTCAGAGGCTCCGGCTTCTGGTCTCAGACCGTGAGAGAGCGATCTTGACCGAAGTCCTGGGCGAGGGCGACACGACGACCGTCGACTTTAAGACGATGGTTGGCCCTGTCGTTCTCGACTCGGACTCGGTCTGGGTTGCTGGCGTCGCTCAGGTGCGTGGTGTGGATTACACTATCGCACTCGACTTGGGCATCATCACGTTCGCGGTCGCACCAGGTGCGAGCGAGGTTGTCACGTGTTCCTATCGGTGGACGACGTTCACAGACGAGGAGTTGGAGGATGTCCTTGAGCGCAAGCCGAACGTCTATTCGGCGGCAATCGAGGTCGTCGGCTGGCTCCTGGCTAATCGTGACCTGTTCCTCAAGTACACTTTCGGTCAAGAGACCGTTGACCGTTCGGCGTCAAGAGATGCCCTGGAAAGCCTGCTGGATGAACTGCGGGGGATGACGGGGTCACCCATCGGCCTGGTAAAGGCCACCACGCCAGAGCGTGAACGGTTGATGTTTCCGTTCGTACAACAGGACGAGGACTTGGTAGATGTCGCATAGTATCCTGCCTTTGAAGACGATGCGCCAGACGTCGGCGGTCATCACGCTGGATCATTTTCAACGGATCGAACTATGGCGTGGCGCGACCGGTGCGGAAGTGCAAACCTACGTTTTCAGCGGTCGGATCGCTCCTGCTGCCGGTGGTGTTTCTGGACGTGACGAGCGGCCCTTGCCGGGTGACGTGTCTCCTCAATACTACGTGATGGAGATCGACGCATCCTGGGACGTCGTCCCAGGCGACGAGGCTTGGACAGGCGCTGCGCGTTACAGGGTTGTTGCTGTCGATCCCCTTCCTCATCACCAACAGGTGTTGATGGAGTTGCTGCAGTAAGGAGGGCTTTATGGACACAGAACTTGTGTTTTTCTGGGGTGGTCAAGAGCGGCTGCGATTGACTATCCGTTCGAATGACGGCAGTCAGATCGAGACCAACCGCAGGGGATCATCCCTGATGATCCCTGCGGGTGCGGAGATCAGATTGCCGGACGACGAGGAGGTGATTGGAATCGTGACGAGGGTCATTGGCTTGGGTGGCAACCGTTACGCGATCCAGTACTATCCTCCTGTCAAGGCCAAGACCAAGCGTCGCAAGAAGAAACCGCCTCCGCCTCCGGACGACGAGATCGACTCGCTCCTGGAGGCTGCCGACGCGGTCGTGGCTGATGCTGCGGACGTGTTAGAGGTAGAGGGCGAGGCAGAGGCACTATGAGTACGGTGGTGCAGATCGCTTTCTTCCTGGCTGTGGAGGTCAACAAGGTTCCCCAGGTGGTCCTCGAATCGCCCGACATGGAGGGTAAGCTCTCCGACGAGGAGACGCGGGTCATCTTGCAGGTTGCCAGTCGGCTCTTGGGTCAGGAACTCGTCCTTCCCACTAGCGATGCGGGCAGGAACGGCGGAGGGTCATAGTTGTGGCGACTTATGCTGACCTGGCGGAGTGGGCCATCGAGGTGCTCAAGGCCGACACCACGGTCACCGACCGGGTGGTCGCGGGGGCCGATGGCATCCTGGAGACCGGTCAACTCAACCCGAAGGCGCTGGAGGCGGCTCAACGGGCCAGGCGCGAGAGCGGTGAAGCGACCAAGCTCCTCGATCTGTTGGCGTGGGATCGAGGCGAAGAATCGTGGCGCGATGGTCGGGCTGCGTTTCTCAGTGTTTTCATTCACGACCGTGGGTCTGGCTTCACGAACATCCGGGCGATGCGTTTCCTGGTGGTGCAGGCTGTGCTCGACAAGCCTGTGGCGCTGGAGCGCGACGCTTTCATCAATCGGCTGTCGTGGGTCGGGCGCAGCGGTCATCAGTGGTTCAGAGAGTTCGACCTGGATTATGAACGGCTTGATTTTGTAGGGCCGTTGATCATCGAGGACGACGTATATAGATCATAGGAGG
>Ga0164310_10001565_pt1 | contig 13047 bp, 15 predicted proteins | sample GuaBasSedimGuay1_FD_121795 | JGI IMG/M metagenome (GOLD analysis project Ga0164310, IMG submission 121795) | Subseafloor sediment microbial communities from Guaymas Basin, Gulf of California, Mexico - Guay1, Core 4569-9, 0-3 cm | ecosystem: Environmental > Aquatic > Marine > Hydrothermal vents... | reverse complement strand
TTATCTGCTTCTTCATCGGGAAAAGTAGCCTCGTGTATTAATAGATGCGCTTTCCTAGAGAAATCGATCATTTCTTCCATAGGCCTAGTATCACCTGAATAAACTATCGTTGGGCCCTTCTTGGGTGGTCCTAGGAAATCCCTAGATCTTATGAGCATACCGTTGTAATAGAAGTCTTCTCCTCTCTTTATCCTAGCGTAAATAGGCCCTGGCTTTATTCCGAGATCTAGTAATTTCTCCACTTTCAATCTGCCCGGTTTGTCTTTTCCCTTGATCTTAACTGCCAAAGTAGGTACAGAGTGATCTACCTCGATGAACTCCATTGAATATTCCCCAAAACTAATTTTTTCCCCGTCTGACACACTGAAACTCTCTACTTCGAAGTCTATTATCGGGTGGCCCACTGAGAACAATTTATCCATCTCTTCTTCTATTTTCTGTGGACCATATATCTCTAGCTTCTCTTCCCTTCCGAAGAGAGACATCGTTTGTATCAGAGTGGGGAGTCCGAAGAAGTGGTCCGCGTGCATGTGGGAAATGAATATCCTCTTGACTTTCATGTAACTAGTCTTGGAAATTATCATTTGTCTCTGTGTTCCCTCACCGCAATCCAGTAAAATTATCTCCTTCTCTGTCTTAAGAGCTATTGCGGGCATTCCCCTATTCCTAGTGGGGACGCTCCCAGAAGTGCCTAGGAAGGTGATGGTCCACATGGTATTCACCCGATCAAGTATATGACTCTGCTCAGGTTGTCGTGAACTACTTGTAAGTGTTTCTCTAGTACATTTAGTCCTATCTCTTCTGCTTTCTCCTCTAGTTTAATCGTAACAGGAGCCATTGTTACAATTCTCTTAGCAGATGAGAGCTCCTCCAAGGATCGTTCGTATAACTCTATTATGTTCTCGGGACGAATTGTAGAGAGGCCATACGGAGGGTCACAAACTACTCTCATTCCCTCTGGATCAATGGGTAATCTCCTAGCGTCTCCTTTAGTCAAGTGAAATCTCTTAATTCCGTAAAATAGGAGGTTCTTCCTAGTGCCTTTAAGCATTCTCTCGTCTATATCTATTCCCACTGGATACACTCCGATCAGTCCAGCTTCTATGAGGAATCCGCCAGTTCCACAAAATGGATCCAATATCATTTCTCCCTTCACGCATCCACTTAGGTTAACTAGAGCTCTCGCTAATCTAGGGTGCAAAGACCCTGGATGAAAAAACGGTCTTAGATGGGGTCTTCTTTTCTCGAATTCACCTCTTTTGATCTCCCTAACTAATTTAGAAAAGTAGAACGTATCTCCTTGGACTAGTCCTATGTATCTCTCTTGGGGATTCGTTAAATTCACTCTCCCACCTATTTTCTCTCCGATCCTTGATTCTATCTTGTTCATCTTCTTAGCTCCGCCTATTCTCTTTATTCTAATTGAATAAGTTCCTTCTGGAGAAACTTCTTTAGATAGATTTAGTATTTCATCCTCACTCGCTCTACAGACGAATATTAGCTCAGATATAAAATGAGAAAGTGCCAATCTTTCTCCAATAAAGTGCCAATCTTCGTTCGAGAGACCATCCACTATGGCAATTCTCCCACTGAACTCCAGATGGAATCCATCGAATTCTGCCTCTAGCACTCTTAAGAGCTCCGACTTGGGAAGAGTATTGTGTTCCCCGGATAAAAGAACTATGTGCAATACATCACCTTACTAATTCCCTTAGGATTAACTCATGTATCGAAATTTCACTGACTTCTCTTTCTATTGTATTAGTCGAGACCACTCTCTCAACTCCGGAGGAGTATATCCTAAGGAGAGCGTCTTGTACTAGAACAGGATGAATACAGGACACCATTATCCTTTTGGCTCCCATGCTCTCTGAAATCCTTGCAGCCTCAATTACAGTCCCTCCTGTGCTTATCATATCGTCTACTATGAGAACGTCTCTTCCTTCAGCATTTACCTCTCCTTTCACTGATATTTCTCCAGTTTCTAAGTTCCTCTCCTTCTCTAGGTAAGAATAATCTGATTTCATCTCTTTAGAAACTGCTTTCGCTATTTCAATTGCTCCTTTATCTGGTGCCAACACCAACGGATCGTCTAACTTTCCGGAGAAGTATCTTCCTATCTCTGGTTCTGCTCTCAGGCTTTTGGCTCTCTTACCTCTGAGTATTCCCTCCTCGTGTATATTCACTGTAATTAATTCATCTGCTCCAGCCGAGAAAATACTATCTACGACTATCCTAGATGACAACGGTTCTCCTTGCCTGAATCTCTTGTCTTGCCTAGAGTAACACAGATAGGGTACAAGAGCTATTACTCTTTCCGCGCCCATTGATATGGAGGAATCTATTAGTTGAAGTAATTCCATTAGGTTTCTCTCCTGAGGATATGGTGTAGATTGAACCACCAAGATCTCTTCTCCTGAGACTTCCTCCTCGTCTTTTATTCTGACTAGGAGTTCTCCGTCTGGGAATACTCTTCTCTCTACCTCTAGGAGGTCTAATCCCCCACTTCTCGATATTTCATAGGAGAGTGTCTGGGAGGCTGAACCAGGTACTACTTTCAAGGGGACACCTCCTTTAGTATTAGGTCGCAACCTCTGTCTATGGCTAGGTCAGCAGGCAAGTTTCTCAACTCTTCTGGTTTTAAACCATTAACCCCCATCTCTCTGAGTAGTTTCTCGGGAATCCTAGACACGAAACTTACCTCGTATTCCTCGAATATCCTTCTAAGCATAGATGAGACTGTCCCATAAAGTGGTCCCTTCTCCCAAGGGTCTTCAGAAAGTATAGCTTCCTCGAAATCCCTTGGTCCTATTTCACTCATCGAGGAGACCAGGATTATTTCACTTTCAGATAGGAGCTCAGCTATGTACAAAGCTTTTCCCGCTTGCCAAAGGCTCTCATCGAATGGATACGAGGAAATCACCACTCTCTCCACTTTGGGTAACTTCACCCCAATTCTCTCTACTGTTTCTTTCACGCCCTCTCTGTGAGCCTCTATGAAATTCCCAGTGAATACCCCAATTTGTGAGAAATTCACTAGAAAGAACTCGCTACCAAACTCCTCTATTAAAATTGAGAGAGATTCTTCCGAATCCAATCTGGATGGAGAACTCAACTCAAATATTCTCGATTTGTCTTCGACCAATTGGTGATTTTTTTCAATGGTTTCCAGAGAAGCGAGTCCAGGCAGAACTATTTTCGAGCCCCCGCTCCATCCGAATATATTGTGTGGCCTTATGGACCCTATTCCTATTATCCTTCTTCCTAGGAGGGATTCGTTTAAGTAAATTGGTGTCCCAAAAGAAGTTTCTCCTATGTAAACTACTTTCCTAGGATTATGAAACTGACAAAGGCCAATCCAATCGCCGACTTTTCTCCTAAGGAGATTTGGATTTGGGGTATGCGTTCCAGTAGCGACTAGAATCTCTCTAGGTTTCATGAGGTCGAGCACTTTCTTCACTGGTGTGTCTCTAGTGTGGTCATCTATTATCACTACTGCTCCTCTCTCTTCCATCGGATTGAAGCTCACTTCCCCTATGGGTTCCATGAGACTCTCTGAAACTTCCCCAACAGTGAAGTTCCTAGAGGTTCCTCTAGCTCTCAGGTATTTCTCAGAAATTATTTTTATCTCCTCTTTTCCATAATGTAATGTGCGTTCTTCCAAAGTATGAGCCTCCTATCTTTTTTTCCTTCTATGATTTCCAAAACTTTCCTTAATTCTTCTATTGGATTTCTAAACGGATAATCTGATCCAAAAATTATTCTATCTGCCCCAAATTCATCCAGAGCATCTTTTATTACTTCTTTTGGTGCCCAAGAAGTTTCTAAGATTATGTTATCGTTCTTTAAAGTGACCATCTTTGATTTTTCCCAGAGAAATCCTCTGCTAGACCCCATATGAGCCAATATTATTGGGAAGTCGTATTCCGATGCTATTGGATCTATTAAAAGGGGATCAGAGAATCTGAGATCTCCCCGTCTGGAGAAGCCCAAGTGTACTATCAGAGGTGCCATTTCCTCTTGACACCACTCGTATATTGGTCTGAGAAACTCAGAAGATGGATCTATTCCTTGGAGCATTGGGTGTAATTTTACCCCGAATGCTCCTCTTAGATCTCTCCTCCCAATTGGGGTTAAGAATGGCTTACCACCATTTCCCTCCATACATATCTTTTTCACTTCCTCATTCCTTATCTCTGGATGGAGCCACTTCTTCCTCTTTGATAGCAAGGCTAATACGAATGTGTTTCTCTTTTCTAGTGGATAAAGACTTGGAGATGGGTCTAGCTCCTCTCCAGAGTATTCGAACTTGTTATTCGAGAAGTGCACGTGGGAATCGAAGACTTCGGAAAGCTTTATCCCGAGCTCCAATCACTACCCCAAGGGAATTGGATTGAGGAAATACCATATAATGTTCTCTCCGGGTCCGTCTGAGACCAATCCAAGAGCATTAAAGGAGATGATTAGTCCAGCAGATGACATATGGGACGAGGAGTTCTTATCTATCTATAACGAGGCAAGAGACTTACTAAAGGAGATATTCGGAGTGAAAAGAGGAGAAGTAGTAATCATGCCCAATCCCTCGTTTGGGTCAATGGAGGCATCAGTCTTGAACTTCCTCTATGGGAAAAAAGTGTTAACGGCTGTTAATGGATTCTTTGGAGCTCAATTCAGAGATATCGTCTCAATATACTCAAGAGAATGGAAGGAAATCAGGAAGGAAAGGGTTCCAATAAATCTAGAAGAAGTAGACTACGGTGACTTCGAATATATTACCGTGGTGCATTCAGAAACCTCTGCTGGAATAAGGAACCCTGTGGAGGAAATACCCGAAGAAGTCTTCTCAGTGGTGGATTGCGTTTCCTCTCTGGGAGGAATGAAGTTCGAAATGGAGAGGTGGGGAATAGACGTGGCATTTGCTGGGATGCAGAAAGCGATATCCGGTCCTCCTGGAATAAGTGCCATAGCCCTATCCGAGGAAGCTGTAGACGAATTAATGGATAAAAAAGAGGTTAGAAGCTGGTATTTCGATCTCAGGAAGTGGTTGGATAGGGAAACACCGTATCCTGCCACAGTTCCTACCCAGGCAATCAGAGGTCTTAGGAAAGCTCTCATAGAAGTTGTAAAAGAAGGGGAAAGCAGAATAAAGAGACATGAAAGATTAGCAATGGCCTTCAGAAAAGCTATAATTGGAATGGGACTAGAGATGTATCCAAAATGCGAGGAATGTCCTGGATGTTCCTCTAAGAGGAGATTTTGTTCTGATACCATAACAGTGTTTAGGTCACCGTTTAACTCATTTAAGCTAATTAAGGAAGTAATGAAATTCGGAATACTGATCAAACCAGGCATAGGTAAAATGAAACAAGAACTAATAAGGATAGGGCACATGGGAATGACTTCAAATGAGGCTCTCATCTCTAATCTGTTAATAGCCCTAGAGAGAGGACTAAAGGACTTAGGTTTCAAGATAGAGGAGAGTGGACTAGAAATATTCAGGGAGGAATTGAAACGTTGAAGGCCAATCTATCTGGGGTTATCTTTGGAGACAATGAAAGAGTGAAAATAATAGGGGCGCTAAACGTATCTCCAGAGTCTTTCTATAAGTATTCCGATAGAGATAGAATAAGAGAAGACTTCCTTAGTTTATCGAGGTATTCAGATATAATCGACGTTGGAGCCGCATCTACTGCTCCTGGAGTGGAAATGATATCCAAGGAGGAGGAACTGAAGAGAATTGAATTAGCTCTTAAAGAGATATCCGAAGTGAATCCAGGGATACCGATATCTGTGGATACGCAAAGAGGAGAGGTTGCTGAATTAGCTCTAAATTCTGGAGCTGACATAGTGAACGACGTGAGTGGTCTGAAGGACGAGGAAATGCTCAGGGTGATAGAGGAGTTCCAGCCTCCGCTGATTCTGATGGCGTCTAAGAAAAAACCAGGAGATTGTCTCTCAATCGAAGAAATAATCAAATCTCTTAAGTTAAGTTTGGATCTAGCATTGGAAAGGGGTTGCAATGAGATATTAGTAGATCCAGGAATAGGGTTTGGGAAACCTCTTTCCCTAAACATAGAGATAATAAGATGCCTACCGGCCATGAGGTGTTTGGGAAGGCCAATACTGGTCGGAATCTCCAGGAAGTCTTTCATCGGAGAGATAACAGGGAAAGATGTTAAAGAGAGATTATGGGGAAGTTTGGCTGCTACCTCAATATCTGTTTTCCTTGGAGCTCATGGAATAAGGACGCATGACCCCGAGGAGACTAGGGATTGCGTTAAGGTCTCTGAAGAAATTTCTAGAGGGTACAGATCAATTAAATCTGAAATAGATGGACATGAGATTTCATTGATTGAAATAGCGCTTGGAGACCACGTGAAGTATATCTTGAATTTCATAGGGGTCGACGAAGAAGGAATTGAGATCATGAGTAGAAAGGCTAAGCCAATTGGAATATTCATAGATAGGCTCAGTACTCCTGAAGCTCTAATTTGTAAGCAAGAGATTTTATCTTTGGGGGGAGATGCTGGGATAAACAAGGGATGCATAGACTTCGAGACTTCAGAGACAGGAGTATTACTGATTGGAAGTTTTTCACAATTAAAGCTATTCTCAGAGAAATTAAAGAGACAAGGTATGAAATTGAGAGAATTGGGGAAGATCATGGAGGGGTTTCTAAATGGAGAAATCGGAAAAAAGGAATGGCGATGAAGTGAAACTAATACCAATTAAAACTAAAGTCATATCTCCTGGAGAAGACTTAGTCGATTTGATTCCACTTGAATCCTTGAGAGACGGTGACATATTAGTAATATCCAGTAAAGCGGTATCCACCTCTAGGAAAAGATTAGTTTATCTTTCCAATGTTAAACCTTCCGAGAGAGCTAAATCTCTAGCAAAAAAGTTCGAAATGGATGAGAAGCTAGTCGAAATAATACTAAGGGAGGCCGACCTGATAATAGGGGGCGTGAAAGGAGTACTTCTCACTCTGAAGGACGGTAACCTAATGCCAAATGCAGGAGTGGATAGATCCAATTGTCCCAAGGGAACCGTGGTATTACTTCCAGAGAATCCATGGGAGGAATCGAAGAGAATATCAGAGGAGATAATGAAGAGATGTGGGAAGAGGATTGGCGTAGTAATATCAGATAGTAGAGTACAGCCCCTGAGGTTGGGTACTGTTGGTATAGCCCTAGGAGGGTACGGAATCCCATTGGTCACTGACGAACGAGGAAAGGAAGACCTATTTGGCAGAGAACTCGAGATCACTTTTCGAGCAGTGGGAGATCAAATAGCCTCAGCTGCCCTCCTCCTAATGGGAGAGAACGGAGAGGGCATACCAATGGTTGTGATCAGAGGAGTTCCCCTCGATGGAGAGAGTAATGAAATTAAACCAGAGCTATCTCCGAAGAAATGTCTAATAATGGGATCCATCCTGAAGAGATTTCCTGAGTTGCTTGAGGAGTCTCAGTGATTCACTTCATGAGTTTGACGAGTCCCCACACTATTAGGAAGAGAGCCACCAGAATCCTCAACAACTCAGGTTCAGCTAATATTAACAGACCTAGGACAAGGGATATCGCTCCAAGCAATTTCTCGTTTTCCCTTAGCAATGACATCCCTTGGTGAGTGGTAGAAACCCTTTTATATACCTTGGGGCACATCCGGGCACGGCCGCCGTAGCTCAGCTGGTAGAGCGCCTGGCTGTTAACCAGGTGGTCGCAGGTTCGAATCCTGCCGGCGGCGCCACCTGGAACCCAACTTGAACCCCAATTGAACCGAGGTGTCACCTATGTGTAGACCCAACCTCGCAACTGTATTGATTTTCCTCCTCTTGCCCATGGTATCCATCTCTTCCGGATGTATCGAGGAAGCTAAGGAGAAAGAAAGAACTGAAGTAGTAATTCTGGGCACCACGGACAAGATAGTTAGCTTGGATCCTGCTAAAGCCTATGACTATCTCTCTGTCAATGTAATAAACAACGTCTTTGAGGGGCTCGTAGGATACGAAGTTGGTTCCTCTAATATCGTACCGCTTTTGGCAGAGAGTTGGGAAGTAAAGGACAACGGGATGACCTACTTATTCAAACTCAGAAAAGGGGTTAAATTCCACGATGGCTCTGAGTTCAATGCTGAAGTGATGGAAAAATCCATAAAAAGGGCTATGGAACTGAAAGGAGATCCATCTTTCCTCTTAGATGTAATAGACGAAGTAAAAGCCGTAGACGAATACACCTTGGAAATAAAGCTGAAGTATCCATTTTCTCCATTCTTGTCCGTGTTAGCATTTTCCGTGGCTTCTGCAGTAAGTCCTTCATATGGAGAAGAATTCACAGACGAGGCAATAGGTACTGGGCCATATAAGTTGGAGAAGTGGACTAGAGACGTTGAGCTAGTACTGGTGAGAAACGAGGAATACTGGGGAGAAAAGGCTAGGACCAAGAGATTCGTCATAAGATTCTATCAGGATTCCTCCCAGTTGAGACTTGCAATAGAGAGGGGAGAGATTGACATAGCTTACAGAGAGCTCAAACCCCTTGACATAATAGACCTAAAAGAAAAGAAAGGAGATCTAATCGTCTTGGAGGGAGATAGTCCGGTAATAAGGTACTTGGTTTTCAACGTTAAGAAGGAGCCATTTAACGACCCTTCAATAAGAAAGGCAATATCTCTGGCAATAAACAGGAAAGAAATAGCAGAGAAAATCTTCTTCGGGACTGTGAAACCACTATACAGCATGGTTCCAGAGGGGATGTGGAGTCATTCCGAAGTCTTTCCCGAGAGGGATTTGAAGAGGAGTTCCGAGATCCTCAGGAGTTTAGGATATTCCGAGGAGAAGCCCTTGGAAATAACCCTGTGGTACACACCAACTCACTATGGTCCAACTGAAGCTGACGTAGCTCAAATGATAAAACAGCAACTAGAGGAGACTGGATTGATTAAAGTAAATCTAGAGAGTGTTGAATGGGCTACTTACACGGACTACATGAGGAAAGGAACCATGGGATTCTTCCTCCTAGGTTGGTATCCTGATTACCTAGATCCAGACGATTACCTCTGGCCTTTCCTACAATCGGATGCTAGTCCAAGTCTAGGGTCGTTTTACTCCAACGAGAGAATGGACGAGTTGCTCCTAGAGGCTAGGAAGGCAGAGAGTAGAGAAGAGAGGGAAAAAATTTATAAGGAGGTCCAGGAGCTACTGGCACAGGAGGTCCCTTACATACCCCTCTGGCAAGGGAGACAGTACGTGGTACTTAGAAGAGGAGTCAGAGGGGTGGTATTGGAGCCGACTCAGATATTCAGGTACTACATAGTGGAAAAAGGGGCCGTAGGGTAGCCTGGTCTATCCTTCGGGCTTTGGGGGCCTGGGACCCCGGTTCGAATCCGGGCGGCCCCACTACCCGCCGTAGCTCAGTCTGGGAGAGCGGGGGACTGTAGATCCTCTGGTCGCCGGTTCAAATCCGGCCGGCGGGACCACATTATTGGAGGAGCCCAAATGCCTAGGAAGAAGAGAGGGAAGAGGAAGTGTCAGAGTACCAATCCCCAACTAATTAACTTAGTAAGAATGCTCAAGAAGAAATCGAGGGAAGAAGGAGTCAAAATATGGAGAGATTTGGCAGAGAGATTAAGCAAGCCTAGGAGATCTAGAATAGAAGTGAATCTGAGTAGGATAAACAGATACACTGAAGAGGGGGAAGTAGTAGTGGTGCCTGGAAAAGTCCTGGGTGCTGGAGACTTGGAGCATAGTGTAACAGTAGCAGCCTTCAAGTTCTCTAGGAATGCCAAGGAGAAAATAGAGAAATCTGGAGGTAGAGCCATTTCCATAGAGGAGCTAATGTTAGAGGTGCCAAGGGGATCTGGAGTGAGGATAATGGGGTGATTCCTTGTTAGTCCTCGATGCAGAAGGTGCTATTTTGGGTAGACTAGCGAGCTACGTGGCTAAAAAGCTTTTGGAAGGAGAAGAAGTGAGGGTAGTAAACGCAGAGAGGGCAGTTGTAAGCGGTAAGAGAGAATGGGTAATAGAGAAATACCAATCCTTCCTAAACGTCAGAAACAGGGCTAATCCCAGAAAAGGACCATTCCACGTAAAGAGGCCTGATCTCTTCGTAAAGAAAGTGATAAGAGGCATGCTTCCAAAAAAGAAGAAGAGAGGGAGAGACGCACTGAAGAGATTAAGGGTTTACTTGGGAGTGCCAGAGGAATTCAAAGGAAAGGCTGAGAAACTTGAATTGTTCAGTTCTTCGAAGATAACCAGAACGGATTTAATCACTGTAGGCGAAATATGTCACTTCCTGGGTTGGAAGGGGGAATCTAGTTGAAGGAGGTTGTACCGAGAATAATTCAAACTAAGGGAAAGAGGAAGACTGCCATAGCTAGGGCTGTCTTTAAACCGGGAAAAGGAAGAATAAGGATAAACAAGAAACCTTTGGAAATATATGAGCCAGAATATGCAAGAATGAGACTAGAGGAGCCAATAATAATAGCCAAAGAGCTGGGAATAGACGAAATAGATAGGGTAGACGTGGAGATAACTGTAAGGGGTGGAGGTTTCATGGGACAGACCGAAGCGGCTAGAATGGCCTTGGCCAGAGGACTCGTGGAATGGACTGGAAATCTAGATCTGAGAAAAGCCTACATGGAATACGATCCATCCATGCTGAAGGGAGATCCGAGGAGGAAAGAGCCCAAGAAATTCGGAGGACACAGTCACGCTAGGAAGAGAAGACAGAAGTCATATAGGTGATTCAGTTGATGATTCCAGTAAGGTGTTTCACTTGCGGGAAGCCGATAGGTAGCTACTATTACAAATTCGTCGAGAGAGTAAAAAGGGGAGAAGATCCTGAGAGAGTTTTAGACGACCTAGGTTTGAAGAGATATTGCTGCAGGAGAATGATAATATCTCACGTTGATCTAATAGACGAAGTGATAAAGTTCTCCAGGAAGGGGTGACTATCCTTCTCTCGTGTTTTCCATTTACTCAGATGGATCGACGATCCAGATGTGTTCGATAAACTGGTTGAGGCTGCGAAGAAATATCACGAGAAGAAGACTGTCGCCTAAAAGCATGAAAGAGTCATCAACTTCGTGGACAAATTCCTTACTTGATAATCTGCTCCTCAAATTAGTGCAATTGTCAGTTGTTTCTCTGAATCAATAGTCTGTTTCTCGCAAGCGTTCTTGTCAACTTTTGATTGCTCATACGAGTTCATGACGTGTTCTGGCACCTGTGCACACCATTTTGCCCGTGCAGAATATAATAAAGGACACCTTAGGTCTCTCCATTTGGTAAGTCAGAGCGGGAAATTGATCAGATTCATAAATCGACTTCGGTAAGACCTCGAAAGAACCCTCCAAATTTACGTCACTTCCTAAATCAACTGAAGCGACAATATTAACAACCCTTATAGGGGACTTTGCCCTCTTGTCGCATGAGCGTTTGCCAACAAATTGATAGCCTTGTCTAAGGCAACCGTTGCCTCAGCCTCAGACCTAGCTCCTGGACAGATCATCTTCCCCAACCTAAAGATTAAAACAGCAACCTTGGACGTTCAAGCCTCAAAACAACCCAGGAAAACCAGCAGAGGAAAAACTGACTTCATCCAATCTAGAGGCAGCTTTTTTAATATCGACACCTGACTCTAATTCCCAAAGCCTGTAGTGCAACTTTGCCCAAAGCCACTATCAGTTTATGCTGGACAGCTTCAAGCTGAACTTGTAAAAATTCCTTACAGGCTCCTATCTCTTTTCTATTTGGCATTCTGTTCTTCGGCGTCGGGTATCTTACTGCTTCCGTAAGATAGACTTCTGCCCTTGAAAGGTCTGCCAAAGCCAGCAACCTATCCAAAAATTTTCCAACTCTTCTGACAAACAGTCTTCCGAGCTCGTTCTCCATTTTTTCCAGATTTGTCGTTCTCATAAATTTCTTTCCTGAAGCTTACTGGAACAGCTTTCAACTCTCCATAAACTTCTCTGTAAGCTTCAAGAACTCCGTTGGCGAAAGAAGTAAAATCGATGACATGAGAATATTCAACAGTTTCATCCAAGGTTCTCACCCTTAAGGTTAATTAATGATCTCTTGTCATTCCAGCTTAGTTTAAATGAAATCCTTCTAGGTTTTGCCTTAATGTACCTAGATATAAGCTCGCTAACTATTTCTTTACTTTTCATGAATTGATTTTTGAAAAATGTAGGAGAATGTTACTGATGGATGTTTATTCCGTTATTTCAATTTTTATCCCGAGCCTAGTGGCTGAAAAAGAGCGCGTGATCGGGTCATCCTTAGAGTCTTGAAGGAATACAAAAGAATATCTAAGCGTTGATTATAGCCTCCTAAATGGGATGTGACTAGGAAGGTGGCTGTTAAGCTGTTTATTATGCTTTAGTCTAATCCCCTTCTTGACTGAGAGAGGCTTGATAGTATTTAGAAGTAGCTTCTTAATCCTTTCAGCCCATTGCTTGTATCTGTCGACACTCAGGATGATTCTCTTGTATGGTTCGTCTCTCAGTTCCAGACCAAACAGCCCTTTTTCGTTGCATACCAAAACTCCTTTCCTCTAGGCGTATAGTAGGTACCAGCTTTCATTACTCCTGGCAAATAAGTTCTAGGAGCCCTTATTTCTCTCCAGCTTGTCTCAGGGGCTTCAGTCCTTACTTCTACTATATGCTCTAAGGAAATCTCAAAATCACGCTTAATAACCAAAACTTTTCCAGATCGCTTAAGTTTATTCTCAACTTCCCGTCACAAATGTTTAGTTTCATCTAGATTTTCACGAATCAAATATTTTAAACTTCATTAACAAATATAACATCAGGAGCCTATCGATTCTTGTGCTTTAAGTTTCTATTTATAAGCCCCTATAAAATTACCAGCTCTTATTAGCTCCGTAAATAGTGAATTGCATCATTCGGTTAGTTCAATTATTTCTTCGCAGTATTCCGTGTAGGGGCGGATTTTATTGTAGTTTCTGGTGAAGCGTAGCTTTGGGTTGATTTTCTCAATTAGTAATTGGACGGATTTCTCCCATCCTTTTTTGCAAACCTTTCTTG
>Ga0164310_10001564_pt1 | contig 13054 bp, 10 predicted proteins | sample GuaBasSedimGuay1_FD_121795 | JGI IMG/M metagenome (GOLD analysis project Ga0164310, IMG submission 121795) | Subseafloor sediment microbial communities from Guaymas Basin, Gulf of California, Mexico - Guay1, Core 4569-9, 0-3 cm | ecosystem: Environmental > Aquatic > Marine > Hydrothermal vents... | reverse complement strand
TAAAATACACTCTGGCTTATCATCAGCCACTTAGATGCGGGCGCATACCAAACCACTCCAGAAGCATCATTTATATCAGAACCAACATGGCCACCAATAGATGTCGGTTGATGGTAGGTGCTATAACCCGGACCCAACAAAGCCATCTCCCCACCACCTTCACCACCACCAAAAACCCCCTCAATAAATTCTCCTATGCCAAAAAGACCTTCATTTTCAACAACTTCCCCCGGTTGCACAGGATCCCCCGCCAAAACATCATCAATAACCGCATCTCCAGTAATTCCTGGAATATTCGCGGCCCTAATGTTTTCATCCAATGTAACAAAACCTGTCATCGGCAAACCAGCAAAAAACAACAATGCAAACGCAACACCTAAAATCAAATAAAAGTAAGCACTCTTCCAAAACTTTCCCTTGCCCTCTGGCTCCAGCGTCTTCCCAAGATATCTCTTCCGGGTCTTGCCAGCGCTATCTCTATAAGTTTCGTAGAAATACGGGCCATGCAGCTTATTACCTCTCTTTATAAATTTTCTTTGAACCATTTAGTGTGTAGTAACACTAAGCTTACCTATAAATCAATAATTCCTAGCTTTAAATACATTATCATAATAGAAAAATGTGTAGTAACACTATCCAAAATAACTTCTCTCTTTCATCATCGAACTGTTATTCGGTTTCTTCATGCTCGCCAAAATCTTCCTAAACTCTGGTCTAACATTGCCCCAAGTATCGAAAATCTTCTGTATCAACTCCGCCTCTCCTTTCTCATCGTAATCAACCTCTCTTTCCAATGAATAAACACTCAAGTCGGCAAGCGAACTATAAATCTTCTCAATACTCTTTTTATCCTCGCCCCCCATCAGCTTAATATAATTCAAGTACATCCGCGGCGCATTCATCGGATTCAACAGCATCTCAACAAAACCCAAAGAACTCACAACCTTCTCCATCATCACCTTTCTAACAGCCCTCAAAATCGTCTCTGTATCCTTCTCAATCTTAGCAATCTCAAAGCCCTCCTCCAACTCCTTAAAGCTAGGCAGCTTGTATTCCTTACCCAACTTCACATATTCCTCTTTCAAATCTTCAAGTTCCATCTAAACAAGTAAAAAGAATGTTTTATATTTGTTTGGGTTAAATCAAATATGCAATATTTAAAGAGCCGGATCACAAGTGAATTGCTTGAAAAGGTTAAAACCGTCATAACCTCCATCGTCTACAGTTAAAAAGAATTTCCTCTTTCCATTTTCGCAATCATCCAAAGACATCAAAGCGATCCCCTCCATGTTGCCTCCATCAATATAAGAATAATAATCTATTTGGTCAAATTTTCTTTCGCTGCCTACGATTGTAGATGAAAGAGATACCACTTCAACTCTATTATGATTTGCACCATGAAAAATGTACAGCTTTCCTGTTGACCTATCAAATTCCAAACCCGCTGTTTCCCAATGACTTGTTTTATAAGCCCCAACAAAATCAAACGTTGCGTCATTCCTGTTTAAATCAAAAACATAAATCCTTCCACCGTTTTGATGTCCTACAAACATTAATCCGCCCATGCCGTTTTGACTAACATATAAATCTCCATTAGAATCGACAAATCCTTGTGCTTCCAAAAATTCATCTGGAACAAAAGTTATTCCTTCCGCGCCGCTACCCCCGCTTTTTGGTAGATAAGATCGAGTATCCCAGTTGTTATTTAATGTTGAAACCCCATATGTTGAAACCCCATATTCTTTTATGCGTTCCTCTCCTTCAATAATTAAGTAAACAACTTCTTCATTGAAATCTGCCTGAGTTATTCCCTCCAAATCTCCAAATCCTGTCCATTCCCCCCTATTGCCGTCTTTGTAATCTATTTGGAAACCATCAAACGCGTATTCATCAGTACACAAATCCCTACATTCTTCAGCAACCCAAATCTTAGAGTTGCTTCCACCAGGTCCATTTCTTACAACCCAAAGTCTATCTGTTACAGGGTTCCAGACAGCGCCACTCAAGTCGTTGTAGAAGTCATTTGGACTAGATCCTTCAATTGGAGTTAGAATCGTTCGCGCACCCCATGATTCTGCAGGCCAGTTTGCTTCGTATTCGCACGTTGAACTACAACCGTCGCCATTTTCTTCATTTCCATCATCGCACTCCTCCCCATCTTGAACAACGCCATTACCGCAAGTAGGATCTGCTTCTGACACCTCTAAGAGAAAATCTGAAAGCACGGGATCAGAGTCTTGGAGTAGATCTACAATAAAGTACCATTCTGAATTCCCTCCCGTGCAACCAAGTAAGGGGATGTATCCATCACATTGCCATTCAGCAGTCCATGTTGAAATTGCCGTATCTCCTACGAATATTGCTGATGGAGGATTTATTGATGCCGGGTCATCTGAAGTTAAATCATCTGATTCAAAGACCTCAAAACTAACTCCTTGTCCGTTGCAATTAGTTCCTTGAACAATAAGTGTCACCTGGAAACCATCAATAACTGGTCCTTCTGTACTCCAAGCGGCACTAGTAAGGTCACATGGTGGACAAGCTCCACAGTCTACCTCGCAAGAAGAACAAGTTTCACCAGAATCACATGTTCCGTCTCCGCATGTTGGCGGACAAGCTCCGCAATCTGATGGGCATGAAGAACAGTCCTCATCGCTATCGCAAGTTCCATCGTCGCATTCACTTTCACACTCTCCACAGTCTGCTTCACAAGATGTACAAGTTTCTCCATCTCCAGTATCACAAGTTCCGTCTCCACATTCACTTTCACATTCTCCACAATCTTCCTCACAAGTTAAACATGTTTCGTCGTCGTCACAAGTTAAATCTCCGCATTCACTTTCACATTCTCCACAATCTTCCTCACAAGTTAAACATGTTTCGTCATCATCGCAAGTTCCGTCTCCGCATTCTGACGCCTGAGACACACACGAACATTCAGTGCATATTTCTCCAACCAAACAATCAGAATCAGATTCGCAACTCTCATAATCTCCTTGGATACTCCCATCCCCACAATACATTCCAGGAACCGTGATTTCTTCACAAGTAGTCAAAGGAGAACCGGAGTACTCACAGTATGCCACTTCGTTACAATAGGTGCATTCTTCATCCCCGTAAGTAATCTCACAGACAACACCATTGTCCTCTCCATCGTCGCATTCCTCTACAGGTTCTATTATCCCATTTCCGCATTCAGGCCGGCAGTCAGCATAATCATCTCCTTCACACGTGCACATTACCCCATAAGCCGGTGCGAGATATGAAAGATCTCCTGCATTTATACAACCAGTACCCGGAAATGGTTCAACATTAAAATAGCAACACTCGTCCCCGGTACGGTAATCTGGCGGCTCACATTCGTAATCACAAGAACCGTAACATTCCGCAAAAGCATCCAGATCTTCACAATTAATAAGATTATCATCATTTACGTCAAACACTGCACACATGTCTGGATCAAAAATAATCGAACCCGTCAAAACGTTATTCCCGCCAAGGAAAAGAAGCATCCCCAGGGCAACAACCAAGGTAACAGAAATAATCATCAAATACCCCTTCTTCATAGGCACCACAGAATAAACTTATATTTATAATTAACTACTTCTTGTCAGCTTCTTCCAACAAGGTCGTAATAATCTTAGTTATCTCTTCCAAGAATTTCTCAGCAAGTTCCTGCCACTCATCAATCTCCTGTCCCTTCATCGCACCCAACTGCCTATGCGAAATAGATTTATGCAACGAAAACAATTCCTGCATACTCTTAATATAACCCATCTTCAACATCCCTGCATCAACAAAAGTCTCCTTCATCATCTGAGGAATGTGCTCTGGCGAAGGCGGCATCTTTCCAGCAGTCATCAAGGCAGCTTGAGCAGCATCAACCATCGCCCAGTAAGCACCCTCAATAGCGCCCATCTCAGAAAGCTGGCTCCTTGCTAAATGACCTGGAACTCTCTGCAAGGCTGCATTCACAGCCTCAGGCGTAGACCTGACCTTCCCCTTCAAAAGCAAGGCCTTCAACGGGTTGAAAAAACCACCGTAATCGACCAATGCTTCACCATATCTCAAAATATTAATCACAACAGGATCTCCATGCAGCATATCCTGCCACCACGTCGTCAACTTGACCGTGTTAACATGTAAATCAGCCGCATACTTCTGAGCTGCAATCAATTTCCCCAGTCCCTCTCGGTACCACGCAACCAACTCCATATCCCACTCGACCGCCGCATCATCAACTATCAAAATAATATCAATGTCCGAATCGGGGTTAGGTCCTTCGGGCTTCGTCTGTGAACCGAACAAAATCGACGCCTTTACAAGCCGATCATACCTCTTATGAATCTTCTCCGCAAAATCCATTGCAATGTCCTTCTCTGTAACAAGCTTCCTCATCGGCTTAGAAACAATCGTAGGAATCCCCTTCCCCTTACCAACAATCTCTCTGGTCACTTTCTTAACATTCTTAGAAACCTTCTTAACTTTCTTAGAAACCTTCCTATCCTTAACAACCTTCCCATTCACACTCTTCTTTTTAGCCATAATCCTCTTTTCTTATCTTTTTACTACTAAAAATAAGTAGAAACCTTATTTAAACATTACTCCATCGGTGTTCCACCAACTCTCGACCTTCCACCCGCAGCCTGCCCTCCAAGTTCCGTTGGCAAACCAGAAAAACCAGAACCATACATCGAAAAATGCTGCTCCGGCAACGTCTGGCCATACCCTGCAAAATACCCCCCAGAAGCATCCGCTGCCTGATTCCAAGCAGGCCCCATTTTCATCGAATAAATCGGACTCCCAAAACTCTTCAACGTCTCAACAAACGGCGTCCTATTTCCAAACGCCTGGGGCCCATACCAATTCCCCGTCTCCTGAATATACTTCAATTTATCTACCTGTTTTCCGTACTTCTTAATCATCTCCAGCATCTTCTTCGTAGGCACATTACCCATTCCCATCGGCAACTCAGTATGTTCCATCCCAAAATTATCCGACAGATGAACCTTCTTAATATACGGTGCAATCGTCTTCGTCTGCTCAACGATCTGCTTCTCTTCATAACCATGCTTCCTCAACATGTTAATATGTCCAATATCCCACGTCGCCCCAATCAATTTCTTAGCCTGAGTATCAGCATCACTATCAGACATACCTTCTTTCTTAACCAACTTCTTCTTCAATCTATTCCTAGACTCCTCAATAACATCTCTCAAGTCATCAGCTTGTGCCAAGCCCATCCCAACTGGAGGGTTCTCAACAGCAATAACCGGCGCGGTATCCCCAAATTTCTTATAAGCCTTCAACGCAACATTCGCAAACGTCTCAGAAGACTTCTCAACAGCAAACTCCCTCAACGGTTTCATCATCTTCGGCGGCGTGATCGAGCGTAAAACATTAACTCCCTTAACAATCTCCTCAGCAAAATAATTTACCTTAGTCGGGTCCTCAAGGTCCTCAAGAGAAACCTTAATTTCATCCCTAAACTTATCAAGCTTGGCCATATCTTCCTTACTATCATTCTTAACAGCAACCTCATAAGCCTGATTATACGATGTCTGCAAATCCTGGTACGCATCCCTCAAATAAATATCTCCATGTGCAATCCTCTGCAGTTGCTTTTCAACATCAGCTTTATACTCAGGCCCAATCGTCTTCATAACACTTCCAGCATCCCGGCCCTTCAAATAATCGCCATAAATCTTAAGCCACTGCTTCTCATCAGTACTATTTTTCAAATTAGGATCCAAACCTTTCCCAGACAAAGCATCAGAAACATAGCTGCTTCCAGAATACGCATTAAAACTCAAATGCTGCAACTGCCTAAACCATGCATCCTTATTCTGCTTATCAATAGAATCCTTAATAGCACTCTCCTGCTCTTCTATTGGAATATAATCTCCCTTCCGCCCCTTAAAATAATCAGGCGTAACCGTCTTAAAATCAAACCGCCCATCATGACTAACCGTCCCAAACTCCTTAATCACTTCCTTCATCTTCTTTTTCCCTGTGTTCGGATCAACGACCTCTTCCATAGCTCTCGTCTCCGGATCAGGTAAACCATTACTCGAATGGAAAGTTATTACAATATTTCCATCGGGGTCCATCTTATGCGCTCTCTCCACAGCCTGGCCCATTTGCCTTTCCGCCTGCATTCTATGAGACTCATTCCATCCTTGCTTCGTCACACCAGTTGGCTCTACTAAAGGTCCATGGAAAGTCAAATCAGTTCCAGCAATCTTCTTCAACCTATGAATCTCCTTCAAATGATAATCAGGCACAGTTTCCCAGGTTCCAGCTTGCAAACCCTCAACCTCAATCGTCTTTGCTCCAGTATTCAACTTATCAGAAACATTCTTCAACTGATTCGCAGTCCTCGGATCCGTGTGAGTCCCAATCGCCGAAACCGGAAGCGTATAACCCTCAGACATGCCCGTAGAAAAATCACTCGCATAACTCGCATCCAAACCATAGTCCGCGCCCGCATAAAATTTTTCACTATAATCCATAAAATTTCACCATCTTTCCATAACAAATCAAACAAAAGTATTTATTTAAAAGTTGCTTTTTACAGTTCCCAAGGATATTTCCTCTTCGCACCGCCTCCGCGTTCAGCATCCATTCTGTCCCCATCATAAGGAGCCTTATCAGAGTCTTGCCTAATCTTGCCCTGTAATGCCTGCGCCTCAGGATTATCCCCTGCCTGGGCTCCGACAAAGTCCCTCCCAACACTCGCCCCCCTCAGATTCTGCGTTGCAACATTATCCACCGGCTTATACTCGTCACCACTCGTCTGCCCACCTAGAGTCTTTCCTATATCATACAAAGGTCCTGTATCCAATTCCTCTTCAGGCACAACTACACTTCCTGCAGAGCCTTCCAAAGTTGGACTCAAGTCAGCAGTCCTAACAGGAGCCCCAACACTTGTCACAACAGGATCCGTAACCTGGCCCATGTCCTGATCAGAAAAGCCAACCTCTTGAGAAGTCAAATCGCCGATTTCCTTATCACCCTCACTCTTCCTAATCTCTTTAATAACCTTAATCTTCGACTTCACCTTAGTCACTTTCTTCACTTTTTTCATAAAAAACACACGTCAAAGAAATATATAAATCTAGCTAAAACTTCATTGTTTGTGGAAACGCGGGCATCCCATGAGCTTTCTTATAAGTATCATATAATTTCCTACACTCAATTCTTGAAGCCAAACTTGCCTGATTTCTTATCGCCTTTTCCATGCTACTATCCTTGGGCACACCCTTAGAAAAATCTTCCTTCTTCCCCTTCCTAGAAGCAAACGAAAACAAAGCACTGAATGGATTTACATCATCATCACTAGAAGCCCCCTTACTTTCAGGCGACTTTCCCAAAGCACCCTCTTCCAAAAACTGCTCGATATCATCCTTGAGTAAGTCCAAACTCTCATCAGTCGCACCCTGAACCAACCTAAAAACGTCACCAAAACTATCCTCCTGAACCTGCTCCTTCAAAACTTTCATCTCATCTTCATTCAACGCATAGCTAGTAAACTTGACCTCTACCCTCCCCCTGAAATTATAACCCCCCTTCTGATCACTCCTATCAGGAACGCTCCTAAATCTAAACTCGAGCAGCGTAACCGACCTACAACCCCTCACCTTCATTCCCTTAAGCGCCTTCGGCAATTCTCCCTTCGCAATATCACTGTTATAATTATACCTTCCCTTAGCAAGTATAACTAACTCAAGAACAGATGTATTAAACGCATTAATTATATCAGTATTGTGCTCAGTTTTCTGCTCCAACTCCCTAGCGGCCTTAAAGTATGGCCTCACCCACTTTGAATATAACTTTACAGTATTCACCTGGTTCCTCAAATGCAACCTCTCAATATCAAACCTTTTTCTCAGCTCTCTCTCTGACTCTACAACCCACCTCTCAAACTCAGAATACCTCTGCTGCAATATCCTCTTAACCCTATCGTTCAAGTCTAATTTATCAACACTCTTCACAGAATCCAAAGCCATAAACGCATCAATCAAAGTCACATAATCAAAATTCTGCGCCAACATCTTTATCGCGCTCCCGCCTCTCTTCATATCTACATTATCCATCCATATCTGTTTCAGAGAAAGCAAGGCAGCACCCTTTGCAGACCCTTCGCTTCCATTATAATCATCATAATGCGCGAGCCTTATTCTAAACTCTTTAAGATCATAAATAATCTGAATTATTGACTTTGTTATCATACCGGTCGTCTGTAAAATTTTCATAGCCTCCTCTTGCATCCTAGTTGCCCTACCTTGCATCTCTGCAAAATGCCCGCTTCCCGCAGAAGCAGCAAAAGTATCAACCAACTTATCAGCACCCCCGTAAGCCCCATTGATATATTCCAAAAGCCAGAAATAAACTGGCTCCAACGTCTGAGAAAACGCATCATAAACAAGAATATGCTGCTCCATCGGCGCCTTCAGTCCAGCATAAGCAAACGCTCCCGTCGTCCCCTGCAAACGATAAGCATCCAAATAATGCGAATCGACGGGCTTGGCAATCTTCGCAGCATCCAGATACTTCCCCTGACTAGAAAGCTTCTTCGCAGCACTTCTAACCTTCGCATCGCAATAAACATCCGGGCTTATCGCAGCTATCAAATTCTTTACATCAACTCCCATATATTCCTCTTTCTATATCCCAACTTAAAGTAAAAAGGTTTAATAAAGATTTGGTTAAACAAAAAATTAAACGTTGTCACAAGCCACATTACTAGACTCTGAACAAATCTCGAAGTGAACGCCATCAGAAACCACTCCAGCAGCACGAGCAAAGGTCACATTCTGGCCAGTATTATTAACCCCAATTTTCTTAGTCTCTAAAATCCCTGGAGCCACGGTCCTAGTGGTCTTAGTAGTCCCATCCTCTAACTCAATAACCGCAACAACTTCAGCTATCTCCCCAGCAGTCAACCTAGCAGTAACTGTAGCATTACCCGTAGAAGCATTGTTAACACAAGTTGTTGCTTCAACATTAACACTAATACACTTAGCTCTCAAATCAGTCTGAACACCAGTCCTATCAAACGCCGGCTTCAAAAATCCCCAGACAAGCGCAACTGCCGCCAACGCTAAAAGCACAATCAGAACAGTCGCAACGAGATTACTTAACCCTCTTTTATCCATTTTCACATAATAATGTAATAAATATTCTTTATAAATCTTTCGAGGTTTTCATTTATGCAAAAACCAAAACCCCATCTCAGTTTTGGTATTCTTATCCAACCGCACAAACCCAAATCTCTCAAACTGCACAACATCTCCTTCTTTAACTTTCCCCATATCAGGCTCTCCAAGACCTTTTATCTCTTTCCCATCCTCCATCAAAACCTTAACTTTCATCAAATCTTTGCTTACAGGCAACCAGTGTATCATCATTACCTTCAAAGACTCATCAACCTCTTGCGAAATAAACTCCTTATCCTTAAAATTAAACAAATGCATAAACCTATAGTTCTTCCCTTTCTCCAACTTATCAGATACATAAAACTCTCCCCCTGATTTCAACTTCCTGAAACCTCGCTTATGATCATCGGGGTGCAAGGGTATTTTCACCTCTAGTTCCCCAGCCCCCCCAATTTTGACCTTATTAGGACTATCAACAAAAAAATACCTACTCGCCTTCGCATCAATCACCTCTCGATTAAATGCATTTATAGACTTAAAGAAATCCTCCTTGCTCACTTTCTTATCAGTCAAAGAAACACCGACCTCAAACGCATACTTCAACAAAGCCTCTGGAGTGTAACCCCTTCTTTTCAAAGCCAACAAAGTGGGCAATCTAATATCGTCCCAGCCAGAATATTTCTTAGAATCGATATCCTTCCTCATCTGCGAAGCACTTACCGGCATCCCATCAAAATTAATCCTCCCAACAAACAAGGCCTGCGGAAACTTCTTCCCAAAATAATCATACATAATCTTCTGCCTCTTAGCATTGTCCGCATGATCCTTTGCCCTAATCACATGAGTCACCCCTGAGTCAATGTCATCAACAGTGACGGCCATATTCATCAATGGCCAAACTCTGTGCTTCTTTCCAGTCCGCGGATGCTTAGAATCGTTTATCCTCATCAGTGGATAATCGCGCATCGCCGGATTCTTGTCATCAAGATTTGTCTTCAACCTCGCAACAACTTCGCCCTGCCTATAACCCTTAAACATTTTCTTCCACCTCGCCTTCTGTTCCTTAACATCTAATTCCCTGCACGGACATGCCTTCTTCGCATTCACTAACTCCCTAAACTCATCAGGCTCACAAGAACAGATATACACTTTATCCAAGGCCAAAAGCTTCTCAAAATACTCATAATACCTCTTCAACCTCGTCGACTGCACAACAACCTCAGAAACGCCATTACTCGTCAACCAATTCGCGTCCTCAATCAACAACTTATAAGCCGGCTCATAAATGTTCTCCGGGTTCGTATCTCCAATTCTCAAAATTAGTTTCCCCCTATACCTTTCAACAAAAAGATGATTCAACCCCATCACATACGCATGCCCGATAGTCATCGGCCCCGAAGGTGAAGGCTCAAACCTCATCACAACCTTCTTTCCTTTCTCAACATCCAACGCCAAAAGATCTTTCTCTTTAATCTCTCTCTCTTTCACAAGACCCTTAACCTTCTCAAACTCTTTCTCGACATCAACCTTAGACATCTTATTTACCTCACTAATAACCTTATTCAATTCAGGCATAACCTTCTTGATGTCCTTCTTATCCAAACCGTGATTAAACAACTTCGGCAAAACTTTCCCTAGAACTGCCCCCCCATGCTCCAAAGCATTCTTTAAAGCATAAGCCCTCATTTCTTTTTCCAGCATAAAACTCTTAAGAAAAAGTATTATTTAACCCTTACCCCTAATCCTATCCAAAACTTCTCTCACCATGGGTTCACTCTGTTCCCTTCCAAAATATCTCTCAGGGTAATAAATCATTGCTCCGAACATATCCCCATATCTTGCTTCGCCCTCCGCAATAAACCCTTCCTGTAAGAACGGCTCTATCTGTTCACGAAGAGATCCATATCCCTCAGTAAATTCCGAGGGCACTTCAAATTCAATCAAGTAATGCATATGCGCTAAAGCGAGCTTAGCCAGAGGAAACATTCTGTCTCCTGAAGTTATCTCGGTCAATGGCTTGAACCCAGCAATCTCCCTCGGGCTCGGACTAAAATCAGTTCTGCCCACTCTTGAGATATAAATATAATTAGCAGTTTCAACTGTCCTTCCCTTAATTTCGACGCAGTCATCCAGAGAACCTACTCTGACTACATCAGAAAAATCATCATCTTCAAAATCGTCCGGAAATTTCTCATCAGAAAACAGCTCCTCACAACACTCCCTTACCGCAGTCCCTTGCATATACTCTGCCCCAATCATATCAGAATATCTATCAACTATAGAGAGAACCTTGTGACCCCCCATTTTTTCAATTAATTTAGGAGAATCCCACCTACTTGGAGCCACATTTTTCCTTGAATCATTCTTACCCCCAATCGGGCCCCAAAAACCCTCAAAAGGTGGCGTATTCCTCTGCCCAACAAAAAGCCTGCCGTCTACAACAGGGAAGAGAAAAGCAGTATACACTTGAAGCCCCATAAAAAACAGCAAGGACAATCTTATATAAAATTAATTAACCTAGGTCGTTACTATCAAAAACATTATAAACCCTCTTTCTTTTTTCACCGCGGTGTTCAAAAAGTGGTGAATAACAATCTGGCTAAACTTGTTGAAAACAAACAAGTGATAGCCATCGTCTGCAACCAATTTGGCGACACCGGAAAAGGCAAATTCTCAGATTATTTCGCAGCAAACTGGGCAGACGTCATCGCTCGAGGCACCGGCGGCAACAACGCAGGCCACACAATCGTTGTCAACGGCAAACAAACAATCTTCCACTTAATTCCCTCGGGGATCACAGAAGATCCAAACGGAAAAATAAACATACTCGGAAACGGCATGGTCATTGATCCAGAAGCATTGTGCAAAGAGCTCAAAGAGCTAGAATCCGAAAACCTCACTTACAACAACCTAATGATATCTAAAGACGCTCATGTTATCATGCCCTGGCATATCTCACAAGACCGAGCAAAAAACATGTCACAAAAGTCCGGCGGCATCGGTTCAACAGGACGCGGCATCGGACCTTGCTATTCCGACAAAACAGCTAGAAGGGGAATAAAAATCGCAGACCTCTACGACCTAGAAGTTTTAGAAGACAAAATAGACAAAATAAAACAATTCTACCCTGAACAGGAGATAGACTTCCAAAAAACCATAGATGGACTAAAACCTTACATCGAGAAAATAAAACCCTTCGTCAAAAACACAATCACTGAAATCCATAAACTCAAAGACCAAGGCAAAAAAATCTGCATCGAAGGCGCACAAGGATTATTCCTAAGCGTCGAACACGGCACATACCCTTACGTCACCTCCAGCGACCCGAGTATCAACGGCACTGCATCTGGAGTGGGCTTAAATGCACAAGACGTAGACCTCACACTAGGCATCATAAAATTCCCTTTCATGACTAGAGTGGGGGCAGGCCCGTTCCCATCCGAACTAGGCGGTAAAAAATCAGAAGACTACTGTGCCGAAGGTTTAGAGCACGACGTAGACTACGAAATAAAAAACTACATCGGCGAAGCAGACAAACAAGAAAAAACAATAGACTTAATGAACTCACAAGACGAATTCCTTCAAGGAATCGGAATAAGACTAGCCGCAGGAGAATACGGCGCAACAACAAAAAGACCAAGAAGAACTGGCTGGACAGATGCAGTCCTAGCACGTTACGCCAGAAAAATAAACGGCCCTCACTTTATCCTAACAAAAGTCGACTCCCCAGCAAACGCAAAACAATTCGGAATTTGCTACGGCCACAAGCTCAACGGCGATACACATACAGACTACGACCAAAACGGAAAGTTCCTAAGACAAATAACTCCTGAAATAAAGTTCTACGAAGGCTACAGCGACATCTCAAAAGTCCGCGACTTCGACTCCCTACCTGC
>Ga0164310_10001563_pt1 | contig 13055 bp, 11 predicted proteins | sample GuaBasSedimGuay1_FD_121795 | JGI IMG/M metagenome (GOLD analysis project Ga0164310, IMG submission 121795) | Subseafloor sediment microbial communities from Guaymas Basin, Gulf of California, Mexico - Guay1, Core 4569-9, 0-3 cm | ecosystem: Environmental > Aquatic > Marine > Hydrothermal vents... | reverse complement strand
GGTGTTAGTATCAAGTCTCTTAAGAATAAAGCTAAAATACAGGACATTACGAACAGAAACAAGCCATCTCGCCACACAACGGAAGGACTTGTTTCAATCGTTCGGATAGCGGCGCAACCCCCTAAGATAAACCCGAGGTTAAAGATGTTTGAGCCGACTACATTGCTTACCGAAATATCAGGCAATCCTCTCACCGCAGCGTTGATTGTCACGGCAAACTCGGGCGCAGATGTTCCAATGGCAACAATCGTCAGACCAATAGTCAGGTCAGATACCTGAAGCTTACGAGCAATGCGCACAGCAGAATCGACAAGCAACTCAGAGCCCTTCCACAACAAGCCTATCGATATAGCCAACCCAACCACGACAGGAAGTAAGTTGCTCACTGTGGTTGTCCTGTTTCTACACCCCCGGCGAGAGGGATTTCAGGTTTTGTGTTCATTTTCCTCTTCCCTGAACTTAGCCGCCATCTGGATGTAGCGGTTCGCCTCGTCAACACGGCCCCTTTTCAGGCAGCCTGTGGCATAGATCGCGCACTTTTTTCTCAACGCTTCAATGGCTGCAATCCGTTGCCGTTTGCTCAGCATCTCGCTTTCAATGAGTTTTTTTAGCGCATATATACGATAGCGGTCCAACCCGGGTAATGTTGAAAGCTGATCATGATTCCCCGCGCGCTTTATGACAAGAGGATCGCTGATTAGATATATGGGAAAGCGGCACCCTATCCTTAGCCACAGTTCATAGTCTTCACAGGCTGGCAATTTCTCATCAAAACACCCTACCTGATCAAGGAGTGTTCGCTCAATCATTACCGCTGAAGGACTTACAAGGCACAACTCAAGACAAGCTTCAAAGATCATACCCGAATGCTTTTTGTGTCTTTTTTTAGGGTTAACCCGGCGGCCATTCTTCATCCAGATCTCTTCAGTCTGGCAAATCAGTGCATTTGGGTGCTGCTTAAAGAAAGCAACCTGTGTGGAGAGTTTTTTGGGCAGCCAGAGATCATCGGAGTCAAGAAACGCCAGAAGCTGCCCTGAAGCGCGGGCAATGCCGGCGTTTCGTGCCGCACTGACGCCATAATGATCTTGTCTGACGACCTGGATGTTCTGATAAGATTTCAGAAGGTGTTGAGTGTCATCTGTTGATCCGTCATCTACCACAATCAGCTCGAAATAGCGAAAATCCTGAGCGAGAACCGAACTGATAGCTTCTCCTAACAAATGAGAGCGATTATAGGTAGGAATAATGACACTTACAATTGGCGTAAAGTTTGTCCTGCTCATAAAATAATCTCTTGGTAACACTTTAGCGCCTTTAAAAAACACACACACGGAACGGATAGGCAATCCACAATAATATTTTCAAAAATCTAAACTGATGCATCTCTTGGAGTTTCTACAACCTATTAAGATTATAGCTATTTCTCGGCTGAGTTGCAAAGTCAATCTGCAATACCGCAATGATGGGATACGGCAGCAATGCGAAAAGCCGAAATAAGGACTAACACCTTTTGGGCCCAATATGAGTGCCCAAGCTTCACTTCGTGTCCATTATTCCCGCATTGCAGTATGACCGGCTACGGTTGCGCCTGACGGCTTGAGAATAACACACTTCATGTCTAATTGGGTCGGGCGAAGCGCCTAAGTTCTTTTGTCAACGATATATTCCGGAGACGGCAAAGTTTCGGACATCAGTAAAACATAGCATGCGAGAAATTTCAAATCTTTTCCCTGGGCTTGTTGAGGTTTGCAGGGAGACAGTCCGTTTGTTGTGTTTATTTGCTTGAAATAGGGAACTGTATTTGATATTTGATAATTTACTTTGCTAAAGATGAATCATGAAAAAACCGTGGGAGATGTTCTAATAATGCGAACCTATGTTAGGGAGATGCAAAAGTGTTAAATGCCCTTTTGGGAAAATTTTCCAATGATCTGGCCATCGACTTAGGTACCGCCAATACTCTCGTTTACGTTAAGGGTAAAGGTATTGTACTCAGCGAGCCTTCTGTTGTTGCTGTTCGTACAGATAACAGACAGAAAACCAAGATCCTGGCGGTTGGTGCGGAGGCCAAGAGAATGCTTGGCCGTACTCCAGGCAATATTGTAGCCATTCGTCCAATGAAAGATGGAGTAATTGCAGATTTTGAAGTGACTGAAGCGATGTTGCGTCACTTCATCCGTAAGGTGCATAATCGTAGAAGCTTGGTTCGCCCCAGAATCATCATTTGTGTGCCGTCGGGGATCACGCAAGTGGAAAAGCGAGCTGTGAAAGAATCGGCTGAATCTGCGGGTGCCCGTGAGGTTTTTCTTATTGAAGAGCCCATGGCGGCGGCTATTGGCGCAGGGTTGCCGATTACCGAGCCTATCTGCAACATGGTAGTCGACATTGGAGGGGGGACAACAGAAGTTGCTGTTATAACGCTTTCCGGTATCGTGTATAGTCGATCGATTCGGGTAGGCGGGGATAAGATGGACCACGCCATCGTTCAGTATATAAAACGAAAATACAACCTTCTCATCGGGGAAAGAACTGCAGAAATCATAAAAACAACCATCGGTAACGCTTTTCCTAATCCTGAAGACGTTGAAACGATCGAAGTTAAAGGGAGAGATCTGGTATCCGGGATCCCGAAAATTCTCGCAATCGATTCTGAAGAGATTCGCGTGGCCATTTCTGAACAGATAGATTCAATCGTCGAAACTGTGAAAATAGCCCTGGAACAGACCCCTCCTGAGTTGGCAGCAGATATAGTGGACATGGGGATTGTCATGACTGGAGGTGGTGCTCTTTTGAAGAACCTTGACAAGTTACTGCGACAAGAAACCTCTCTGCCCATTAAGGTAACCGATGATCCATTGTCTACTGTAGTTCTTGGTTCGGGCCAGGTCTTGGAAAATCTTTCAATTTTGGAAGATGTAACGATTCAGTAAGGAACGTAATCTGGCATCATTGTGAGAAGGTCCTCTTGGGACCTTTTTCTGTGAACCTCATGTTTTCGAAAAAATTGGTGACCATCGTCTGCCTGATTCTGCTTGCCCTAATCAACACTATCCTCCTTTCCATTTCCGCCAAACATTGCCACGGCACGGCTGATCGAGTCGTAATCGCTGGTATCGGTCCTTTGCAGGAAGCAGTAATGCGGACGATTCGTTTCTGCGAGCACACTTGGAGTCACTATTTTTATCTGGTCTCGCTGAAGCAAAAATACGATCACTTGGAAAGAAAGTTCGCTCTGGCCAGATTCGAGCAGAGTCAATATCTGGAATCTGAACTGACATGTGAACGACTCCGTAAGCTTCTGAAGATGAAATCTTCATTTCCCCATCTTTTTGTTGCTGCTCAGGTGATAGGTGTAGACCCTTCTGGATGGTTCAAGACTATCATAATCAACAGGGGAACCGATGACGGGGTTTGTAAGGGAATGCCTGTAATTGTTCCAGAAGGAATCGTTGGTCAAATTGTCACATCATCATCTCATTATTCAAAGGTCATGCTCATCATAGATCGCAGTAGCGCCATAGATGCGCGAGTGCAGCGAACCAGAGCGCGGGGTATTGTTGAAGGGGAAGGTGAACAGTGTTGCCGGTTCAAATACGTGTTGAAAAAGGCGTGTGTGAGTGTGGGAGATACCGTGATATCATCAGGCCTCGACAGGATTTTCCCCAAAGGCCTTATGATAGGCCGTGTCGAGGGAATCTCCAGTGGCCAGTCAGGAATCTTCCAAGAGGTAAAAATTCGGCCGTTCGTTGATTTTGAAACACTGGAAGAAGTCATGGTAATCATCAGGTGAAACCCTTTTGTATTTATACAATTTTTGGGCTCGGCATCATTGTTGGGCAGACAACCATCTTAGGTCTGCCCGTTTTTCATGGTATCTCCTATGACGTTCTGATTCCCTTTGTTATTTTTTTGGGGCTTGATTTGCCTGAGAGGCAGGCCGGCATTTTAATCCTGATGATTGGCTTTGTGATGGATGTGGTTTCTGGAGGGATATTTGGCCTTTATATGACTGTTTATCTGTGGACGTTTTTTTTGATCAAGGGAGCAGTAAGCTATTTCGATGTAAAAGACCTGGCGTTTCGATCTATGGTGATTGCAGTTTGCATACTGGCAGAAAACCTCGTATTTGTTCTTTTCGTCGTTACTCCTTCGAAAGGGATTAAGTTGCTGAGTTCTCATATTGAGCTTGTGATGGCCCGGGTTGTCTTCGGCCTTATCACGGGGCCGGTTATTCTTTTGGGATTAGAAAAAATCCACTCACGAGTGCAAACGCTCCAGAAGCAGAGACAGAATGTTGCAACTCAATGAAAGATAGTTACATAAAGGAAGTCGATCATGATTGGTACCGGCAAAGGCTATCCGGGGCCATCATTTGTGTCTTTGCAGCGTTTTTGATTCTTCTCGGGAGACTTTATTACCTCCAGATTATAAGCGGTTCCAAATACAGGCGTCTGTCTGAAAACAACTGCGTCCGGTTGCGCGCCATAGCTCCAACACGGGGCTTGATCTTTGACCGGAACGGGACCTTGATAGTAGAGAACAGGCCCTCTTTTAATTTGTCAATTGTGCTGGAAGACAGCAAAAAGCCCAAAGAAGTTGTGACGAGGCTGTCAAGTTTGCTTGATGTACCCCCCGAGCCATTACTGACAAGACTGGAGGAGAGAAAGTCGTGCTCTCCCTTTAAGCCTCTCGTGCTGAAACGCAATCTCAGCCGGGACGCCGTAGCCGTGATAGAGGCTCACAAGCTTGATCTTCCTGGCATTGTTATCACAGTTGAGCCGATGCGTTACTATATTGAGGGCAAACTGGCCTGCCATGTGATCGGATATCTGGGAGAGATAAGCAGAGAGGAACTAAAAAGCAACTGTTTTCCACATAACAGGATCGGAGATTTCGTAGGCAAATTTGGCGTTGAGAAGGCATATGAGTCATACTTCAGCGGAAAATCAGGGAGGATGCAGGTGCAGGTCAATGCCCTGGGGCAGATTACAAAAATTCTCAAGACCGTTGATCCAATACCAGGCAATAACGTCTACCTGACTCTGGATGTTGCGCTTCAGCGCAAGACAGAAAAAATGCTTGCCGGTAAGGTAGGTGCTGCAGTAGCTATGGACCCTTCCAATGGGAATATCCTTGCACTGGCAAATAGTCCTTCCTTTGATCCGAACGCCTTTGTCAGGGGAATGACAGTTGAAGAGTGGAAGAAGCTTGCCAACAATAAATCTCGCCCGATGGAAAACAAGGTTATTCAGGGACAGTATCCCCCTGCATCTACATTCAAGATTGTGACGGCCATGGCAGCATTGGAGGAAGGCGTGATCGATAAAACCGTGAAATATTACTGCCGAGGCTATTACAGGTATGGCAACCGCACGTATCGAGACTGGAAGCGTGAAGGACACGGATTTATTAATGTGGTAGATGCCCTGGCACAATCCTGCGATGTTTTTTTTTATAAGGTAGGTGAAAAATTAGGTATAGATCGATTGGCCAGGTATGCCAGTGGCTGTGGTCTGGGTTCACCTACCGGGATCGATCTTGACAGGGAAGCAAAAGGGTTGGTACCTACTGCACAATGGAAGTTAAGACGGATAGGAGTGCCGTGGCAGGGGGGTGAAACCATTTCTGTAGCGATCGGCCAGGGATTCACCCTTGTGACGCCTATCCAGATGGTTACGTTAATATCTGCAGTTGCCAATGGGGGCATGCGATATAGGCCACTGGTTGTCAGCCGAATTGTGTCCTCAGATGGCTCCACTATCAAGAGGTGTGTTCCGGAACCGTTAGGTAAGGTTCCAGCCTCGGACAGGACACTTCAGATTATTACGGAAGGTCTCATTGATGCGGTGAACAAACGTTCAGGTACAGGGTGGATCGCCCGCGTAGCCGGCATTAATGTTGCCGGCAAAACCGGAACAGCTCAGGTGGTTCGCAAAAGGGATGATGAAGGAGAAAGGTCTCATGCCTCGGTGCCGGTTCGCTTTAAAGACCATGCTTGGTTTGTGGCATTTGCGCCAGCCAAGGAACCCCGCATAGCTGTAGCCGTACTTTTAGAGCATGCTGGTCATGGTGCAACGGCTGCAGGCCCTATTGCGAGGGAAATGATCAAGACATATCTCGGCAGGTAGTAAGGACGAACTTGTCGGTGCCGCCGACAAAAAGAAGTTTCTGATTGCCAAATGGAGATTCTGGCTGCAGGATGCTGAATTCTGGCACATCCGGTATCAAGGCTCTCTTACTTTCGACGAGTGAGAATTTTTTCCTAACTACCCAGGTTGCCGGGTTCAAGGTTCACAGTTGGTGAACTAATGCTATGATTGATCGAAGACTGGTTCAACACTTTGACTGGGTTTTACTGGGATTGACAGTGATCTTGGGGGCGATCGGTATCCTTGCCCTTTATAGCACAGTGAGCGCTGATGCAGATATGGCCGGTTCAGGACGGGTCGTGTACCTGAAGCAGTTATACTGGTTTGGCATTGGGCTGGCTTTTATGGTGGTAATGTTCCTTTTTAATTACAGGCGGTTGAACCAGTGGGCCTCTGCAATTTACACCTTTTCCATCATCCTTTTAGTGTGTGTGATCTTCCTTGGGAAGGAAGTCTCGGGTTCCAAGCGGTGGCTTATGCTTGGCTCTTTTTCCTTTCAACCATCAGAACTTACCAAGATTGCGATAGTTGTCATGCTGGCACGTTATTTTTCGGATCGCATCTCGGAGAAGGGCTTTACCCTCAAGCGCCTCTGGAAGCCACTTATCTGGATGTTTATTCCGTTCGCTCTGATAGCGAAGCAGCCGGACTTAGGGACCAGCCTCATCGTTGTTCTGACAGCGGCAACGATGATCATGTTCTCAAAGATTGAACGTCGGTCCCTGATATGCTTGATTGCTACAGGCGCGCTTAGCTGCTCGGTAGCCTGGTTCTTCTTGAAGGGATATCAAAAAAAACGGATCCTGGCCTTTCTTAGTCCAGGAACCGATCCCCTGGGTGCTGGCTACCACATCATTCAATCCAAGATCGCAGTTGGCTCAGGGATGCTTTTTGGTAAGGGATTCTTGAAAGGTACCCAAAACGTACTTTCCTTCTTGCCAGAACAACATACAGATTTCGTCTTTTCTGTTCTGGCTGAGCAGTGGGGTTTTATAGGCTCTGCAGTGGTTGTTGCCTTGTATCTCTCGCTGGTTATCTGGGGATTGGGTATCGCGATAAGCTCGAAAGAGCCATTTGGCACGATGTTAGCTGTCGGAATTACCAGCATAATATTCTGGCAAGTTTTTATTAATATAGGTATGACTCTGGGGTTGCTCCCGGTGGTGGGTGTCCCGCTGCCATTGATCAGTTATGGCGGATCGTCGCTCGTGTCGACTATGATTGGCGTTGGACTCCTGGCAAATATTAGTATGCGGAGGTTTCTGTTCAAGAATTGATCTATACCGTCGAGATCTATAACTTGTAATTTTCGACCACAACTGTTATTTGTTGAATGTTCTGTTGTACTTTGGCCGTTTGAAAAAGCTTACATCATATTGAAAAATCTAAACTGATACAATATTCTTTGGGGGAATAATCCACTACATGTTAGATAAAAACGCTGACCGAAATGTGTGGCCAGAGAAAGAGGCGACACCAGGGAACGGCCGGGAAAAACAGATGTCAATGGACGTAATGCTAATATTGGTATAGAGAGGGACGGGCATGAAAAGATCAAACAAAGGAATACAGACGTTTTTGGGTGAGCAGACCACACTGGAGGGAAGACTGGCGTTTGAGGGAGCGGTTCGGCTGGATGGGCATTTTCGCGGGACTATAGAAAGTAAAGAAGGGCTAATGATTGTAGGGGAAAAAGGAGTTATTAACGCCGATATTTCAGTCCACACCGCTACAGTGAGTGGAGAGGTGAGTGGCAATATCCACGCCACAAACCGCATTGAGTTGCATGCCCCAGCCCGGGTATTCGGAGACCTCGCCGCCCCCGTTGTGGTTATTGACGCCGGCGTACTTTTCCAGGGTAACTGCACGATGAAGCCCGATGAGAACGTCGGCACCAAGACAATTAAGTTAGCTGAATGGCAGACCTGATTCGAGAAAAAGAAAAAAACCTTTGACTCTCCCTGTATTGGTGATATAGACGTGGAATTTCTGGGCGGCGTATGCACCTTGCGGAAGTTTGTTTACCATGTGTTTCACCAAGAGGATATGGAAAGCAGGAGTTTGTTATGGTCAATGTTGATTTTTCCCTGTTTGTACAGATCGCCAACTTTGTGTTGCTCATCTTTATCTTAAATGTCGTCCTTTACAGGCCTATTCGCAGTATATTGATGGAGAGAAAAAGGAAAATCCTCGAGCTTGAGGATTCTATCAAACAGCTTGGACATGATCGTGCCCAAAAAGAACAGACGTTTCAAACAAAGATAGCCGAGGCCAGGATAAAAGGCGTTCAGAAAAAAGAAGGTCTCAAGAAGGCTGGCCAGGAAGAGGAAAAGAAGCTCATTAATGAGATTAATCGTAGAGCGCAAGCAGATTTGGAGGCTGTCCGTAGCCAAGTTGCTGAAGAGACAAAAATTGCAAGGCGCGAATTAGAGTCCCGGACGAAGATTTTTTCCGCCGCTATTGCTGAAAAAATATTAGGGAGGGCTGTATCGTGAAACTTACCAGCAGAACACGGAAGAACTGTTATGTTATCGGCCTGTTAGCAATTGTATCAATATTTCTTTTTCTCGGATTCGCCATTGCTTCTTCTGAGGGCGGGCACGCTGCCACTACGGACAGGGGCAAGGATTTACTTTGGCGTACAATGAACTTTGTGCTGCTGGCAGGAGTATTGATCTATCTGTTAAGGAAACCTATTGTTCAGGCACTTGAATCTAAGCGCCGACAGATAAAAGACCAGTTAACCGATTTGGAGAGGCAAAGGCGGGAAGCAGAAGAGCGAATTTCCGAATACAATGAAAAACTGGCCCGATTGGACAGAGAGGTTGAAAAAATTATTGCAGAATATGGCCGGCAGGGTGAAGCACTAAAGGCAAAAATAATCGAGGAGGCAAAAGTCGCTGCTCAGAAACTCCAGGAACAGGCCAGAAAGGAGATCGAGCGTGAGTTTCAAGAGGCAAAACAGCGGCTCAGGGCAGAGATAGCCGAAGGGGCTGTGCATATGGCAGAGGAATTGATCAAGAAGCATATCACGGACGAGGATCAAGAACGCCTGATTGAGCAGTACCTGACAAAGGTGGTGGCAACTTCATGGTAGGCCTCAAAATTGCCAGGCGGTATGCCAGCGCTCTTCTGGCCATTGGCAAGGAGGATGGCCAGGCTGAAAGCTATAAGGAAGAACTGGCCGGATTCGTGCGATTTCTCAACGAACAAAAGGAGTTTGAACAAGCCCTCTCCAATCCACTGTACAAGCAAGAAGACCGTAAAAATGTTTTGAAGGAAGTACTCGGGCGTTTGGATGTTTCCGAGATCATGAAGTCTTTTCTTTCAGTGGTATTTGATAAGGGCCGGATACGGTATTTGAGAGATATTTGCACATGTTACGAAAAACTTATTGATGAACTTGCCGGTGTTGTTCGCGCTCATCTTGTCTCAGCGGTAGATCTTACCGAAGAAACTGTTCAAAAGATCGAGACAGCTTTGTCCAAAAAAACGAGCAAAGAGGTGAAGCTGGAAATAACAGTTGATCATGCCTTAATCGGTGGCGTGGTGACGAAGATAGGGGATTTGGTCCTGGATGGAAGCATTAAGACACAACTTTTGAGTTTAAAAGAATCTTTGCAAAGGGGTGAGTCTATTTAATGGAGATAAGAGCCGAAGAGATCAGCGATATTCTTAAGGCACAAATTAAGGACTATGACAGGAAGGTAGACATAAGCGAAACTGGAACCATCCTATCTGTGGGAGATGGTATTGCCAGGGTGTATGGCGTGGAAAAGGCTATGTCTATGGAGCTCCTTGAGTTTCCTCATGGAATCATGGGGTTGGTTCTTAATTTAGAAGAGGATAACGTGGGCGTGGCGATCCTGGGTGAAGATATTGAGCTAAAAGAAGGCGACATAGTCAAACGGACTGGCAGAATTGCCCAAGTACCGGTTGGGGAGGCGGTTGTGGGGCGTGTCATCTCACCTCTCGGTGAACCCCTGGACGGGAAAGGTCCTATCAACGCTAAAGAATTCCGCAGGATTGAGACCGTTGCGCCCGGGGTTGTTGCCCGGCAGCCGGTCAGTGAGCCTATGTATACTGGTATCAAGGCGATCGATGCCATGACGCCCATAGGACGAGGACAGCGGGAACTCATCATCGGCGACCGGCAGATCGGCAAGACAGCAGTTGTTGTGGACGCCATTATTAACCAGAAAGGACAGGATGTATACTGCATCTATGTTGCATGCGGACAGAAAAAATCGACTGTTGCTCAGGTAGTAGAGGTGCTGCGTAAACACGGTGCTATGGAATATACCACGGTGGTATCGGCGTGTGCAAGTGACCCCGCCGCACTGCAGTATATTGCTCCCTATGCTGGTTGTGCCATGGGAGAATACTATCGTGACAACAAGATGCATGCTTTGATCGTTTATGATGATCTTTCCAAGCAGGCAGCCGCCTACCGGCAGATTTCTCTTCTTCTAAGACGTCCCCCAGGGCGGGAGGCCTATCCTGGCGATATTTTTTACAATCACTCTCGTTTGCTGGAACGTGCTGCTAAACTCAATGATGAATTGGGCGGAGGCTCGCTGACCGCACTGCCTCTTATCGAAACCCAGGCTGGTGACGTTTCTGCCTATATTCCAACTAACGTGATATCTATAACTGATGGTCAAATATATCTCGAGCCTGGTCTTTTCTTTTCTGGCGTTCGTCCTGCCATCAACGTAGGTCTTTCTGTTTCTCGCGTGGGGGGGGCAGCACAAATCAAAGCCATGAAACAGGTAGCTGGCTCTCTTCGCCTTGACCTCGCGCAGTTTCGCGAACTGGAGGCTTTTGCACAGTTTGGGAGTGAGCTGGATGAAGCCACCCAGCAGCAGATCAACAGAGGAATGCGTCTGGTTGAGATTTTAAAGCACCTCAGTACCAGCCGCTTCCTGTCGAAAAGCAAGTGCTGATTATATATGCCGGAACACGAGGTTTTTTGGATAAATATCCTGTTGAAGTGCTGAGCAAATATGAAACCGGGCTGTACTCTTTTATCGAAACCAAGTATCCTCAAATCCTTGCTGAGATTTCTGAAAAGAAAGTCATTAGTGATGAACTGGACAAGCTGATGCAAAAGGCACTGTCTCAATACGATGAGGAGTTCAAGGACACGATCAGATAGTTAGTGATCGCGGCACCTGGATATCGGGGTCAGTTATGGCAACACTCAGGGATGTGAAGAGAAAGATTCAGGCGGTCAAGAAGACGCAGAAGATCACTAAGGCCATGAACATGGTTGCAGCCTCCAAACTAAAGGGTGCACAAGAAAAAATGGAAGCTTTCTGGCCTTATGCAGATAAAATCGCTCAGGTATTGGCGAGGCTTATTGAACATACAGCAATAGAGGAGGAGCATGTTCACCCATTTCTCATTTCACGCAAGGTTGAGAACGTAGACCTGCTTTTGATGACCTCCGACCGGGGGCTATGCGGCAGTTTTAATGCGAGTTTGATAGCCAAGGCGGAGGGTTTCATAAAGGAAAAATCTGCAAAGGGCATCACGGTCTGCTTGACCTGTATAGGCCGCAAGGGGCGCGATTACTTTCATCATAAAAAATACAATATCCGAAGCAGTCATGTAGGTATCGTAGGAGGAAGATTTGGTTTTAACGCCGCTGTTACCCTGGGGAAGGGGTTAATCGAGAGCTTCTTGAATGGCGAAACCGATGAGGCGTATGTGATCTTTTCTAAATTCGTTTCTATGACAAGATATGTACCCACTTTGAAGCAACTGTTGCCCATGGGCCGGATTGAGAAGTTTGACAAATCGCACGGGGATGAAGAAGCAGACTATGTTGCGGAGTATATCTGCGAGCCTTCAGCTAAGGCTCTCATGGCTGAAATACTTCCAAAGTGCGTGTACGCTCAGCTCTTCAGGGCCTTGCTTGAAACCTCGACCAGTGAGCATGCCGCGCGTGCGCAAGCCATGGACAAAGCCACCACCAACTGTGCCGATATGATCAACTCGCTTACCTTGGTGTTTAATAAGGCCCGCCAGGCAGCGATTACCAAGGAGCTCATGGATATCGTAGGAGGCGCGGAAGCCTTGAGAGGCTCATGGTGAGGTCGAAAGTTAAAGGAGATTTTGATTGGAGGTTTAGAGGATGGCAGTAGAAGTGGTTAGTATGGGAGTAATTGTTCAGGTGATCGGCAATGTCATCGATGTCAAATTCCCGACCGGCGATCTCCCTCTGGTTTACACTGCTTTATTGATTAGCAACCCCCAGATCAGTGACGAAAAGGACAACCTGGTTGTCGAGGTTGCTCTACATCTGGGAAACCGGGTAGTACGCACGATTGCTATGGATACCACAGATGGGCTGGTAAGGGGTATGCCTGTCAAAAATACAGGCAAACCGATCATGATGCCTGTGGGTAAAGCAACCTTGGGTCGCGTCTTAAACGTGGTCGGGCGCCCTGTGGATGGCTTAGGGCCCGTAAAGACAGATAAATTTCTTCCGATTCATCGGCCGGCCCCCCCCTTTACAGACCAAGATACCACGGTTGAAGTTATGGAAAGTGGTATTAAAGTCATTGATTTGCTTGTCCCGTTTCCACGCGGTGGCAAGATGGGGATGTTTGGCGGTGCAGGGGTCGGAAAAACTGTGATTATGATGGAGATGATCCACAATATTGCCATGCAGCATGGCGGTATTTCTGTGTTTGCAGGTGTGGGAGAACGGACGCGCGAGGGTAATGACCTTTACCTTGAGATGAAAGAATCTGGTGTACTTCCCAGGGCGGCTCTGATTTATGGACAAATGACCGAACCTCCAGGAGCGCGGGCACGGGTGGCTCTTTCGGCACTTACCGCAGCAGAGTATTACAGGGATGAAGAGGGAATGGACGTGCTTCTTTTTATTGATAATAT
>Ga0164310_10001562_pt1 | contig 13057 bp, 10 predicted proteins | sample GuaBasSedimGuay1_FD_121795 | JGI IMG/M metagenome (GOLD analysis project Ga0164310, IMG submission 121795) | Subseafloor sediment microbial communities from Guaymas Basin, Gulf of California, Mexico - Guay1, Core 4569-9, 0-3 cm | ecosystem: Environmental > Aquatic > Marine > Hydrothermal vents... | reverse complement strand
TTTAGATTGCATCGGCTACGGAAGAAAAATTAGCGAAGTGATTAAAAAGATAACAAAAAGACCAGTATTTCTTCCAAGAACATTACTAGCAAGAATTCTAAGAGAGCTAATTGAATAGAAAAACTCTTATCGTAATCTTGTCATTAAATTAGCAATAAAAGAGACATAATTATACTAAAAAGTCTATGGCCACACCAGCATACACTTTAGCCGCTGTCACAACATCTTCAACCCTTACTCTTTCATTATATCCATGAATACCTTTTACTTCAGCAGGACCATAATGAACGGTCGGAATACCCTTAAGCCTAAAGTATCTGGCATCGCTAGAAGCCCATTGGACGATAACATCAGGAGTAATACCCAGAATCTCCTTTATATTACGTTTTATCACAGAAACTAATCGTGTAGTCGGCGAAGTATAATTAGGTTCTATTCCAGCTATTACATCTATTGAGACATCATCTTTAAAGTCTTTTAATAATTCTTCTAGTTTTTCCTCGGCTTCTTTCACAGAAAACCCTATAGGCAGTCTTATATCGACTTCCATCTCACACTTATCTGGAACCATATTTATCTTATTACCTCCTCTAATAATACCTACATTAACTGTAGGAGAACTTAAGATTCTTCCAATACCCTTTTCTTCTATCAACGCTTCAACCATTAACTTAGACTTTTCCACAATATCAATCATATCATCAGGAGCCTTAACTTCAACTTCTATTAGTCTCAATAACTTATTCATAACTTTACAGGCCCTTAAGATAGCGTTTTCTCCCTTATATGGAGAAAGACTACCATGAGTCGGAAAACCGCGTACTGTAATTTTAATCCAAAGAGCTCCACGCTGCCCTATATCAATGAACGTTAACCCAGTAGGTTCCGCGACAATGCACGCATCAGGCTTTATAATACCACGCCTCATAATCCATCCGGTTCCAAATTTTCCTCCAGTTTCCTCGTCCGGAACTAATGTTAATGTCAATGTTCCATTTAATTCTTCTTCAAGTTCAGCAAGGAGTTCCATAACACTAATAATCCCTGCCAATCCACCTTTCATATCAGATGCTCCACGACCTAAAATATAACCATTCTTTATCTCTCCACTAAAAGGTGGAAATTTCCATTTTTCTCGTTCCCCAACTGGAACTACATCCATATGACCATTAAATACTAAGTTTGATTCGTTTCTGTTTTTTCCAATACTGCAAATCAGGTTGATTTTACCTTTTTCAGGTTCATACTGCTTGCAATGTAAACCGTATTTCTCTAAATGATTTCTGATGAATTCAGCTATTTCTGTCATATCACCTGGAGGATTCTCACTTGGTATTTTTATTAAATCGCAAGTAAATCTAATAATATTATTTTTGTAAGCATCTATTTTCTTCCAAACTTCTTCTTTTAACTGCTGAGACAAAGAAAAAACACCTCACATAGAGAATTATAATGGATAGCCTAACTTAAGTATTTAAATTGATTGTTCGCTTAGATGACGGCAACGTTTAATGTTTTGGTACATCGTATCCTCGAAAATTAAAATATAGATACGTTATCCACATATTAACCTTTAATTTTGCTTAAAAACGTAATAATATCAAAATTAATTCAGTTATCAGCTTTTCTAACAACAAGTTCAATACACAGAAATAATTTGAACAATTAAAATTAATAAAGTAAAGAAGATTAAGAAATTATCCTGTATGCTTGTAGCGTCCCGTTTTCCTAGCCCATTCAATTGTATCAGGATCAATTCGTTTCATTTCAGCCGGTTCGATCATAGATAATAGATCCCAAGCTAAGTCTAGCGTATCGTCAAAGGTTCTATTTTCGAACTCACCTTGATTTATGAATCGCCTTTCAAATTCATCTGCAAATTGCAGGAACTTTCTATCTCTTTCGGTCAGAGCTTCTTCACCTACTACTTCCACAAGCTCACGCAGATCGCATCCTTCACTATAAGCATAATAAAGTTGGTCGCTAACCTCTCTATGGTCAAATCGTGTAAGTCCTTCACCAATACCTTCTTTCATCAGTCTAGACAGACTTGGACGGGGATCTATAGGGGGATATATACCCTTACGGTGAAGTGCTCTATCTAAAATAAGTTGGCCCTCTGTTATATAACCACTAAGGTCTACTACGGGGTGTGTAATATCGTCGTGCGGCATCGTGAGAATAGGCATCTGAGTGATTGTACCCTTCCTTCCATGAATTCTTCCAGCTCTTTCATATATTGTAGCAAGGTCGGTATATAGATAACCAGGATAACCACGACGTCCAGGTACTTCTTCTCTCGCTGCTGAAATTTCTCGTAATGCCTCTGCATAATTTGTTATGTCCGTTAATATCACTAATATGTGATAATCCTGGGTGTATGCTAAATATTCTGCTGTTGTTAAAGCTATTCGTGGCGTTATAAGCCTCTCTATAGCGGGGTCATTTGCTAAGTTTAAGAACAACACAGTATGTTCCAATGCTCCTGTTCTCTTGAAGTTTTGATAGAAGTACGTAGCTTCTTCCTGTGTTATACCCATTGCCGCAAATACTATAGCGAATTCCTCTTCCTTTCCCGGTACTGTTGCCTGTCTTGTTATTTGTGCAGCTATTCTATTATGCGGCATTCCACTACCCGAAAATAATGGTAACTTTTGACCCCTGACTAGCGTGTTCATCCCATCTATTACCGATATACCTGTTTGTATTGGTTCTCGAGGATACTCCCTCGCATAGGGATTTATAGGCGCCCCGTGAATGTCCCAATAATCCTCTGGTATTGGAGGTGGTTGGTGGTCTAAGGGCCTACCCGAACCGTCAAACACGCGACCTAGTAAATCTGTAGATACTGGTAGTTTCAGTGTAGTTCCTGTAAATCTGACAATTGTCTTTGAAGTATCTAATCCGTGCGTTCCTTCGAATACCTGGACTACAGCGAAGTTTTTGGTAGTTTCTAACACGGTTCCACGACGTTTTTCCCCATCTGGAGTTTCTACTTCTACTACTTCCCCATAGGCTACATCCCTTATTTTCTCTATGAAGAGAAGAGGTCCTGCAACCTCTGTCACAGTTTTGTACTCTATTTTAGTATGTGGATCTTCAACTATTTTTGGAGCTGTGGGGTTATGTTCGTACTTTGGCAAAGAGGTTTCACCTCGCAAATAATAACTTGTTTTAACTTGTTAATTGTATACATGCGACTGTGTGGTGTTTTAGTATTTTATAGATAAATATGTTTGGATACCATGAACATGTAACTATACATACCCAAGTGTTCCTTCTTTAATACCATGATACTAGTACATTCCTGGTGTTCTTTCTTTTTTCATCATTATGAGTTACTATGATTCTTGCCGTTTTTACACAATTTTTAATACTTTTTAGTTTTGTTCTAAGTGTTAGATGTTTTAAAACATTTAGTACATGTTTTATCTCAGAACTCTGCTTATAATCTTTTAAATGTTAATTACGAGATTTTATAAGATTTGCCATAATGGAAGTTTTTATATAAGCTTTACCAAAATTATTATTAGGGCCTATTTGGGGGCGGTGACTTATGCGATCAAGTTTACCCCCGTCAGCTTTAAAAATCTATAAAGTTTTGAAGAAAAAACACATGGTCACCGCCAAAGATCTTTTACAAGAAGTGCCTTATAGTCCTAGAACTGTGCGCTATGCAGTTAAGATTCTCGTGGAGAGGGGGTTAGTAAAAAGAGTTCCGGTACTGGGAGATACAAGACAGTTTATGTATATACTCGTACTAAACAGATAATGTGAGAATATACATTTTTCCATTATTTTTCGTATTTACCCCTTTCGATATTTTTATCTAGTTCGATAATGGTTTGTTTACTCAGGTGTTCCATGTGGATAAGGAAAAAGTCAAACATGTAATCTGGTTATTTGTTTCGATCAGTATATGTATAACCATTTCCCTAGGTTTGACTTATATTGCTGTTATTGCTGGTATGGCCGGCTATTTTACTATAATACCTGTTTTGAGTACTGAAAACATCTTACTTAGATTTTTAGGAATTATAATTTCAACCTTGATAAGTTTAGGTATTATCTTATTACTTTACATGTTTCTTTTAGTAAAAGGTCCATTTGCATTTAAGTTCGCTATCTCGCTTGGTATTACTCCCATTGTAACTGTGTCTGTAATTTTTTTCGGCGAAACTTTTCTGTTAATTCTTTTTCCTGCGACAATTAATCCTATCCTGTACATTCTGGTCGCATTTGCTTCGTTGTACATCGCTGGATTCTCGTCTGTTTTCATTATCACAGATATGCTATCTGAAGAAGGAAAAAAGAAATTGATGCTTCTTTATGGAAGTATTATGGGAGCATTTATCGGAGTTACAATGCATACCTTATCAATTTTTTCTTTAGTTATCATGATATCGCTATTAGATACTCTCCTCGCGTCTTTAGGATTTTCTGAGAGATTTCTTAGGGTTTTGGAAACTTATCCTAGGAGAGGGACCGCTGATTTTTCATATTCTATAGGTAGTGTAGATATAGGATTTGGTGATTTTATTTTCTATTCTTTGATTCCTTCTCACGCTTATTGGAAATTTGGTTTGAGTACTATGTTGTTTTCCGTTCTCCTCCTTTTCATAGGAGTTGCTTTAACTTATAGGCTTATTTTTATGGGGAAAATTCTACCAGGAATTCCTATTCCTATTTCTCTTTCTTTAATTCCCATAATTGTTGCCGTTATACTTTCTGGTGGATTTTTTTATGTTTAATCTTAAAAGTTCATCTGGAGAACTTAATACTAAAAGGATCTTAGCTTTATTTTTAAACTATACCGATCATTTAGTTTTTCAATTTCTTTAATAATTTTTTCCCTTGAGGGAGTTTTTAACCATTTTGGAGTGTTCTCTGTAGGTTTAAAAAGTTGTAATACCCATAGAGGGACTTCCATTTTTGAAAGTAGTTCAGCAATTTTATGAAGATCTTCTACCGTTATTATTGGCTCTGCAATCGTAGTTCTAACTTCAAAATCTATTTGCTGGTCTTTTAATATACCTATTGTGGTTCTAACTTTCTGATAAGAGTTAACTCCAGTAATATACTGATACTTTTCTGGAGGCGCTTTATAATCGACAGCTACTTCCGCTACTTCAAATTGTAAAAGTTTTTCTATTACCTGAGGTTTCGTGCCATTAGTATCTATTGCTATTTTTTTACCGTAGTCTTGAACGATCTTCGCAGCTTCAATTAAGCCCTTTTCCTGCAATGTCGGTTCTCCGCCTGTAAATTTTACTATTCCAACAGCCCAATTCTTTTCTATCTGTTTAGCGAAACTCTCTTTCGCTAAGGGTATTTCTTGAGTAAATTGAGGATAATTTTGACAGTATATACATCGCATATTGCAATGTGAAAGGAAAAAGAGAGTACATACATCAGTTCTACAATCAATGATACTTAAGGGAACATATGAAAAAATTTTAAGTAAGAAGGGAGATTTTTTCATATACTACGCCCTAAGATACCTGAGGTTAAGAGGATTTATAATTTCTCCGTCTAGTGTATAATGTATTCTCCTGATGAATTCCGCTTTTTTACCTTTGTTCCAGAGATACACCGGCCTATAGTAGCCTACGATTCTACTCCATACTTCTAGAGAATTTACATGTCCACACGTTGGACATTTTTCGATAATACCATGCCATACATTACCACAATTTCTACACGTCGTTATCGTTGGAGTAATAGTCAGGTAAGCAATTTTCGTATTTGTGAGTACGCGGCGGACAAATTTCTTAAGGGCCTCAACCTCCGGTTTCTCCCAAAGCCATATGTGGGTTACACATCCCCCCGTAAAGTAGGGGTGAAACTCTGCTTCTATCCTTATTTTTTCATGTAAAGGTATTTCAGCATTATAAGGCACATGAGTACTATTTGTGTAGTAATAGGCTCCAGGCTCGCCCTGAATACATATGTTTTCTGCTCCAAACTCTTTAGCATCCAACATAGCTAAACGGTAACTTGTGGATTCAGCTGGTGTTTGTTCCAAATTATATAAAGTATTATCTTGCTCTTCAAACTCCTGAAGTTTATCCAGTATATGTCTCAGTATCTTCTTTGCCAGTCGTATACCATCCTGCTCATATATTGGTACGCCTGCTAAATTCATGAGACACTCATGCATACCCACTATTCCAATAGTATTGTAATGATTATCATAGGTTCCAAGATATTCCCTCGTTATAGGTAGATCAAAGAAGTTACTTCTTAATATGCTATTGAGATATTTCCTCTTAGTCATTAATTGCTGTCTTGCTATTTCAAGTTTTTCATCTAGTTTTGTGAAGAAATCATTCTCATTTTTTGCTAAGTATCCAAGTCGTGGTAGATTAATTGTTACAACTCCTATACTTCCGGTTTCATCAGGAACCGTCCATATTCCACCCGCATGTCTACATAATTTACCTATGTCTGGAAGTAGACGACAACACATAGCAAATCTGCTGTTAGGATCTATATATCCATTCAGATAATTTAAAAAGTAGAATGATCCACGTAGGGCCGTTAATTCAAAAATCTCATAAGTTAAATCTATATCTCCAAGGATCCATTTCCTTTCATTCCAATCAAAATTTTTATCGATTCCTATCGTAGGTATAGGAAACGTAAAGGGTCTATGTTTACTATCTCCCTCTTTTAAAGTATCAATTAACCCATATGTTGTTATCATTGCCTCTTCTATGTAATCACCTAATGTTCCATGTTCTTTTCCACCTATTATAGCAGGTCTTTCCTGTTTTCCTCCATCCACGCTAAAATTCAAAGTAACATTTACAAAAGGACTTTGAGAACCGAATCTGCTAGGAAAATTAAAATTGAAAACAAGTCTCTGAATATTCTGCTCTACTTCCTTAGGACTTAATTTATCAACATGTACAAAAGGAGCTAAATACAGATCAAAGTCTCCAAAGGCTTGTGCTCCTGCCCATTCTTGTTGTGAAGTACATATGAAGTTTATTATATGATCTACAGCTGATGACATATGTTTTGCGGGAGACGCGTAAACATTTGGAGTTATTAAGCCCTTTCTAAAGAGTCTCTCTAAACTCCAGCCAGCACAGTAGGCTATGAAACGAGCAAAAGGTAAATCATGAATATGTAAATCTCCCCTTATATGTGCTTCCACTTGCTCTCTTGGATAACTGTTTGATGAAAATAGAGCATAGTTTTTAAGAATTTCTTGGGCAACAAAACCAAATAATCCACTGAATGTTTTAAATGTGTTCGCATTTTCTCGAACAAGCCAAGTTTTTTCATATAAATACGAGTTAACAAGATCTTCTATGTTTATTAATGGTTTTTTCACAGAATATCCTCCCTTCGTATACCCTATTATCAAAAAAATTTGATAATATAATACAGTTTTTTAGTTATTTAATGTAGAATAGGGTTTTAAAGCTTTACTTTGTTACCTGTTATTACAAATGTGCGTGGCGGCAAAACAATATCGTTTTTATTTCTTCTTTAAAAGAATTCCTACTTTTTCTTCCAAGTTTTTAAATTTTGATAAGTCTCCATCCCAGTTTTCCAGCACATCTTCATATATTTTTTCAAAAATCTTAACAAATTTAGCAATTTTTCTTCTCATCTCTTGTGTCGGTGACACTGTAAATGCTGCTATAGTGATTTTCCTACCTTTCTCAAGTATTATTTCTCCATCTCCATAATCTATTTTTTTAACTCCAGTTCTTGTTTGTGTTATCTCCTTTATTAGTGTTGATATTCCTGTTAGGGCTCCTGAAATAAGTGTAGGATCAATCGTCATATTATTTGTGACATAAAAATATATGGGTGTGCCATCTTCATAGATTATATACAAACTTTTAATTTCAGGCTCATATATTGCTGTGGTGGGTTTTTCTGGTTCTTTTAGAGACGACTCAAGAGTTACAGCGTCTTTCAACATTTTTACCCAAACTACTATTTTTCCAACTCTTTCTTGCAACTGATCTTTTAGTTTTTTGTTAATTTTTTCGTTTTTAGCTAAATCTATAAGAATTTCTGCAGCTTCTAAGGCTGTTTTAGCAGCTTCTCTATATCTTCTTTGTTTTTCTAAGTTTTTTGCATCTTTTATTTTTTGTTTTACTTTTAATAACTCCTTTTCTATGTTCCGCATCTTTCTATCTCTTCTCCTTAGTTTTATTCTTAAATTTTTTAATCGATTTTTCTAACTTACTCAGTGCTTGTATAAGAGCGGCCTTTGCATTCCATGCTTTTGCAGAAGCTTCAAAAGTTTTACCCGGTATTGAGAGTTGTGTTTGAATGGAATATAAAACACGACTATCATTTGTTTGATGGAGTATTTGAACGTTTATCTTAAGATACTGTATTTGGCTAAGCAACTTGCCATATTTTTTTGCTTGTTTTGCGAGGAATACATTTATCTCCCCTTTATCTTTTTCTTTAAGTTTTTCAAGACCTGTAACTTGTACTACATATTCATACAATTTGATAACACCTAAATACCATAATTATTTTTATAGCTCATATTTTTAGTGCTCAAATTAACATGTTAATTGTTGAAAAAAGTGAAGTAACATTGTATGTAAGAAGGAAAATTAAGACGGTTAATAATACTTGCAATTTCGTTTGAGGGTCCATGGTTGCTTTACAATTTGCATAGGTGGCGATCACCGAAGTCGCTAGTAAAGATGAAGTTATAAATAGGTTATCAAATGTTAGATTAAACGATTTATTAAAGATAAACATTGTAGAATATGTTATCATAGGGATAATTGCTGCTATAAAGCCCAACAACATTGTTAAAACCATTGTTATTATCCTTGCTTTTAATCTTTGAGTAGCTATTAAAGTTTCCCTTTTCCGAATAAATTTAACTATTTCCCTCAATTGCGTTGATATTTCTGATATTTTTTCTCCAGATTTTTTTGAATCTTTTTCCAGAATTTGAGTAGCGGCCTTTAAAGAAATTATAGCATAAGGATATCTAAAATTAGCTATAAACTTAGTCCATGCAACATTTAGTGGAATTAGCCTAAAAAACACATCTTTAATCATAGCGGCCAATCTTTTGCTTATTCTTTTTGAAACTTTCTTAATAGTTTCTGCTAAAGCTTTTTCAGGAGAATAATTTAATTCGAGGAATTTACTGTAAGTTTCTAGGAACTCGGCACATTCTTCTAATTCGTTCACCACAGTTCTTTGACCTATTTTCAGATCCTTTGATAGAGGCGATAGGATCTTTCTACTGGGGAGTTTTTGTAGAAATACTTGAACTAGTGGAATTGTGGGAATAAGCCAGGTATATCCCCAAAGGGCATAGGTCATAGTAAGAAGAAAAGGTAAAAAGGTAGAAATCGTCACTAATAATAGAATTCTCATTTCTATTTCTCTATTCAATTTTTCATGTTCGTTTTCTATTTCGCAAAAATATTCTTTGATGTTGTTCACATCGTTTTTCCCGATATTTAAAATAGTTAATATAGCCGTTTTAAAATCGTTAGAAGGTTGAGCTAATGCATAGTTAAAAAGTAATTTTTCTGGTGGGTGACCAAACATCGTATTCCTTAAAATATCTTTAAATTTTTGAGAGATTATAGGATAGTTTGACTGCGCAACGCTCTTTATCGCTTCAAATATCGAATTTGTCGCTTTAAAATTTAATGATAATTCATAAAATACAAGTGGGGCTAAACTAGCGTGAATTATTCTTTCTTTCTCAAAAAAAGAGGTAGCAGAATTTTTTATGGAGAAAAATGTAATGTAAAATGTAAGAAGAGAACATATGAGCGCTAGGAAAACTCCGATTCTTATCAAAAGGCAGAATGCTATTAGCCCGAAAAGCAAACTTAATAAAAGAGCAGCGCTCAACAAAGCTTCAAATGACATGTTAAAGCGTTTTCTAAAATATTCTATTAGTTCTTCCTGATTTTTTCCCTCAATTTTCTTCCCGATTGCCAAAAGAAATTTGTATTTCTCGATTTTTGCTGCAATACGCCAAACTATACGCAAATTAATCTTCTCCTAGAAGTTTATGGATAATTCCGGCATTCTTCGTTTACGCATCGCTATAAAAATCACTAAGAGGCAGGGTATACTAATTATTTTTAAAGAATCTTTTAGAAAAGAATAGATGTTTTTTGATGCCAAAACTTCAATTTCCACGCTCTTTACAGAGGCATTATAGAAATCCGAACCATTATACTTGAATAAAACTACCACTATAGCTGGTTCAGAGGGCATTCTCAATTTTATAACCGCTTTTCCATCATCATCTGTTTTTACGGTGAATATTAATGAATTATTAAAGTAAATAGATAGTTTTTCAAATTTCAAGGGTGTTCCTTCAATGGTTTGCAGGGCAATTTCACATACGATGATTTCTTTGGTTTTTACCTGTCTTGGTATATCTAAAATTAGTTTGGTAGGTACTTTGTCAACAACTCTATAAACTACGTATTTTTTAACACTTAAAAAATAATGTTCTACGCTTCCTAGATATATTACCTTTATTATTAATTGACCCAAAATAGCATTACTTGGAATAATGTACGTTATCCTAGCTTTTCCTAAATCATCAGTAGTGACATTTCCTATGTACAAATGATTGGTAATGTCATAAACATGTATAATTCTTTCTTGTAAAGGATCACCATGCCATGTTTTAAGATAAATGAAAAAAGAAATCTGCATATTTCTAGCTACGAGAGTGATGTTATTTTCTTTTTCGACAATAAGATTTAAACGTTCAAAAACTAATATTGGAATTTTTGTCATAGCTGAGTCATAGAATTGATCACCCAGAAAAACGATAGTAATGAATGTTGAGCCTTTGCCTTGAGATACATACCACTGTATCGTAGCGCATCCATTTTCGTTTGTAACTACGCTAGTCAATAAATTTTCTTGACTATCAAAAATCAATAATTTTCTAAATGGTACAGGACTGTCTTGATCATCAAATAGGGTAACATTTAATTCTGCTATTTCACCACTAACTACTGTTACATTACTGAAGCAAAAATCTATATATGTGGTGCTTTTTACCGTGAGTATGAGTTCTTTTTCCACGCCTTCATATCTTGAACTACCAGCAAAATAAATCGTATACACATATTCTCCTGGGTCTGTATAATTTGATATATAAATAGTAGCTTCAAAAAAACCAGTAGCATTTGTCCATGCTAAAGAAACATTTCCTAATTCATTTTTCACACAAATTGCAGCATTTACCAGTGCGTCACCTTCTTCATCTATTAGTTTCCCCGTTATCGTTACAGTTTGGTTTCTGTAAACTTCTCTGGGCTTTAATTCTAACATTGTTATATTAGTTTCAATTTTTCGAATATTAAGAGTTACAATATATGTACTCTCTTCATAATACTGATAAGGACCCGCTTGAATAGTTAACTCAACATCTCCTTCAGAAATTTCCGGTAAAGGAACATATCTTAAGACTGTTTCTCCTTTTTCGTTAGTACATTGTTGATCAATTATCTCCTTTTCTTCAATTAATGACACATTTATTGCTTTTACAGGTTGGCCAACATCATCCGTGACGGTAACATTAATAATAACCTCATCTCCCGGAGCTACTGTCTGATCATACGGGTCTAAAGTTGTATCAGTCACAAAAATAGTTAGATAAGTCTTTGCCATGACTGATAAATAAAACATTTGATACGAGGGACTTAGGTTTTTAGCAGGATTTCCTCGGAAGGTTGCATTCAACACAAGCTGACCTGGAGAATAACTTTTTGGGATGGTCCATAACATTTTTGCAATCCCATTTTCATTTGTTAAAGCTTCTCCTAGATACACATCATGAGTTTCATCGTAGAAGTATATTGTCTCATTTACAACCGGCTCTCCCAGATCATCTTCCAAAGTTGCAGTAAGAGTGAGGGTTTGACCCCTATACACAATTGTCTGCTGACTTTGTGCATTAGAAGGAGTGAAAAAATAGCAGCATGAAAGTATTGCTAAAATAACTAAGGAGGCAATTGTAAATATTTTTTTCACTTTTACCCATTTATCTATGTTTATCTCAAAATTTAAACCCCCTATATTATAATTAATGTCTATCTATATTTCGGACAACATTATTTATCTACATAAACCTAAACCTTAAATAGATACTAAACACTTCTAAAAGGAGAAATAAGGGGTGCATATCTTGAGCGTAATCACCAAGAATATAGTTAAGTTACTACATATGATAACTTTAGTGTTTGTTGCTGTTTCAATTGCTAGCATCATTTATATAGTGATTAACGGACTTAATCTTTTATCATCTGCTATGTTTATCATTTTTATATATCTTTTCGGAATAACACTGGGTACAGCTGGGAAAATTGAAGAAAAAGAAGAAACAAAACCTAAAATTTTATTGGAATGGATTGCTGCTTGTTTAGTCGGAGCTATTCTTCTAACATTGGCTTTTCTCTTTTCATAAAGATTCTAAGGGTAAATGAGAGGTGAATTCAAAAACTCAGCGAAACATTTTTGGATTACAGAATATATTTCCATAGGGAAGTACTTACATCTACACAGCGTATACATTATTAATTTCCAATAAGCAGGTGGTGATGAGATGTCGACCGAAATCATTCGAGGAGTTCCTCCTACTAGAAACTTAGGGGGCCTAAAACCGACCCTCTAAGCTAGAATGGAACTCCTCATCCTTAGAAGGAGAAAAATTCTCGCAGAAAAAGGTAGAGATTTACTTGAAGAAAAAAGAGATGCTTTAATTATGGAATTTCGAGACGTCTTAGAAAGAACATATAAGCTCCGAAACGAAGCTAACAAAAGCTTAGAAGAGGCATTTAAGGAACTATCAGAAGTAAAAATGCTTATGGGACCTTTAATGATCGAAGAAATCGCAAGTAATATTCCTTCAACTTTAGAACTCGAAGTTAAAACGAGGAATATAATGGGAGTCAGAGTACCAATTTTGAGGGTTAAAGAAAAACAAAACGAAGAACTTGTGCTCTATAGTTTCATTGACACATCTTCTAAACTTGATACAACCATTGAAAAATTTAGAAATGCCTTAAGAGCG
>Ga0164310_10001561_pt1 | contig 13063 bp, 7 predicted proteins | sample GuaBasSedimGuay1_FD_121795 | JGI IMG/M metagenome (GOLD analysis project Ga0164310, IMG submission 121795) | Subseafloor sediment microbial communities from Guaymas Basin, Gulf of California, Mexico - Guay1, Core 4569-9, 0-3 cm | ecosystem: Environmental > Aquatic > Marine > Hydrothermal vents >... | reverse complement strand
TGATTACGATTATTGATTTTATTGTCATCAGGGTCAAGAGGATTTGTTCCGTCAATAAGTTCTTGACCATCAGTAATACCATCACCATCTGTATCTTCCATTAAGGGATTGGTTCCAAGGGCCACTTCTATCCCATCTATTATGCTATCGTCATCCGAGTCAAGGTCATGCGGATTAGTGAAAATAAGCTTGATTTCAGTATAGTCTGAAAGGCCATCTTCGTCTGTGTCAACGACATTAGGGAGTGTATAATAAACTGCAATTTCTTCGAAATCGGTGAGATTATCATTATCTGTATCTAAAACCAACGGGTTAGCGTGATTAATATATTCCTCACCGTTTGAAATCCCATCGCCATCTGCATCCATTCCAGAATCATCTGTACGCGGATCAAGGCCATATAACCATTCGAAATAGTCATTCATTCCATCACTATCTGTATCTATCACTGTTGGGTCAGAATGGAAATCAAGCTCGACATTATCTTCCAAAAGGTCATTGTCTGAGTCTCTACTACTGGGATTTGTATGATACAAGTAGACTTCGACACCATCGATGAGGGTATCGCCATCAGAATCTATAATCAAGGGATTTGAACTGTAAATATGCACCTCGAGATAATCATTTAAACCATCACCATCTGTGTCACTGTTTGTCGCATTGGTATGTAAAAAGATTAACTCCTCAAAATCATTTAGACCATCACCATCAGTATCTGCAAGAGCAGGATTTATGCCAAGAGAAAGTTCTTCTAAATCGTCGAAACCATCTCCATCTGAATCTTTGCTAAAGGGGTTAGTCCAAAGAAGCGACTCATTGTAATTTGTCAAGCCATCCTCGTCATAATCTAAGAGCTTGTCTGACTGGTTTTTACCATCTAAGCCGAAAAGGTATTCATAACTGTCAAGCATGGCATCGCCATCAGTATCGTTGTTATTTGGATCAAGAGCAACATCGTTATTAATCTCCACATTGTCATTTAGTCCATCGAAATCAGAATCAGTAAAAAGAGGGTTTGTATGTACATAGCCGGTAGTATTTGCCCCTGGATTCAAGGGCCTATAGAAGCCGGCCACCTCCTTGCCATCCACCAATCCATCGGAATCGGTGTGTTTTTCAAGTGGTTTTGTCCCCCAGATCATCACTTCTTCATAATCTGTTAGCCCATCCAAATCCGAGTCTTTTTGGTTGGGGAAGGTGGACCACTGAAATTCATAAAGATTGATGAGCCCGTCTCCATCGGGGTCAGCTGCCGTATCATTGCTTAAAATATCCATGACAGAGTGATAAACGTATTCATACCAATCGAGCATTGTGTCATTATCTGTGTCAATGGAAGTAGGGTTAGAACCCAACTCGTTCACTTCAATGCCATCATCTATCTTATCACCGTCCGAATCAACATTTAAAGGATCAGAAAAATAGACCCGCGTTTCATTATAATCATCAACATTATCAAAATCAGTATCACTATTATTAGCTGAAGTGCCCAATAAGAATTCTTCAATGTTCAATAAGGAATCATTATCTGCATCCCCCAGCGTATCATTCACATAAGGGTTTAAACCATTATAATATTCATAACCATCAAACATTGTATCATTATCTTCATCAGGATCAAATGGGTCAAACCCCAAATTAATTTCCTGGCCATCTAAAAACATATCACCATCTGTATCCGGGTTTAAGGGGTCTGTGCCATATGTTTCTGTCTCTTCAACATCAACAAGGCCGTCCTCATCTGTATCAACCCAACCTTTTCGATAATACACAATAACGTCGGTGTCATTTTGCGCCACCCAAACAAGATGAACGTTTCCCTTTTGGTCGAGATTCATGTGGGGATATTGTACATATGCATCTTCCGCTGTAATGGGAATTTCTGAGCCCCAACTATTACTAATAGGTGAAAAAGTTCGTATATACAATGTTGCTTTTGTGCCATCATCATATGTGACATAATTCCAGGCAACACTTATCCGATCGTTTTGGTCTATAACACCAGTGATTGTACATTTTTGAGCCAATTTACTGGAAATTTTCTTTGCTTGAGTCCAGCTACCATCTTCACTTTTTCGTTGATAATGGAGTTGGAACGTTTCATCCGGCATGGGTATTTGGTAGAAGAAATGACTATTCCCATCCCAATTGCTTAAGAGAAGTGGTTGAGCTATCTTAAAATAGGAGTGTGGGATTTCTTCTGCAAGATAATAAGAGCTATATTCAAATGGTTCTGTAATATTCTTTTTCTCTAGGAGAGTATTTTGAATGTAATAAGAGGGGTGCCAATATCCTTGTTGATAGATCATTGATTGGAAGAGAAAGGATTTTTCAAGATTATTTTCATAGGAGATGAGGTAATTATAGTTAAATGCTTTCATATAATATGAATAATATTGTGAGATGTCGATTTTTTCGGTTTGCCATTCATCTTTTGTGGGGTTAAAAATAGCCAAATAATAATTAAGAGAGTATGATTGAATGCTATGGAAAAGAACTTTTGGAATGCTTTCATTGTTAATTTCTAATTTTGGAGACAAGCCATAAGCCACCGAATAAATTTTGGACCATTGGCTATTGTTAAAATAGCGGTAATTTATGCCATTACTTGTCGTCTCCCAGACAATATGAATTCCTCCAGAGGGGTCATTTTGAACATCCATTAACCCCTCATAATTTGTTGTTGTCTTTCCAAAATTGTCAGTGCCGCTCCATGAGCCATTTAAAAACTTGATTTTATGATAAAGAACCCAATCGTCTCCTGAACGTCCCGACCAAAAGATATGGGCATTACCAAATGCATCAGCAACGACTTTCAGTTCGTTTAGTGGCTGATTTCTAATAACAATTTCCTCTTCTAACCAGCCGAAGCTGCCTTTATGCTCGAAACTATCCGGAAGCTGCAAGGTACTGTTATAACTGTTCTTCCTTTGTTCGGTTTTCCCTGAGCTTTCTTGAGGGGGCAGACTGTTTGGGTTGGGAAGGCTATTAGCTACTAAAGTATAATTTATTATCAGTATCAATATAATTGCAAGAGTTGTTAACGACACCCCACAAAGTATAATTTTCTTCTTAAAACCCATTAAAAACACTCATCACATTTATTAATAGAAGAATGTTTCCAAACTATTCTTTAGAATCTTACGATAAATCTTTCAATGAGCTTTTTGCTAATCATTTTTTAGTTCCAACGAACATTTTATTAAGAACGATGAACCTTCTCCAGACAACTCCGAGTTTATCTTTTCCTCGGTCGAAAGAAAGTGAAAAGAGCAGTTAATGCAGTTCTACAATGTTTCATTGAAGGACAAGATTAAACGAACTAAAAAGAACGAGGAATGAGTTATGAATTTAAAAGGTCGTCATCTTTTAACACTATTAGACTATTCACCAGAAGAGATTCTTTATTTATTAGATCTTGCAGACGAATTGAAAGCAGAGTATCGGAAATACGGTGGTCATCCGAATCGGAAACCACTGAAGAAAAGTCTTGGCATGATGTTTGAAAAGACATCAACCAGAACGCGAGTCTCTTTTGAAACGGGCATATGGGAACTTGGGGGCCAACCCCTCTTCCTGAGTTTCCGGGACACACAACTTGTCGGAACAGGTGAAACACCTGCAGATACAGCTAAAGTTCTTTCACGGTATCTTGGAGGAATTATGGCTCGGGTCTATAAACATGAAACATTAACAGCCTTGGCTGAACATGCTACCATCCCTGTCATCAATGGCCTATGCAATCTGTATCATCCCTGCCAGATTTTAGCAGACCTCCAAACCATCCGCGAGCACAAAAAGAAACTGAAAGGTTTGAAGCTCGTTTATGTTGGCGATGGCAATAATGTTTGTCATTCATTAATGATTGGTTGCACGAAAGTTGGTATGAATGTCACCGTTGTCTGCCCAGACGATTACAAACCAAATGAAGAAATAACAAAGAAAGTTCAAGCTCTTGCCCAGAAATATGACACTAAACTGGAGATAACAAACGACATTCCTTCCGGCGTGAAAGATGCCGATGTTGTTTACACTGACACGTGGGTTTCCATGGGCGATGAAGCTCAAAAGGAGATCCGCTTGAAAGCCTTTAAGGGCTTTACCGTTGACGCCAAACTTATGAACTATGCTAAACCAGATGCAATCTTTATGCACTGCCTTCCGGCGCATCGTGGCTACGAAGTTGCAGATGAAGTCATAGATAGCAAACAAAGTGTAGTGTTTGATGAAGCAGAGAATCGGAAACACGCACAAAAAGCCGTAATGCTCTCTTTAATGAGTGATTAGATATAAAAAAAAGGGATCCTTTCCCTTTCTTATTTTCTTTTTGATAAACAACACTTGTAAAACTCTTTAAATTCAGAGTAGGCAATTCTTTATGAAACAAATGCCCATTGTAAGCATTTTATTCCAGGCGATGAAAAGTGTCTTTTAAAGAACCTGTGATAGTTACCTCACCTGTCAATATTTGTGGTCGGAATATTCGGAAAGCTCTTTTGGAACTTCTTGACTGGGAAGAAACCTCTGAATCGTTTGATGGAAACCCAATTCTAAGGCATAAGAATATTCGTCTTGTTCTCTCAAAGAAGGATATAATCGAGACTGATAATTGTGATTCTCTTGGAGCTGACTTGTTAATTTTTGGTTCTCGGCATAAAAGCGAAGCACAAAGAGCAAGTTTATTAACTCACATCCCAGGCAATCTTGGGAAAGACAATAGTTATGGGGGCAATCCTTTAGAATTGGCTGTCGCAAGTACGAGAGCAATTCGCGAGGCATATTTAACTCTGAAGCAGGAACATGCTGTAACGCCGGAACTTGAGTCATTTGATGTTACTGTCGAAGCAACCCATCATGGTCCCACAAATATGCAGACACCTTTGATTTTCATTGAGGTCGGGAGCACCATCACAGAATATCAAAATCCCTTTGCTATTCATGCGGTTGCAAAAACAATCCTTTCCCTCTGTACTAATAAGCCTACACAAGAGATCATCCCAAGTATTTGTTTTGGAGGAGGGCATTATGCTACACGCTTCAATGAATTAATGGAATTGACATCGGTCGCTGTGGGGCATATCCTACCAAAATACCAGAAAGACAATCTTACTGTTGAAATTGTTGAGCAGATGATTGCCAAAACAATTGAGCCTGTGCGTTTGGCCATTGTAGATCGGAGTAGCCTAAATGCTACACAAATCCAGGTGATAAAAGACGCATGTTCTCCTCATGGTATAGAGGTTGTTAAAGCAAAGGATGTTAAATATGGTAAAATCATCTAAAATTTTGCCTATTCTTTAATTTTATCCTGCTTTTTTCGTTCTTCTGCAAGTTTTTGTTGAGCATCTTTACAACGCTTATACCACAAAATTTCGTAATCATCGTGAGGGATAATTCTTGATTCTAAATCGGCAATTGAAAGTATGCCAGCTTCTTTGCACCATTGCACGCAAATTTCGTACATCTCCCAATCTAGTTCGTCCGTTTCCCAGACAACGTTAATTGTTTCCATGCCAGTAAGATAGGCGACAAGGGCACGTGTATGCCCATCGACAAAGATGATTTCCCCATTTAATTCTTTGATTGGAATAACACCAAAAGACCCCAGGTCGGTATCGAGGGGGTCGAACACTTTTTGGACTGCTTTTAACTTCCTTTTGCTTATGTATAATTGACTGGGTTGTATCTTGTCAATCTCGAGGGTAAAATAGTCAAGCATATGTACAACTCATTCTTTCTCTTTAAAAAAATCATCTAGCGTTTGGTCTTTTTTCACTCGTACAGTTGCTGGAGAGCTCGGAAGGCTCACATCCATAGCTGGGCTCACGCGGGGGGTTTTTGTGTGTAAATCAGTCAATTTTTCTTTACTTTGAGCCGCATAAAGTCTGTTTTGTTCCAAGCTATTTCCCTTCAAGGATTGCGCCGGAATGCCCAACTCTCGAGAAATTGCTTTTGCTAACTGCTTTTCAAATCCATACAATGTGAAAACAATATCAGGGGCAACTGCATCTACATACTCGAGTATTTCTCGGTAACTGGCATGAGAAGATAGCGGAAAAGCGGCATCAAAGTCCTTAAAATTAAAGCGCGAAGCCATTCCTGTGACAATAGCACTTTTGAAATTCTTATGCTCTTTAAGATAGAAGGGAACGATCTTTTTCGAGCGGGACTGAATTATAACCACCTCTCCATCACGAATGAGTTCTCTTCCTTCTTCGGACTTAGAATCAAAAAACTCTAATGGAACACCATATTTCCGATAAATTTCAGAGGGAGGGGTAACATCACCATGGGTTATGACCCGGAGTTTTGTGAAATCGTTAAAGAGTTTAATTAATTCTTGGGCAGATCCAATCTTCCCAGCTGAGAGAATGACGTTTTGCTTGTCTTTAATCACTTCTGCTGACCATTTTAGAATTGCTAAAGCGATTTCTTCGCGGGATTGAAAGGTCAATTCTGGTTTTCCGAAAGTTGCCTCCACAACAAGAATATCTGTGTGTTTAACCTCGAGCGGCTCCTTTACAGTCAAAAGCCCCCTGCCGCCAATGTCTCCTGAACAGAGAATTGTTTTGTCATGATATTTCAGAAACACAGAAGCTGAACCAAGAATATGTCCCGAAGGAAGAAACTCGGCTTGCAAGCCTGCAATTTCAGGTTGGAAAGTTAACTCTTCATGAAATGCTGTGGGAATGAAATTCCGTCGGACAGACGATTTCATTTGGCTATAAAAAAGGTCAATCGTTTCCCGGGTGGCAAAGGTGGGGTTTGCAAATGGTAATGTCCCGAAATGGTCTGAATGTGCATGAGTTATTATTAAATTTGACTTTAAAGAAAAGTGGTTTCCCCTGCCATCAACTATTAATTGCTGATTTTCCGGGAAAGAAAAGACCAAGCCGTTTTTAAAGTAGAAATTGAAAATTGTTTGATTCCACCTATTTCTCCTATTTTAAGGGAGCATTTGTTCTTCATTAATTTATCGACCATTGAAAAGCATTCTTTGGAAGAGTAAAAGAAAAAGGAAAAACGATTTTTTCCTTCCAAGAAACTACTTTTGTTTGGTAAGAGTTATTCGAGCATCTACAACGGAGGCTTTGTCTTCCATGGCAAACATTGGATTAATATCCAGCTCTTTAATGTCGTCGACTTGGGATACTAGTTGACTGATGACGTAAATTGCATGTTTAAGATCGTCGATATTGGCCGGTTTCTGCCCTCGGGCGCCATAAAGCATATCCCGTGTTTTGATGCCATCTATCATGTGCTGAGCCTCTTCCAATGAGAAAGGCGCCACACGGAAGACAACATCCTTAAGAATTTCGACATAAATTCCGCCAAGACCGAACATTACTGTTGGGCCGAAGGTTGGGTCGCGTGTTACGCCAATGATAACTTCTGTTGCTTTGGGTTCCATGTGTGAAATGATGACGCCACGAATATTTGCTTTGGGATTATAGGCTTTTGCGTTCTCTATAATTTTATCAAAAGTCTGTTCGACTTCTGATAAGTCCTTAATGCCTATGAAGACTCCTCCTGCATCACTCTTATGAATTATGTCTTCAGAGACGATTTTCATGACTACAGGAAAGCCTACTTTCTGGGCGATATTAATAGCCTTATCTTTCGTCTTTGCAAGACCGTAATTTGGAACATGAAGATTGCAAAGTTTGAAAATTTCTTATGCCTCATGCTCGAGCATTTGCACTCGACCTTCTTTTCGGACCTTAGCAATAATGGCTTTAATTTTGTCGAGAGGCAATTTCAAGCCATTTGGTTTTCCTAGTTTTGTTGTCCGTTCCACGAAATTCGACCATCGATAAAGTGCACTCAAAGAGGAAATCGCTTTCTCAGGCAAGTCATAAGCGGGGATGTCATTTTCATTTAATTTATCAACCATCTCATCAACAGCCACACCACCAATACTTGCAATGACAAAAGGCTTTGCTTTTTTGTATTTCTTAACAACTTCGATGATATAATCTGCCAATAAATCAGGATTTGTTGTTGCCGTTTGACAATAGAGTACTACAATGGCATCTATCTCAGGTGCTGCAAATGCTGCTTCCATTGCTTTCTTATACGCTAATTCCCCACCACCGCCTGTGATATCCACCGGGTTCTTAGTGGAGCCAAATGGAGGCATGATTTCTGGTTTAAAGAAGAGCTCTTTGAGCTTTTCTTGATCATTGTAGAGTTCAAGGTTATAGTCATCGCAGGCATCTGTTGCCATCACCCCTACGCCACCACCATTGGTAATGATAACAACATTCTTCCCTTTTGGTCTGGGGTTATTAGTGATACATCGAGCCCAGTCAAAAGCCTCTGATGCGTCAATTGCGCGTAAAACACCTACTTGTTCGAAAGCTGCAGAATAGACTTTGTCAGAGCCCGCCAAGCTTCCTGTGTGACTGGCAGCGGCCAAGGCACCCCGTTTAGACCGACCGGATTTTAAGGCAATAATCGGTTTTTTTAAGCCCACTTCTCGAAAGACTTCCATGGATCTTCGACCATCATGCAACCCTTCGATATACAATAAGAGTGCCTTAGTGTTCGGGTCATCTTTTAGAAAGTTCTCCAGAAGTTCACTTTCTCCTATCTGTGCTTTGTTGCCAATACTAATAATAGACGATAAGCCGATTTTGTTAGTGATTGTCCAACCCATAAGTGCAATTCCCAGCGCGCCACTTTGTGTAATAAATGCCAGCTTCCCGGGTTTTACATCTGCAGGGCCGAAGGAAGCATTCAAACGGGAGGGAGCATAAACAATGCCAAAGATATTGGGACCAATGAATGGCATGTTATATTTTTCAGCTATTTCGACAAGTTTGTGTTCCGTTTCGAAATCGCCAACTTCGCCAAAACCACTGGTAATCAGAGCCACACATTTAACTCCTTTCTTACCACATTCCTCAAAAACATCAAGAACATATTTCGCCGGAATGGAAATGATGGCAAAATCAACTTCACCTGGAACATCAGAAATGCTTCGATAAACTTTCTTCCCGAGGATTTCTGTCTCCCGCAGGTTAATTGGGTAGAGTTCTCCGTTAAACCCATAGGAGATAATATTATCCATTATTTCGTAACCAATTTTCCCCGGCTTTTTGGAAGCTCCGATTACTGCAATGCTTTTTGGCTTGAACATATATTTCAAGCCTGGATATTTTGTAATTTTTAACACCTCTTACATAGTTTCAATTGTCATAAGTATATTCTATTGAAACCTCGAAACCATCCAGCAAGTATTACTGCATGATTTTTTGTCGTTATTCTTCACTCAAGGCAAGTCATACTCACATGCCTTATTCACAATCAAAAAGAATAAGAAAAATAAAAGTTTGGGTGAGGTCAGAATATCGATTCTACCCCAACCGGCTGTCATAGACGCCCTGGTCAATTTCTTTCTGCACTTCGCAGGGGTCTTTTCCCTCACAGGAAACCTTGCAGCTGAGCATCGTTCCAAGAATTTCTTTTACAAGGGCTTTTTTTGTTGAAGCAATACTTCCTTCTCGCTTAATTTCAGCAATTTTCAAAACTTGATCCATAGTCAGATTTCCAACAAATGGTTCTTCAGGAGCCTCTTCTGTGGAGCCCTTTCCACCTTTCTGTAATCCAGCCTCTTTAAGAATCAAGCCACTTGTAGTTGGAATCCCTACCTTTAGCTCAAAACTTTTGTCAGGATGAATGACAATTGTAACCGGTACTTTCATACCTGCAAATTTGGCAGTTTCTTGATTGATTTTACTAATAACCGCACCAATGTTTACTCCAGTTGGTCCTAATGCAGGGCCTAATGGTGGCGCCGGCGTGGCTTTTCCGCCTTCGATAAGGCATTTAATTTCCTCATTGGCCATTTTTGTACACCTAATATTTATTACATAACGATTAGTAAGTCATAAACTATATTACGGTCGACTTGGAATGTTTATTTAAGACTTTTCTTTCACTTGATTATTTGTTGCTGGGGTATGTTTGTCAATTAGCATATCATTTGTTTATAAATATTGACTCTTCCTCTTGGTTATCCGCAATAAAAAGCTTTTTTTCTAATGTTATTACAAAAATATGTAAAGGATGAGTTAAATATGGCGAAACAGAACAATCATGTTAAAACGCTCTTTGCAGCTATTTTAGCCGTGGGTCTTTCATTTTTAGTTGTATTGGCTTCGGGAGCCTTTGATCCATTTAAAAATCTGCAAACAACCCCTTCGGTGGGGATAATTTTAACAACAAATCCAGAGGGAGACCCCAATGACTTTTCTCTAAATGCTTTTGTATTTAAAGGAGTGAGACAAGTTTCATCCACGGGATGGAACTCCTCTCAAACAAGATTGGGATATAACCCACAAACAGAGAGCGTTTTTATTAGCTGGCTCGATTATTATACACCTTTTACAAGCAACGCCAAAACAACCCTTTTTTACAGTTATGGAAATAAAACAGTTACCGATTGGTCAGCCAATGTTTATCAAGTTAAAAATATGAATGGAACTATTCTTTCAGGCATCAACCCTTCAATAGATTTTGATAATACTGTACATTTTATCACAAGCGACATGCCCTCCAATAATTATGACCTTAATGAAACGCTTTTCATTGATGAAGCGGTGAAACAAGCAGAAACGCCCTTAATTGTTAATACAGGTAATTCAACTCTTCCTATCACTATTACTGATCACAAAGGCTTCATACATCTGGTTTGGCGAGACACCACCGATAATATAAATGGAGACCTCTATTATACCTTTTATAATGCAACTACCGGAAGCTGGAATGCTTCTTATAGCAAGATAACAACTGCCGCGGCTGTTGTTGAAAACTCTTCCCTTACAATTGCAATTGATGAGAATAACACCCTTCATTTGGTTTGGGTTGACAAACGGTCCGCAGAACAAGAATTGTATTATTCCTATTTAGAGGAAAATGGCAGCTGGTCCACTGAAGAGAAAATTACTACTGTTGCCTATAGCCCACTGAATCCAAAAATGGCATATGACACTCACAGTAAGAAGCTTTTATTGCTCTTCCGCGACACAGGCACTTCTAACAATCTTTACTATCTAAGCGCACCGGCAAAAGCCCAGGCAATAGATTGGAGCACACCTCAAGCAATCAGCAATTATTTGGCAAAAAATGGCGACTTCGACATTTGTACGGACACTTACGGCAACGCCATTTTAGTTTTTGAGCGGAATGATGGTGTGCGGAACAACATTTATTTACATTATAAGAGCAGTAATGCTACAAACTGGGGCCCTCTTGAGATAGTTAGCAATCTTGCAACACCTGCTTATGACCCTTCAATAATAGTGGCTGATGATGGCACTGTCTACATGGCTTATACCGAACTTCTAAATGGAAAAAAAGAAGTTTTCATCCGTTATGGGATTCTTGATTCAGATGGTGATGGCTTATCAGATTTAGATGAAATTAACATCTATGGAACAGATCCTTATGCAATGGACTCGGATGGAGACACGCTTTCAGATGGAGACGAAATTCTAATCTACAATACAAACCCCCTCTCAAGTGACACAGACAACGACCAAATGCCGGATAATTTTGAAATAAACTACTCTTTTGACCCCTTAAATGCGAGTGATGCATCCTTGGATGTTGATCAAGACAATTTAACAAATCTAGAAGAATTTACCATCGGGACAAACCCGCTTGCCTTAGATACAGATCTTGACTTTCTATCAGATGGGCAAGAACACCTCACCTATCATACTAATCCCCTGAATCCAGATACAGATGGGGATGGGCTGTTGGATGGTTATGAAACAACTTTTGGGCTTAATCCTTTGATAGCTGATGATATCAACGAAGATATTGATCATGATGGATTAACAACAGAGTTTGAATCCATCATCTGGACTGATCCTACTAACCCTGATACGGATGGAGATGGTGTAACTGATGGACAAGAAGTAGCAGATGGCACCGATCCATTGGACCCAACAGATTATAAGGCAACGGAACCAACAAGAAATAATCGAAATATCATTATCGGCATTCTTGTAGCAGGTGGAGCAGTTAGTGTTTTCTTACTTTTCGCTATTGTTGTTGCCCGACAATTCAAACCAAAGAAATCCTTACAGAGAAAAGAACTCGAACGAGAGGAGGCGCATTTTTCAGAAAAAGTGGGTGCTAAAGCAACAAAACCAAGGTTCGAATTTCAAAAACCAACTCCTAGGACAAAAGAAATAACTGAACTGCCAGAAACAACTCGAGAAGAACCTCCCCTCCAAGAAGAAAAGATTAAAGAAGTAAAAGTTAGCGAGCCTTCCAAGGAACCCTCTCCACCAGTGGATGAACAGCTTCTTTTAAAGAAAAAGAATGCTTTACGACAAGCAATTACTGCATTACAAAATTATGAAGAAGCATTAAGAAAAATGTTGAAAAAAGACCTGACACCCTTTAATGTAAGTACTATCACAAGAGAGGCTCTCACTGAATTTGCTGCAGATTCACAAGCATTACTTGGTGAAGCAAAAACAACATGGTCAGCAACAATTTTACCATTAATCAAAGGTTTTGAAGAGCAACTTTTAGCAGATACTCTCGAAGCTGAAAAAATTCTTGATAATTGCAAAACAATTTCTGATAAAATCTTAGAAATCTTAGTTGCTCGTGAAATGGAAATCGTAGACGAAGAAGAAAAACGAGAGGAAATAAAGCGAAAAGCGCAAGAAGCACTAAAAAGTGAAGCACTACCCTCAGAGGGAGAAGGGGAAGAAAATAAGGTAGCTAAGAATGAACCCACAAGTGAACAGAATAAAAAAGAAGAGGAATAGGAATCTCTTCTTTCAATTCTTTTTTTTATATAGTTCTTCTTGAAAAGCAATATATATCTGTTTGTTATAAAGAACCAGATAGACTTTTTGAAGAGTTAATGCAGAAAAGCTCGTTATAGTTTCGATCATTATTTTTGCGCATTCTCTAACAGGAAAACCAGCTACACCCGTCTCTAAAGCCGGAAAAGCAATTGAAGACAGAGCCAGTTTCTCAGCGAGTTGCAGGCTTTTGAGCACGCTACTACGTAAAGATTCTGCAGTAATAAAAC
>Ga0164310_10001560_pt1 | contig 13065 bp, 13 predicted proteins | sample GuaBasSedimGuay1_FD_121795 | JGI IMG/M metagenome (GOLD analysis project Ga0164310, IMG submission 121795) | Subseafloor sediment microbial communities from Guaymas Basin, Gulf of California, Mexico - Guay1, Core 4569-9, 0-3 cm | ecosystem: Environmental > Aquatic > Marine > Hydrothermal vents... | reverse complement strand
GGGTGGAGGTGTTATTTGCTCAGATGCTTCTGAAGAATTAATTGAATTGTCAAAAAAGCTTAGGATTCCGATAGTGACTTCTATGATGGGCAAAAGCTCTATTCCCCATGATTACGAGCTTTTTTTTGGTCTGGGAACTGGTAAGGTTGGCAGTTTAGCAGCAAAAGAAATTCTTGAGAATGCGGATTTGATGTTTGCAATAGGTACGAGATTTGATGAGGTTGCTACAGGATTTTTTACACTTAAACCCCCAGAGAAATTGATTCATTTAGATATTGACGAGAAGGAGATTAATAAAAATTATAAGGCTTCTTTACTTCTTGTTGGAGATGCTAAAAAGGTTTTGTGTCAATTAATAGAAAAAATACCTGAAAAGAAGATTAATAGAGATGGAAAATCTTTAGAGAAATTCAAGAAAATAAAGAATGAAGAAAAATTAGAAATTAAAAAAGAGATAGCTTCTACTAAAGAAAGCATACATCCTTTAGAGATTTTATATAAACTTGATAAATTTTTGGATAAAGATGCAATAATAATTGCTGACGCTGGAAATAGTTCTCTTTGGGTTTGTGAATATCCTGTATCTTCTCATAGAATTGTAGCACCTTATGGATATAATTCAATGGGTTTTGCAACACCTTCAATAATAGCGGCTAAACTGGCTTCTCCTAACAAACAAGTAATTGGTTTTTGTGGAGATGGGAGTTTTTTGATGACAGGAATGGAATTTTTGACAGCTATAAAATACAATTTAGATGTAACTCTTATTGTTTTGCACGAAGACAGGTATAATATCCTCACCTTTTTTCAAGATATAAAATATAACGGCCGGCATGTTGACACTATTCTTAAAACATTTGATTTTGCAAAATTTGCTAACGATTCTGGTGGATTAGGTATAAAAGTTAAAAGTAAAGAAAAGTTAGAAGATGCTATTAAGCAAGCTTTGGAACATAAAGGTCCTAGTTTGTTAGATGTTTATATAGATTCAAAAAGAATACCACCAGTTTTAAAGAGATTGATATCTTAGAATCTAATTTCAACAATCTTAGACCTCCTCTCCAAACTCCTTCAAACTCAAGCTTGACACTTTTAAACCTACTTCTCCAAACCCACAAAAAACTCAATAAAACTTGCTTAAACTAAAAATTTTTTGAAGGCGAAGTAAAAAATATTCTGTACAGTTTTAAGATATAAAAGAAATAAAGATTTTAAAAGGAATAACTATGTTTTGAAATTAAAAAATCGCAAATCATTAATTGCCGAAAATCTGCAAAATTCCATAAAAGTTTGTTTGAAAAAATTAAAATATGAAATATGACCCTATATTAATAAATCCTTCCTACGGAAAAGTATACGGATTTAAAGAAGATATTAGTTCAAAATTACCTCCTTTAGGGTTGATGTATCTCTCTGCTTATTTAAAAAATTAAGAAAAGCTCTAAAAATGACAGACCTAGAAAGAGTTGTAAGGAAGAAGATAGAAAAATATAGAGAAGATGAGTGGGCTATTTACGCGCACGCTGATCATGATGGAATTTGCGCTTCAGTTGCTTTAAACTATTTATTCGGAGACATAGAGACAAAATTTTCCAAATCCTTTAAGCCCAAGGATATTCCAGAATTTGAGGATAAAAAACTCCTCAAAATATGCGATTTGCAGCTGAGCGAAAGGCAGATAGGCAATTTGCTTGATCAAGGCATTGAAATTGTAAACTATGATCATCACGAGATAAGAGATATGAAGCATAAAAATTACCTATGCCTCAATCCGAAAAAGCTCTTTAGCAAGGAATATATTTCCTCCTCGGGACTAATCTGGAAGATTTTTAAACCTAAAGAGGTTGCGTGGATTTTAGCTTCCGGTTCAGCAGGGGATTTGGCTATCGAAGATAACCTCGAGCTTTTCGAATTTACCAAGCAGGAATATCCAGAGTTGTTAAATGGCATTAGCTTGGAGTCCATTTACTCATCAAAAATTTTTGAACTTGCTCAAATAATATTAATGGCTTTCGATAACCCTGAGAAAGGCTTCAGGATTTTGAAAGAAAGCATCGCTAAACCGCTTGAGCTTTACAATACCGAGCTTTACGAGAGATATCTGAAGAAGCGAGAATCAATTCGAAATTTTTTCGAAAAACATAAGAATAGAGTTGTGGAGCATTCGAAATTCGTTTTGATCGATACATCTGGTCTCAGATATTCTGGTAGTTATTCTGTTTATCTTAACCTGAAATCTAAGGATGAAAAAGTATATATTGAGTACGATAGCGGAAGGCTATTCTTCAGAAATTATTTTGGGAGCGAAGATGTGAGGAGAATTGCAAAGCTCTTTGGTGGAGGAGGAGCGCACGGAAGGTCAGGAGGAGCGAGAACAGGAAAAACATTCCAAGAAGTTTACAGAACAATAAGGGATTATTACGAGAATAGGCAAACCTTTTTGTTGGATTTTTAACATCTGGAATTTGAATATTATGATAAAATCCATTCTTTTTGATGTAAACGGAACTTTAATTAAATCTAAATGTAAATTTTTCGATTTTCTTGCAAGTAAGCTAAATAATAGAGAGCTTGGCAATACAGTTAGGATTAAATTTAGAGAAAAATAAGGATATCTTAAAATTATCAGACTCGCTCCATAAGTAAAATGTAACTTACAAATGTATGTACAAACTTATGTAAAATTAGATAATCTCTGCTCTTTCCACTCTTTTAATACACCGGTCAAAATATATGGAACTCTTTGAAGCTGATTTATATTCTTTGCTCCTACAAGTAACATAGTCGCTTCTAACTCTTCTATAACTGACTCTATTTTTTCCTTAAGAGCTTTTGTCCCGCTTAATGCAGGTTGCAAAAGGACTCTTGCCATTGAAGCAGCATCTCCTCCTAATGCAATTGATTTTGCCACATCAAGACCATTTCTTATTCCACCACTTCCTATTATATGCACTCCTTCTTGAGAACTACTTACACATTCCAGTATGCTAATTGGCGCTGGTATTCCCCAATCCCAAAGAAGCTTTCCAAGTTTAATTTTCTTCTCTTTTATCTTATAACGCTTAGCTCTGTAATATTCAACTGCAGTCCAACTTGTCCCACTGACACCCGCAACTTCAATTCCTTTAATATTGGCATTCTTTAAGAGAGAGGCAACCTCCTTTGATATTCCACACCCTATTTCTTTAACATTTACTTGAAAAATAGTTGATAATTCCTTAATTTTTTCCAATATTCCAGCAAAATTCTCATCTCCTTCAGGTTGTATTAGCTCTTGTGCTGGATTAAGAAATACTGTAAGGACATCAGCGTTAATCATGTCCATAATCGTTTTTATGTCCTCTATATTCAATTCTTCTTTTCCTTTTTGTTTGGTCAACTGTGTACTACCAATGTTTGCGAAAACAAGAGGTATATCATATTCCTTAACAACTTCATAAGATTTTACTAATTCCTTATCAACTAATGCCAATCTTTGGCTGCCAACACAAAAACCAATTTGTAATTCCTCTGCAATGCGGGCACAAGTTTCATTAAGCTTCTTGTTGTATCTCCCCCCACCACCGATTGCAGCAATTATTATGGGGTACTTAAGTTTTTTTTGAAAGATTTTTACTTCTGTTTTTATTTCATCCTTATTTATTTCTGGTAAAGCATTATGGATGAGATAGACAAAATCCCAATAATTTATCCTATGGCTAACATCTTCACTCAAACATATTTTTATGTGTTCAGCTTTTCTTCTTCTTATAGTTTTGGCACTTTTCATTTTCCTATTAATACCGAAACTTGCTGTTATGAAAGCAAAAGGAACAAGAGATTCCCAATAGGAAGCATAATATTAACAGAAAAGATTTATATTAAGGTTTGCACAAACTAGGTTACAGTAAAAAAGAAAGATTATTAATCTACTTACTACACTTGCTCTAACTCCAAAATTTTTGTTTTTTTACTTTTTTGCAGATTTCCTCTTTGTTATCTTCTCTTTTATCTCCAAAGTTTTTGTGGTTACAGAAAGGTTGCCTTCCTGCTCAAGAGTTTGCTCTCCAAGTTCAATATAAGTGCTTTAACACTTTTAGATATTTATAATTTATCTAGAAAGATCATCTAATATAAATCCAGAAATAAATAATAAAAGAAAATAAAATAAATTAAATATATTTGCTACCATAAATTCGGAATATGTTATAATAGAAGGGTATACCAAATTATAAATAATTCCTATAATTATTACAAACCCCACAATAACATCTAAAATAGACAGCATTTTTAATTTCATTCTGTGTCTTTTATATTTTTCTTTTTTCTTGAAAAGCAACATACCAGAAAGAATCAAAAGTACCACGATAAAAATGTATATTAAGATATCATAAATAGATTGAGTTCTTGGTTTAAATAAGTTGGGAGAAACTATAGCTAATAAAGAAGCAAGCACAATTAATATGAGAAATATTCCTCCTATTATCATATCAATCCATGAAAGCAACTTATAATATTTTTTCTCCATAATAGTATATTTATTTTTAAAAAATTTTGCCAACTTATCAAAATCCACTATTTCTTAAAAGTAAGAGATAAAATGATTTTTGTGCAACTTTATATAAATTTTTATTCTCCATAAATTATGAAACCACTACATATAGAATTTTCTCAGGAGGATGAAGAATGGATAAATAATTATGTAGACCTTTTGTCCCGTGAATTTTTCGGCAAGCCATATAAACCAAAATCAACTCTTGGATTTGAAGACCTTGAAGATTCTGTTGGTGGTTATACGCAATCTCAATGTTCGCTCAAGGATGGATGCAAAACCAGAAAAATAGTTCTTAATAGAAAATTGCAAGAGATGATAAAATTTAAGGAATATGTAGCTGCTATTCATGAGAAAACTCATGAGGCTATGATAAATGCATACCCATATTTACCTCTTGTTTGGGATGTACCACTAATAGAAGGCTTTACAGTTTATGTGGATATTGAAAAAGCTTTCAGAGATGGGAGACCTGATATCGGCATGCTTTATTATGAAGAACTTTCACCAGAATACAAAGCATGGTACCACTTAATTAAGAAGATAGATGAAGAACTTAAAAAGAAAGGTTCTTCTATAGAAGAAGCAGCAAAATATTATAATGAATATGCTAAAAAATTTTTTGAGTCTTATTGTAGCAATAATTAATCACTGTTAAATAATTTTTGAAAATCTTATAACTATCAAAAATCAAATTAATTAATGAATGCTATTGAAATTGTAAAAGAGAAATCAAAAATAAAAGAATTTAATCCTGTACAAAAATTAGCTTTAGAAAATGGTGTGCTTGATGGACTTAACTTAGTTGTATCCTCTCCTACAGCTTCTGGAAAAACAATAATAGCTGAGCTTGCAATAATAAATAATTGGTTAAATAGAAATGGCAAATCTATATATATAGTGCCTTTAAGGGCTTTAGCATATGAAAAATATGAAGTATTTAAAGAAAAATATTCCTCTTTAGGATTAAAAATAGGTATTTCTACAGGAGACTTAGATTCTACCTCAGAATACTTAGGAGATAAAGATTTAATTATCTTAACAAGTGAAAAGTTGGATTCATTGATTAGACATAAAGCGAGTTGGTTAACTTCCATATCCTTAGTTATTGCTGACGAAACTCATTTAATTACCGAGCCTTCCCGTGGGCCAACCTTAGAAATTGTTTTAACACTCTTAAAAGAAAATTTAAATCCCCAAATAATAGCCCTATCAGCCACTATATCTAATGCAGATGAAATAGCATCATGGTTAAATGCTAATTTAGTAGTTTCAGATTATAGGCCAGTACCTTTAAAAAAAGGAATTCTAACTGAAGGAAAATTAATTATTGAGGATAAGATTGAGGAGATAGGTGATTTAATTTCCTTTATAAAAAAAATTGTAAAAAAAGGCAAACAGGTTCTGATTTTTTTCTCTACCAGAAAAAATGCTGAAAGTTTTGCCGAAAAATTAGCAAAAGAATTTCCGCAAGTTGAAAATGAAATAGCAGAAAAAGTTTTAAGTGCTTTAGAGAGTCCAACAAAACAGTGTAAAAAAGAATATGAGTGCTTAAAGCATGGTATAGCTTTTCATCATGCTGGCTTAGTTGATAAGCAAAGAATTTTAATTGAAAAAGGTTTCAGAGAAGGTAAAATTAAAATAATATGTGCTACTACCACATTAGCAGCAGGTCTTAATTTGCCAGCTTTCTTAGTTATAATAAGAGACTTAAAAAGATATTCTGGAGGCTACTCGCAATATTTACCAAATTTTGAAATACAACAAATGTTGGGAAGATGTGGAAGACCAGGATATGACAAAGCAGGTTTAGGGATTTTAATTGCTAAAAATTTTTCAGAAGCAGAAGAACTAAAGGATAGATATCTCTATGGAGAAATAGAGCCTATAACATCTAAGTTAGCAATAGAGCCTATATTAAGAATGCATGTATTGTCACTGATAGCTGGCGAATTTGTTCATTCTCTTGAAAAACTATTTGATTTCTTTGAGAAAACTTTTTTTGGTTATGCTTATGGAGCAAATTATAAATTGCAGGAAAAAATAGAAGAAATTTTGTTTCAACTTGAGGAATTTGGTTTTATAAATTTAAAAAAATTCAGAGCAACAAGGATAGGAAAAAGAGTTAGTGAGCTTTATTTAGATCCTTATTCTGGCTATAAAATTGTTAATGCAATAGAGCGAGCATCTCTTAAAACCCAAGATATTTTTTGGTTGCAAACTATTTGCTATTGCTCTGAACTATATCCTTTATTAAAAGTAAAAAATAAAGAAGCTCTAGATTTAGATGAGTTTATCGCAAAAAATGAAGATAAATTTTTAACTGAAGTACCTTCATCATGGGATTTTGAATATAATCTCTTTTTAGAATCTCTAAAAACCTCTTTTTTATTGAAAGATTGGATAGATGAAAAAAGTGAAGAAAAAATCTTAGAAAAATATGGAGTAACTCCTGGAGAGTTATATATTAAAAAAACAAATGCAGAATGGTTGCTTTATGCAAGCCGCGAATTAGCAAAATTGAAAGGATACAGAAAAGTTGCAAAGGAATTAAGAAAATTGGAAATTAGAATGAAATATGGAGTTAAAGAAGAATTACTTGATTTGGTCAGAATTAAAGGAATTGGACGCATAAGAGCGCGAAAACTATATGATTTTGGAGTTAAAAAAATTTCAGATATAAGGAAATTTAATATATCTACTATAGAGAAGGTAATTGGTATGAAATTGAATAACCTACAATTTTAGTAGGCTGTGTTAATTCTTTTTAAACCGTATTTTCTTGCAAGTTTAATTACATTCTCATACTCATCCTTTGTAATTTTCCGTGATAACTCTGGATATTCATAAGCCTTATAGCAAGGATAATATTGGTCCATAATATTGATAAAAGTATTTTTTGAAAGTTCAGCTAAGAATTTAAAGACTTCTTCACTTTTTGCTAAATTATTTGGTAAAACTAAATGTCTTACAAGCAGACCTTTTTCTGCTAATTCTTTTTTTATAATTAAATCTCCAACCTGATTGTACATTTCTCTAATAGCATTTCTTGCAATATCAAAATAATTTTTTGCATTAGAATATTTTAGAGCATTTTCATTATTTCCATATTTTATATCAGGTAGGTATATGTCAACAACCTTATTAAGCAATTTTAATGTTTTTGTTGAATCATAAGAGGATGTATTGTAAACTATTGGAATTTTTAGACCTTTTTCTATTGCAATTTCTAAAGCTTTTAAAATTGAATAAACTTGCGGGGTGGGTGTAACTAAATTAATGTTGTGGCATCCAAAATTCTGAAGTTCAATCATTATATTTGCAAGAGATTTAAAACTAATTTCATTACCAATATTTAGTTGACTTATTTCATAATTTTGACAGTATACGCAAGTCAAATTACAAGAAGTAAAAAATATTGTTCCACTGCCATGAGTTCCAACTAAAATATTCTCTTCACCGAAATGAGGACCATAACCAGAAATTTTCGGTAAATTGCTCAGAGAGCAAAATCCTTTTTCTCCTTTTAATCTATTTACTTTGCAATTTCTTGGACAAAGTGTACAGTTTTCTATTATACTTTCTATTTCCTTTATTTTAATTTTTAATTCAGATTTTGTTATATCCAAGTAGCAAGTCATATCTCTGCCCTTGGTGATATAATTATTTCTATAAGTTTTGAAATTCTATATATATAGGAAGCTTTTGCAGTTATTATTTCTGTTTTAGTTAGTTGACCAGATGGTATTTTTAAGGAGTTAGAAGGTCTAAAGCTAAAATAATATTTTTTTGGAATATTTCCCCGAATCACAATCTCTTCAGTATTGCGGGTATTGTCACTGTCCTTGCAACCCTCTCCTCCGAATTCATCAGAGCAATCTTCCAGCACTAAATTTTCAAATTCTAATGTTAGTTTTCCTTTATCAATTTTCTCTATTTCTCCACTACCCTTATTTCTAATCTCTAAATACATTTGATAAGATTTCTCTCTATCTAATATTACCGGTTGATAAATTTTTGAGATATCTAAATATAGTTCAACAGGGCCATCAGAAGGGACATTAATTATAGATACAGGTATTTTTTTACCACTTTCTACATATTGTTTAAATACCTCCTCACTTATAAAAGTAATGCTTGCCTTCCTTACTGATTCATAAGAGTATTTTACAGAAACTTCTAAAGTTGCAGAAATTGCCAAAGTACCTTCTATATCAGGCGCCTTAACTCTAAAATTAAATGTTTTTATTTGTCCAGGATTTATTTTTGGTTGCGAAGTATACTCACAACTACAACCTTTACAAGTGCAAACAAAAATTCCTGGATTTATTCTTATATCGTTAATAGTTATTGGCTTTTCACTATCCTTATTTTCTAAAGTTACAAGGATATCTACTGAAGAATTGGGTCTCACTCTATTTCCAACTATCGGTAAAACTTTAACCTCTTTTATTACAATAATATCTGGAATTTCAACACTTTTTTCTTCAACATTACAATCACCTACAACAGAACAATATAATTTTTGTCCTACTGGAAAGGGAGTAGTGCTTGTGCAACCTGAAAATAAAATAATTAGTAGTATTGTTATAGCAGTCAAAATTCTATACTTCATAAAAATAATTATAATATTAATAATGTATGAATTTCTTTACAAATATTTTATAGAGCCAATTCTTACATTTAGTGGCTACAACATTGTAAATACCATTACCTATGCAACAATTCTAATTTTTGCAATTTTTCTTGTATATGGGATTTTAAATAAACTCAAAATTAAAATAGATGGAAAATTTGGATTGTCTTTACTTCCATGGATATTGCTTGGTTCTTTTTTGAGAGTTCTAGAAGACTATAATCATATTTCTTACTTCTTAATCTCACCACTAATTTACATAACAATTTTTTCCATTACTTTTTTATTCCTACTTTTTTCATTGTTTTTGGAAAGAAAAACAAAAATACCTTACCACAGTTATTTCTTTTCTTTTGGTTTTATCTTGGCTGGAATTTCATTTACACAAATCAAAATAATTAACTTTGTTGGAATATCCCAAATTATATTCTTAGATTTACTTTTTTTAATTCTAACATTAATTCTCGGAAATATAACAAAAACTACAAAAACCCTTTTTAACAAATTCACAATTTTTTCTCAAATTTATGATTCAACATCAACATATGTATCAGTACAGTTTTACAGTTTTAGAGAGCAACATGTATTACCAAATCTTATTATTCCACTACTTGGAGGAAATTGGATATTTTTTATCTTTATAAAATTTATTATAATTTTGATTTTTGTTTATTTCGTTAATTTCTATGTGAAAGACAAAAATTTTGGAAATTGGTTGAAATTAGTGGTTATAATTTTGGGAGTAGCCCAAGGAACAAGAGATATGATTTCATTAGGTGTTTTCGGTTAATAAATAATTTTAACTTTCATTCTATTTCCACATAAGGTTAAATTAACCTTTGATGAAGTATACTTATATTCAACAAGATAACCTTCTCTTTTTAAAGATGATTCAACTAATTCCAGTAAATCCGCAATATCACCCAACTTATTATTGCTGTTTTCTGTGTTCTTCATAGTTTTATCAATCGCATAATATATATTCAGGGCAAGTTCATCTCCCCTATTTTTTATAACAGGTGTTATATCTATTGTTGAATATCCATAGTAAATAAAAAAGAATGAAATTAAAGAGAATGTTATTAAAATTCCAGCAATTAAATACCATTGCCCCCTCATAATTTATAAATCTGAATGTGGGCCACATTATCTATAATTTTAAACTCATCCTTTTTTGCCATACCCATATCTATAATTATTTTCATGATTTTATTTCCAAATAAATTAATAATCTTTGCTTCTTTTATTAGATTAATTAATTCTTCTTTAGAGCAAAATTTTTCAAAATAAAATTCTCGGCAAATTTCAACTTCAACATCACCAAACTTTAATTTTTTTCCCAATATCTCTGAGTCACAAGCAGCAAGCATCATCCCTTGGGGTGTATTAAATTTTTTACACGCAAATACTTCACAATCTTTTAACATAATTTTTAAACCAGCTTAGCCATTGATTATAAATTTCTTTAGAATCTAAATCACCTATTTCTTTTCTAACCTTTTCTGAAATTAGATGAAACATAGAATTTGATAAAATTGCTGTTGGTGCCTCCAAAAGTTCCTTATTTTTTGTTTGTTCTGAAATTTTCACAATTGTTTCAAGAATTTTTGCTCTCAACAAAATATTGCTCCAAACACCATCCCAATTGCCTTTCCATTCACGAACATTTTTTGCAATAGAATTTAAAATTTCGCTTTCCCCAGCCAACAGCGTAGGTGTAGGCTCCAAAGTATCTTTTTTTGCATTATACTCAAGTAAATTAATAAAACCTTTTTCCTCTAATGGGTCATCTTTCCAGTGCTTTCTTATTTCAGTAAATTCTATGGTTCTTCTAAAAGATGTTAGACTGTCAGCGCTTTTTAAGGTATTATTTATAATTATTAAATCTGTTGCTTTAAAACTTGTTGGTTGAACTCCAAGGTCATTTACTACACGGTCATACACTCCATAAGCATTTTCTCCATGTATGGTTCCAGCAACAACATTAGCCATTGCTCCAATACGCATAGCCTCATATAAAGCCACTGCTTCCCTACTTCTAACTTCTCCAATTATCAAACAAGAATCTCCTAATCTTAGAGAAACTCTTAATGCTTCTTCTGCAGGCAATTCTGTTTCAACCATTGTTATCACGCTTCTTGATTTTAATCTAATGATATTATATCCAAGTTCTCTGAAACTTGTAACTGGAAGTTCAAGAGTATCTTCAACAGTTATAATTCTTTTGTTTTTCATTATTTGGGATATTATAGAGCCCAGTAGTGAAGTCTTCCCAGAACTTCTCGTGCCTCCTATCAGAATACTTCTACCGCCATCAATTATAAACCATAACAAGCCAGCAGCCAGCGGGTTAAACATTTTTCTTGATAAAAATAGAGGAAAAGTCCATGGCTTTTCGCGATGTCTTCTGAGTGCAAAACCTAAACCATCTGGAGAAAGAGTTTGCATTATTGCCGCAACTCTGGCTCTACCTCCTGGAACGGAAATTTCTGTATCAAGCACTGGATTGGCCTCATCTAATGGTCTACCAGAAGTTAATCTTAATCTGGTAGCCAATAATTCAGCATCTTCTCTTGTTTGAATTATGTTTGTTTTGCATTCTCCGTATTTTGCATGAATTACATAAATCGGGGAACTTCCCGGAGGTGTATTAACATAAATATCCTGAATATTTGGGTCTGATAAAATTAATTCTAAAATACCTATTCCCGCGGTATATCTAACCAATATCTGCGCAATCAGTTTTAACCTCTCTTCTTCTATGTTATAGTTAACAGATAAATCCCTTAATAAATCCAACCCTATGTTATAAAAACTTTTTCTAACTTGTTCTGTTGCTAATTCTTGTTTTTCTAAAGGTCTATGTCTTGCCATATATCTTTTTGCTTTATCTAAGAGTTCATATTCATTTTCCTCTAAGTTGAATTCTATAGGTATAAGGTGATATTGCAATCTAACTTCATCAGGAAGTTTGTATATTTCAACTTTTGCATCTTGAATATTATAACTATCTATAAGTTCTGCACCTTCAGGAGGCGTAGATTGATATTTTGTGTATGTGAAATTTGGCCTAACAGAAGGAATAAAAAATTGTCTGTATATAGATCTATCTCCAACTTTATATCCTGGTAGAAACTCCTGACTCTTCCTAATTAATTTTGTTTTTTCTAATAATTCTTTTAAAGGTAAAAGTGTTTTATTCAGATAATGCTCATAGCACGTTTTACAAATACCTTTTGTTCTTTTTATCAATACCTTTATATGTCTGATTTTTCTTACCAGCAAAACATATGCTCCTATAGGGTCTGTTCTTAATTTCATTAAAATTGAATTGTGAACAAAATCGCTTCTCTTTTGTATACATCTATCACAGATATCTATTGTCAAATTTTTTGGAGATAAAATTTTTAAATCTCTTGTTAATGTTTCAATTAGTTTTGCGATTTCAAGGAGCATTTGAGTTTGCTCAAAATTATATTCATATTCACGCTCTTTAACCAATATGATAGAATTTGCATCTTTAACAGCTATTAAATCATTAATTACTGCTGCCATACAACTTGGAAAATCTTCAATTGAAGAACCATAGATACAATTAGCACAATCTATTTTTAATATTCGGTTCTCATATTTATATGTGCATGGCATAATTACCTTTTTTTACCCTTTTTAAAAAGAACTTTATATTATTATGTCTGAATATAAACAGAATGAATTAGTTCTTCATGAGTTGGTGAGACGGGCAAATATCCATACACAAAGATTAAGAAATATTGATGAGCAAATAAGAAGATTAAATACAAAAATAGAAAGTATTGAGCAGCAGAAAATTAAAGATGAAAAAACAATTAATGAAAAATTTGAAAAAATTATGGAGTGTATAGGAAATATAAATAGG
>Ga0164310_10001559_pt1 | contig 13069 bp, 8 predicted proteins | sample GuaBasSedimGuay1_FD_121795 | JGI IMG/M metagenome (GOLD analysis project Ga0164310, IMG submission 121795) | Subseafloor sediment microbial communities from Guaymas Basin, Gulf of California, Mexico - Guay1, Core 4569-9, 0-3 cm | ecosystem: Environmental > Aquatic > Marine > Hydrothermal vents >... | reverse complement strand
GAGATATTGAAGGCATTGAAAGGGTTAAGAGCATTAAGAGCACTGACCATATTTACGAATTTGTGGCAAGCAAACTTGTTATGAATGATAAAATTACTGTGAAAACATCGGATTTGTTTAAAGGTGTTTCGCTGGTTGCGATGGTAGTTCAGGAATTAAAACCTGTGTTACCGCTGGGCTTTAAATTCGCGGTTTCGAAGTCGCCTTTTGATGCAGACCTGCTGGTGCGCCCAGAGGAACCACGTGCAGATGTGGACCTTGACATGGGTGAAAGCAAGATAAGATATGAGGACGCGAGCAGATTCAGAAAGTTTTACTACCAAATATATAAGGAGCAGATACACAGACAGGCTGGGGACTACAGGTTCAAAGACCGAGAAGAGCTTGAGGCTGAAATAATGAGAATAGCCATCCGGGATTACACCAGAGATATTTGCAGGCTCTACCAGCGTGATATGAACAAGCTTTTTCAGTTCTGTATGGGGAATCCCGATGATTTAATTCGCGTGATCAATCAAATTGTAGAGGATGAGCTGGCTGTAAGCGGAATTGACGCTGGAACTGCTGTGGAGGTGATAATGAGGCTGGCGCCGAGAATCTATGGTAAAGGTTATGATAAAGTTGAGTCATTCCTATTAGGATTGTATAAAAGTATTGAAGGTTCACATAAGAAAGAACTGCAAGAATTTTTGATAAGGGAAAATATACTCTGGGAAGAAGTTGTGCGTGATGTTGTGAGACGAATAGCGGAAGAGAGAGACGGGGAATTGCTGCGTATAATTGGGGGCAAGTCGTTTGGCGATGCGAGAACTGCAAAGCGGTTTGCCAGAGGTGTCAGAGATGTGGTAGATTTGTTAACTCCTGGAGAAGCGTTGAGTTTGCTTAAGTTTGTGCTTGATGAACTGGGGTGGGAATCGAGAGAAGGCGGTGAGATACTTGTCAAGGCACTTTACAATATGCTTGGATATACGGAATTGACGAGGTTAAAGGAAAGGTACAGGCGAAAGTTGAGCGAGTTTGGGATTAAAGTGCCTGCGATGGAAGTTGAAAGTGGAGGGATAAAGAAAGCGGTTGAGAAGGCGTTTACGATGGTTATTGTCTTTTTAGTCGTTTTCTCGGCTGGCGTTTGGGTAGGTGAAAATTATGGTCATGAATCTTTTACTTACTTAATTGGTTCCAGATTTATATCTTATGATGATTTGGCTGTTACACCACCATCAGGTGATGCTCCGTTAAATATAACTATAAATGCAACTGTCAGGAATACGGGTATCTTTACAGCAAAATATAATGCAACGCTCAAGGTGGACGGAGGGGTTGTTAATTCCAGTTCCGGGGTGCTAAAAGCAGGTGAGGAGGAAAATGTTACTCTTGAATGGACTTTATATGAAGCTGGAATATACAATGTGACAATAGATGAGCTAACGCCAGTTAAAGTGAATGTAACCACAAGCTCAGGAGGGTGAAATGGCTAAAAAAATTGAATTTCACAACAGGGAAAAAGAAGAAAAAGAGATCATGGATTTACTGGCTGCAGAACCATCCCTGATCACATTCGTCTATGGACCGATAAACAGTGGAAAAACCGCATTGGTCAACCACCTGATCAACCAACTACCGAAGGAATATGTTGTTTTCTATATAAATCTCAGAGGGAAGTTTATATCGAGTTACAAAGATTTTGTAAGGGCTTTGTTCAAATTAGAGCGTGAGAAGAAGGAGTATAAAGAGATATTAAAGACGATTTCAGAAGTATCGCTAAAAGGTTTGAAATTTACGGGCATACCCATATCAGAAAGTATTTTAGACCTGTTTTTCAGAGAAAAAACGTTTGAAGACGTCTTTGAATTTTTAGAGGATTATTTTATGAAAATAGCCGAGAATAAAATTCCTGTGTTAATAGTGGATGAACTGCAGAAGATAGGCGATGTAAAGATTGATACCTATTTGATATATGAACTGTTCAATCTGTTTATCAGGCTGACGAAGGAGTTGCATCTGTGTCATGTATTTGCAATAACTTCTGATTCGCTCTTCATCGAACGAGTTTACAGCGAGGCGATGCTGCAGGGGCGAAGCAGGCATATTTTGGTGGATGACTTTGATCAGGCAACAGCAATGAATTTTTTGGATAAGTACAGAGTCAATAAAGAAGAGAAGGAAGTTGCATGGGAATACTGCGGTGGAAAGCCAGTGTGTCTGGTCGAACTTGTGAACTGTGAAAACAGGGAAGAAAAAGTCAAAGAGATGTTTACATTCAGAATCGGGGAGATAGAAACGGTGCTTAAAAGAGTTAAGGAGTTAGGAAGCGAAATACGCATAGAGGGCAGCAGTTATGCGGTGCATTATGAGAGATTGATTGATGCGCTAAAGCATTTTGTTGAGCGTGATGAGATTGATATGAACGAAGTGGATGAGATATCAAAGGCATTCCTTGTAAAGAAGAACGTGTTGTTTGTTGATCCATTGAAGAAGATGATAAGACCACAGTCGAAGTTGAATCTGCTTGCTATACGGGAGGTGGTGCAGCACAAATGAAAGAAGTCAAGGTTGGATACAGGCCTTCGGCAGGAGGAATGACAATCAGCGACATATTCTCAAGGTCATTCGAGATTTACAAAGAGAACCCGGTTATAATCGTCCCTTCTTTAATACCAATAGCATGGGCGATTATAGCCACATTTACAATACTCGCAGGGGTTTATGGTGCAATAGCTGGGGGCTTTCTTTATGGAGATTTTGAGGAACTCTTTACGACTTTAATAATAGGAATAGGCGTTTTTGTGATCGTGTTTATCATCTTGCTCATCCTGGCAGAGGGAATGACGATTGTGATGGTAAGGGATGCTTTTGAAGGTGGAGGTGCGGATTTGTCGAGTGCCTGGGAATCTACGAAGGGCAAAATTGGAGCTTTGCTCATTGCGTCGCTACTGGTTGCGGTAATTTTGTTTTTGGGATACACCTGTTTAATCATTCCCGGATTAATATTGACATTTCTTCTCTACTTCGTTGCGCAGGCGATAATGATAGACGATGAAGGAGCAGTAGGTTCGCTTAAAGCGAGTTACAGGTTTGTAAGGAGCAATTTAGGGGATTCGGTCATCATAATTTTGATTTCAATCGCGATAACTTTTATTCTCTCTATAATACCGATAATAGGGGATATCCTACTGCTTCTTGCGATGCCTTTCTTGATTTCTTTGGCTACGCTGTTATATATTGATAGGGGGTAGAAATAGAAGATGAGAAGAAAAGTATTGGTCGGGATGTTGTTTATTTGCACTATGATTTTGTTTTTATGCGCTTTCATTAGCAGTGTCTCTGCATCCACTTTGTATGTGCCAGATGACTACTCAACGATTGAGGATATCGAAACACCCGGATTTGAGGCAGCATTTGCAATTGCAGGATTATTGGCAGTAGCGTATATTTTGAGGAGGAATAGAAGATGAGAAGGGCCATATCGTTCCTGATCATTTTAGTTTTTATGGCAAATACTGTTTCCGCGATTTCCGACAAGAGTATAGATGCAAAAAATATTGACCTCACAAAAACAGCTACATTAGAAGAATTTGGTTACAATTCTGGGAAATTGAGCGATTTGACTTTATTAATAACGGATCCTTTTGTTGAATCTGAAGCAGTAATCAATCTTCACATAATCAAAAATCTTGGATATGGATGGGGTAATTGGGATATTAAAATCTATTCCAATGGTGTTTTAGTTTCGAGATATGTAAGCACAAAGGAAGGAGAAAAATGGATAGAGCGCAAAATACCGACTGGTTGCTTAGATAAAGGGGTTAATGAGATAACGATTGAATCTTGTGGTTGGGAAATAATGTTATTGGAGGATTCAAATATTACAATTATACCAGCTAACGTTTCAATAGAAAAAACGCTTGAGAATTTTGGGTTCGAAACAACAATCGTAAAAAATTCGACAATTTACTTTAACAGCAAAATTGACGATCCCCAAGCAAAACTAAAGCTTCATTACAAAAAAATAGAACCCAGTGGTGGTTATGGAAATTGGAAATTAAATATTTTAATAAATGGTGTTAAGATAGATAGTTTTGTTACTACAAAAGCGGGCGAAAATTGGTATGATGTGGATATACCAACGGGAATTATTGATAGAGGTGATAATATATTAACGTTTGAATCTAAGAGTTGGCCAATTTTACTCATTGAAGATTCAAAGTTCATAATTCAAGAAAACACTGCGGTACAAATTACTACGCCGCCACAAACGCCGGAAATTACGGCGGTTCCTACACAAACTCCAGTAACAACTCCAGAGGAAACTTCAGAAGTCCCAACGGAAGAAAAAAAAGGGATACCCGGATTTGAGGCAATATCTGCTTTAGCAGGATTATTAGCAGTTGCGTATATTTTGAGGAGGGGAAAATGAGAAGAGAAGTATTGAGTGGGATATTGTTGGTGTGTTTGGTATTAGGGGCGATTCCGATTAATAGCGCTGAAGAAACCCAGGTAACTAATGTAAAAAAGTGGAGCGAAAATGGGCACTACTATGAGTTAATAAAAAGAGACGTTAATTGGAACGAAGCAAAGGAATATGCAGAGAAACGTGAATTTGAGAAGAACGGAGTGGTTTATAAAGGATATTTGGCAACTCTTACTTCGCAAGAGGAAAATTCTTGGGTAGTTGAGAATCTTGTATCTCCTACAGGCAAGGGCGATGTTTATCCCTGGCTTGGGGGATACCAGGTACAAGGGTATAATAATCCATCAGAAGGCTGGAAGTGGGTAACAGGCGAAGATTGGTCATGGACGAATTGGAACGAAGGCGAGCCAAATGACCTCTTCGGGCGATCTAATGAAAGATATTTGAAGATGTATCCCAGTGGTAAGTGGAACGATGAGAGTATTGACGGAGAACCGGGGTGGGAAAATTATATTCTTATTGAGTACCAGCCTGCTGAAGAGCAGAGTGCGCCTCAAGCGATTAGAGTAGCTCCAAGTAGCTCCACTGTGTCTGTGGTTCAGGGTGAAAAGCAAACCTTCAGGATAAAAGCTACGGATGAAGATGGAGACCTCTACATGGTGCAATGGGAAGTGAATGGAGAATGGAAAGAAACAGATTCACTTGCTACTCTCAATGCCCCAAATATAGAGGGGAGTGCTGATTTTTCTTATACATTTGAGGAGTCCTCCACTGTGAAGGCGATTGTTTATGATGAACAGATGAATACTGATTCGATAATATGGGATGTGGAAGTTACGACCACGCCTACGCCAACGGAAATACCTAAAATAGCCGAATATTATGCGCCAATAATCTATCAAGATGTGGCAGATGATAATCCAAGAGCAGATTATATTACGAAATTCAACTATGATGGCGATTGGATAGGGAATAATAATTGGGACAATCTAGAAAATTACAAACTATTGCCTTACGTGTACTATTCTGTTGTGGAATCAGAGAACCACTGGTTTATATGCTATGCAATATTCCATCCAAGAGATACGCAACTATGGCACAATCTTGACTTGCTTAAACATGAAAATGATATGGAAGGGTTGCTGATGGTGGTAGAGAAGGATGGAACGAAATATGGTAGATTATGCTGTTTGGTGACCGTTGCACATCTTGATTTTTTCTCTTTCGTTGTTCCTGATAGTGACATAGAGGGAAACGAAGAGGATATAGATGGGAAGATTAGCTTCGAGGGCAGCCATCCACGCATTTATGTTCAAGCTAAAGGACACGGTGTGTTTGGAAGTCCTGGTAATTACTACAATAAGAATCCAACAGGACCCATCCATATTGGAAAGTGGGAAAGTGGATTCCCAACAGGACCGCTGGGAGGTTATGGAGGAATTGTATATTACCCCGGAGATAAGGCAGAAGAGCCCTCTTTAGATACACTGAAAAAGGGGAATGCACAAAGAGTGTCTTATAAGTTGATCAGTATTGATCAGTTGTGGGAAAGAAGATTTGATATTGGCGAAGGAAAAACGTTTGATGACTATGGAACTTTCGATGGGGATTGCGGTGGGATGGATCCAACTTGTAGCGAGGATGCTGCGCATGCACCTTGGGCTTGGGATGATACAGGATCCCCTATTTCTTCCCCTGACAATGTAGTATCAGGGGTAATATTCACAGATCCAATAAAGTTAGTTAGCGCTTATTTCAAGGGAGTAGTCACCAAAGAGGAGAAATATATAAATAATCCATATAAAACACAGACAACACCAGCAGATATCACGTGGAAAACTCAGACTATCTATTCACCTGATGAAGGTAGAATTAGAATAGTGGATGGGCCATCAGAAGATTATGTGTATGCAACCTTCATATGGCACGAAAAGCCCGATACGCCTATGTGGTTTGATGCCATTGATTTTGAGGTAAGAGGAGACTACGAGGTTATAGAGCCAGAATTTCCAAATAAAAATCCAAGTGCTGTGGGTTATAGTAACTTACCCTGTCCTGAAGGAAAAGAATCTCGAGTAATACTATACACTGTCCTTAATAATTTATATGGGGTTGGGGAAGAAATTGCCGAAAAAATTGGTGGTTGGGGTATTGATCCGGAACCAGAGGTAGATTATCCTAGTTTTGACGGAGTATTATATGAAGAAGACAGGACAGACATCAGCATCAAATTTGATCCTTCCCTGATAGAGGAGGGGAAAGAGTATTACGTCATGTTTCCTGTTAAGATTAAGAAAAATGGTGATATTGTATTGGAATTTGAACTCAAGGATTATTATCATATTCCCATAGAGCACGAGTCTCTGAAGATACCCATGCACAAAGGAGAAGAAATAATAATTGACATAAAAGAGGAGGAACAAAATTTTCCAAGTTATGAAGAACCCAAGATGATTACAACCATCGAGGAAATCAACTCGGGTACATTCAAGTTTGGTGATGAAGAAATTCCTTATTTATCAGTTATTGTTGAAAATTCATTATCTCCACCAGGCTGTCAAAACGCGGTTGGAACCTGCATCCCTACCACAGAAAAGATGGAAATTGTAATGATAGAAAAGACTCCTCCTCCATCATTTACAGCTGTAACCGATTATCCTAAGAGGAAGAGTTATGATGTAGATTTTAGCATAGAAAAACCAATAAATAGGATCGTCGGAGGAGAGAAAAGTCAGGAGGCTGAGGAGGCAAAAAATGTATTAATCATTGAACTGGCATCTCTTCCTTCTAGAGAGATTCTCAGCACTGGCCAACAGATAGTATATGGCTTAACACAGAGCATACTTCTAGACATAGCAAATGAAGAAGATATTTCTTGGAAAAACTTCCTAAGCGTAATACTCTTTGTTGATAAACTTGAGAAAATTGGACTTATCGAAATTGAAAATTATTATGTACCCACTGGCTTTGAAAGGTCCTATATAGAAGTCTATGTGAAAGCTCAGAATGGGAAACCTGTAGAAGAAGCAAAGGTATCCACACAGATATGTTATCTTCGTGGTTGTGAGATAAAAACAGAGTATACAGATGCAGAGGGGTACTGCATGTTTAGTGCAATTCCTTTGAGTGAGTATCAGCCAGGAAAGAAATATATAATTACTGTAGAAAAGGAAGGATATAAGAAGCAGGAGAAGAATGTAAAGACAAAAGAGAGGGTTACTTTTTATTTAGGGGGAGAAACAGTGATTGATAAACCTGATTTAACTATCCCATCCTTCTCTTGGAGCCCAGAAGAACCAGAAGAAGGAGCTGAAGTAACGTTCTCCTACACAATCAAAAATCATGGAGCAGGAAAAGCAGGCGCATCAAAAACTGCGTTGTTTATTGATGGAGAGAAAGTGTGCGAAGACGGTGTAAACAGCTTAGATTCAGGCTCTTACAGTAGAGAGACATTTGGATACCGATGGAAAGCAACCGCTGGAGCGCATGAGATAAGAGTTGTGGCAGATTGTAAAGGGGACGTTGAAGAGAGCAACGAAGGAAATAACGAGATGAGCGGGATACTATTGACCGGAGAAGAAGACATAACAAAACTCATTGACGAATTTATTGTGTGGTGGAACGAGAACAAGGGGGAACTATTTAAAGCGGCTCACGAATTCATTGATGAGATTTTCAAAGCCATTGATGAACTGATTTCGGAATATAAAAAGGAGAAATGATTGGGATTGGATATAGCGCTAAAATATTCAAAATCTTTGTTTTGGGGTTTGTATTAGTTCTGATGTTGAGTATTGTGGGAATTACAGCAGGATATCATTTCAAAGAAGATTTTAATGACGGAGACTACACAAATAACCCAACATGGCATTTAGACGCAGGGGAAATGATTGTGGTTGATGGTGAATTGAAAGGCATTGGGAAGGATATAGAGAATGATGGAAGAATGCGTAGCCACCTGTCCCTTGATTACAAGGGTCCAAAGATAATTAATGGCAGTTGGGAATTTAGAGGAAAACTCTCATCAGAAGCACCACAAGAAGGTAGAAGCTTACAACTTTGCATATGTCCATCAAAAACTGGCGAACACATAGCTATAACAATCAACAGAAAAGAAAGTGGTTTTTTCGCTTTTGAACCCCGCGTAGATAGAACATCAATAGCAGTATGGAAAGCGACACCACCAAAATATGATAATTGGGTAACAATGCTGGAATGGGACACTGTGCCGGAAAGGGACAGATGGTACCACGTTAAATTAGAACATGAACCACCAGATATCTGGAAACTTTATGTAGATGGGGAATTAAAAGCGACAGCCAGAGACTCTTACTTTCCAGAAAACCAAGATAGAATTATCATAGGTCATGAAGGGTCAGTATACATCGATGATATTCTAATAATCCCGAAAGAATCAACGACTCAAGAACACAGTGACAATGGATTAGTAGCAGAATGGCACTTTGATAAAGGTAAAGGAAATATTGTAAAAGATAGCTCTGGAAATGGTAATGACGGTATTATACACGGTGCAACCTGGGTAGGCGGGATAAAAGGGAAAGCACTGAAATTTGATGGCAAGGACGATTATGTTGAAGTGCATGATTCGCCAAGTTTGGATGTTACCGATGCAATTACAATTGAAGCTTGGATTTACCCAATCAGATACCCGCTACATAGATATCACGCTGGAATAGTAGGTAGAGGAGGGTGGGATATCGGCTCTGGTTATGAAGTGGATTTGGGATATAAGGAGATGAACGGAGTATTTGAGTTGAACACAAGGCGTTCTTCGTTATATAGTGAGAGTAGGATACCTTTGAATCAATGGACACACATTGCAGCAACTCTAAAAAATACTGATGCCGTAATATATATTAACGGAAAAATTGATGCTAGTGGCACAGTTAATTCACTAATTACAAATAATAGACCGTTGCAGATAGGAAGAAGGGATCCTGGAAATAACTTTGTGGCATACTTTGATGGCATCATCGACGAAGTCAGAATTTACAACAGAGCTTTAAGTACCGAGGAAATTAAAGCGCATTATGAATTTAAAGCAGAACAACCAAGCCCAACTATAACTCCTGTGCCGACCACACCCACGCCAACCCCTTTCATGAAATGGAAAGATTGGAAATACCAAAAAGAAATAATCATAAAAGAGAACTCAGGAAAAACGCTGGCAGACTACCAAGTATTGGTGGAACTAAAAGGAGATGATTTTCCAGGCAAAGCAAAATCGGATGGTGCTGATATCAGGTTTACTGATACAAAAGGGAAAGAGTTGAGTTACTGGATAGAGAGCTGGGATTATTCCGACAAGAGTGCGAAGATATGGGTAAAGGTGCCGAGGATTCCAGCAAATGGGGAAACAAAGATTACGATGCGTTATGGGAATCCCAACGCTTCTCCACAGAGTAATGGGGATGCGACTTTTGAGTTCTTTGATGATTTTGAAGATGGTGATTACAGAGATAGATGGCTCCGTACAAGGCTTAAGGACTGTGGATATGGACATGATTGTGTAGGTTATGCGACATGGATAGAAAAAAATGGGAAGTTAAGGGCATCTGATTGTTGCCAGAATAGTGTATATTGCTCACAAGGTCCGGCAATTCTAATATCTAAAAGAAATTTTACAGTAACTACCGAAGGTTTTGTATTAGATGTAACTATGGCGATTGCCACAAGTAGTGCTGGTCATTCGAGTATTTCGAGTTTGATAGTTGGTCCTTCAATGTATAGAGAGCCAATTACTATTTGGGACAGGCATTTTGGCACATCGTTGAATACATATTCAATTGATCGTACTTGTGTCCTCTATCCGCCAGAGTATCATGCAGGAGATTATCACCCTTTGCTTACCTATACTTTAGGTGATCCTTACAGACACATAACTAAGTATGATGGCTCTACCGGCTGGAACATAACTATTTATAAAAATGGTGCGGTAGTAGCTTCAAAAGATGGTTTAGCTTCTTATTCCGAGAATGCAACATTAAAAGTTATGCTTTATGTAGAGTCCCCTAGGTCATATTTTGATGATGTAAAAATCCGTAAATATGCCTCTTCAGAACCAACAGTAACAATTGGGACAGAACAACCAAGTCCAACCATAACTCCTGTGCCAACAACATCGCCATCTACATTTGTATCAGCAAAAGCAGCAATAGAAGAAGCGAAAACTAAGATATCGGAGGCGAATTCGAGGGGGTCGGACCTAACACAAGCCGAATTATTATTAGAGGAAGCGGAGCAAGCTCTTGAGAATGGAGATTACGACAAAGCCACTGAATTTGCAGAACAGGCTAAGGAAATGGCTGAAATGGCTATAATGGCACATTACACACTGACTGCAACGGTAATAGCAGTGGTTATCTTTATTGTGGTGAGTGTTGTGAGGATATTGAGGAAAAAATGAAGAGGATAAGAATTGTCCTTTGGGCTGTTATCATAATCTCGGTTTTCATTCTCGCCTCAGTTACTTCTGGAGAAGCAATGACAGAAATGGAGAACGGCTGGAAATAGTAAAGGGATATAACAATAAAAGAGAACTCAGGGAAAGAATTGAGAGATTATCAGGTTTTTGTGGCATTTAACCCTTCAAACTTTCCTGAGAAGGCAAAGAAGGATGGGGCAGATATTAGGTTTACCGATGCTAATGGGAAAGAGTTGAGTTACTGGATAGAGAACTGGGATTATTCTGGCAAGAGTGCGAAGATATGGGTAAAGGTGCTGAGGATTCCGGCAAATGGGGAAACAAAGATTAGGATGCATTACGGAAATCCTTCTGCGACGAGCATGAGCGATGGTGATGAAGTATTTGAGTTCTTTGATGATTTTGAAGGAAATCGTTTGGATAGAAGTAAATGGGGGAGAAGAAATCCGGGTTATATAACAGTAGCAGATGGAAGAGTGAAAATCGGCGGATGTTCAAGTGGTGACGTTGTGATATGGTCAACATCATCGTTCCCCAGGGAATATATTACAAGAATGAATGCCAAATTGGGCGACAAATGGCCCAGCATAGTTTGGAATATTCAAAATGATGGGTGGGGTTATGCAGAATGGATAAGTCCTAAGGATCATAGGGGACATCTCTACCGCTACAGGGTTACAGATGCGGATTATTCTGATGAGATTTCAAAAGGAGCAAATGCTTACACTTTTACTCAGTTCAAGATAATAGAAGCTAAGATAGTAGGAAATGATTACAAATTCTACCAAGATGGTGTATTGAAAAGCTATTATACGCATCCACACTACCAGAATGGCGGGAAAGTGGGTTTAGAACAGTGGTCAGACGGCTATTCCGAGTATGATTGGATATTGGTTCGCAAATACACCTCCCTCGAGCCAACAATAACAATTGGGGCAGAACAACTAAGTTCAATTGTATTAGCAAAAGCAGCAATAGAAGAAGCGAAAACTAAGATATCAGAGGCGAATTCGAGAGGGTCAGACCTAACAACACAAGCTGAGTTATTATTAGAAGAAGCGGAGCAAGCTCTTGAAGATGGGGATTATAATAAAGCCATAGAACTTGCGAGACAGGCGAAGGGAATGGCGGAAATTGGAATAATGGCGCATAACGTGCTTTCAATAGCAAATAACACTATAAGCAACCTACAATCGGAAGGCTATGATGTATCCACTGCCTCAGCCCTTCTTTCTCAAGCAGAATCTGTATTTGAAAATGGTGAGTATGAAGAGGCGAAGAATCTGGCTGAACAAGCTAAAAATAAAGCAGAAGAGATTATTAGATCCGCTACACCAGCGAAAAACGCTATTGAAGAAGCCAAAACTAAGATATCAGAGGCGAATTCAAGAGGATCTGACTTAACACAAGCTGAGTTATTGTTAGAGGAAGCGGAGCAAGCTTTTGAAAATGGAGATTACAGCAAAGCTACAGGACTTGCGAGACAGGCGAAGAAAAAAGCGGAAATGAGCATGATGGCTCATAACATACTGACCGCAACGGTGATAGGAGTTGTTATTTTCATTGTGGTGAGTGTAGTGAGGATATTGAGGAAGAGATGAATGGTGGGGATAAGAAAGAAGAGATGTCTCTAAAAATATTGGAGTGTATAGGGCTATTCACAATACTCGTTTTTTTGCTAAGTGGAATATCTCAAGCGGATTATTGCTCTTGCCATCCAGGAACAGGTTTAGAAATGGGAAAAGTTGAATACAAACCGGATTGGTGGTTATCTGGAGTATCAGAAGAGAAAAGAGGTTGTGAGTCATGTCACAATCTGAAAACGACATTCGAATTAGAAGCGCATATAAAAGAGAGTGAACTCTGTATAAAATCAGCAAGAGAGATGATAAAAGAAATTGAAACTTCTGAGGGGATGAACCTTTCTCCTGCCTTCAAGCTCATTTCTCAAGCGGAATCCTGTTTTAAAAATTGGGATTATAAGGGAGGATATGATTCAATGATAAAAGCAGGAGCAGAGGTTAATAAGATTCGGACTTCCACATCAATTTCAATAGCAAATAACACTATAAGCAACTTACAATCAGAAGGCTATAATGTATCCACTGCCTCAGCCCTTCTTTCTCAAGCAGAATCTGTATTTGAAAATGGTGAGTATGAAGAGGCGAAGAATCTGGCTGAACAAGCTAAAAATAAAGCAGAAGAGATTATTAGAT
>Ga0164310_10001558_pt1 | contig 13070 bp, 29 predicted proteins | sample GuaBasSedimGuay1_FD_121795 | JGI IMG/M metagenome (GOLD analysis project Ga0164310, IMG submission 121795) | Subseafloor sediment microbial communities from Guaymas Basin, Gulf of California, Mexico - Guay1, Core 4569-9, 0-3 cm | ecosystem: Environmental > Aquatic > Marine > Hydrothermal vents... | reverse complement strand
TGCCACCATAGGTATTTGATATTATCCTTGCAACCTTGTTTATAAGTATAACCGAGCCGAAAGAAGACCACCTAACTCTGTTGGGTGGATGAATTTCGGTGTTTGCTTCTGCTATCATCGTGTTCAACTCTGTTAATGTAATTCTGAATAGTTTTTGCTGAAACCTTACCAGCAGTTCCAACATAGTAACTCGGAGACCATATATGACCATTCCAGTAATCCTTCTTGAGTTCAGGATAAGTTCTGAATAACCTCAAACCAGTAACCCCCTTCAAAACCTTCACAATTCCAGTTGGGGATTCCATGGGTGGTGTTGAAATGAACAGATGGATATGGTCAGGCATGATTTTTAATTCAAGAACTTTGTATCCTTTTGTTGCTGAAATCGTGTATATCTGTTCCTCTACAAAATTCTTAATCTTGCCAGTAAGTATCGGTTTCCTATACTTTGGACAGAACACTATGTGATAATTAATGTTGTAAACACACGAACTTGTTTTGGGCATAGTAATATATTGACCATAAGGTATTTAAATATATATCACCATAAGGTTAATATGCTCTGTAAAAAGGTCATCAAATGCAAGATTGTCAAGCCAACGCTTGAGAAACGTAAAGCATTGGAGAAGGAATATAACAATCTCCAGATATACTTACACACACTTGATGACTGGGGAGTGTATTCAGCTAACAAGCAACAGGCAGAACGTTTCTATAAAAATATCATCTGGGGAAGGAAATACCCAATATCCATGCGTAAAGACCTGCTCCAGATTGAAAGGAAGAACAACAAACTCTCAAAATACTGGGCAAGAATAAGAGTCAAGTCAAAGCGTAACTTGTGGGTTGCTATCAAACCGCATCAGGATATTCCAGATGATATTGAATTGTGCGAAAGCAAACTATTCCCAAAGAAAGGTGAATGGTGGCTATATATAACAATCCAAAAGGAAGTTAAACCAACTCATGTTCACAACATTCTTGGCGTAGACCTCGGAATAAGATGGTCTGCAACAGTCTGTGACTTGCGGACAGGACAAGCAAAGTTCTATGGCAGAGATATTCGTGAGATAAGAGGCAAGTATTTCTATCTACGAAGAAAAACAACCAAGAATTTCGGTGATATAGAAAAACGCAAGGTCAATGACAAATTACACAAAATATCAAAGCAAATCATTGAGTGGGCAAAAAAAACCAACTCAATAATTGTAGTCGGAGACCTCAAAGATGTCAGAAATGGAAACAAAGGCAGAAAATTCAATAGAAAGATAAGCAATATGCCTTCGTTCAAACTGAAACAGCAAATACTCTACAAAGCGAACTGGGAAGGAATAGAAGTTCATTTTGTTGGGGAAGCATACACATCAAAAACCTGTCATATATGTGGACAGCGAGGAACAAGAACAAATGGACTTTTCAAATGTTCGTGTGGTTGTCAAGATAACGCAGATAGGAATGGAGCAATCAACATTGCCAAACGAGGACTTGGGCAAGTCTCAAGTTTAGGGGTTGTGAGTGACCAGCCCGAACTGATGGAGTTCGCCAATAGCAAAAATTCATCAGAAGCTATTCAACTTGTTGGATGGTAGTTCACTCTCCTGTTGAACTCCGCCTTTGGTATGTTCTTGTCTTTTGCTGTGGTGCTTGGAATATAGATGACACCCCTGTAATTCATTCCCTTGGTAAGGGGAAAATCAAGCTTTCTTGGTCTCTCAACTATTGGCATGATTGATTTTGTTTCAAGAAGTATTTAAAAGGGTGTCTATCAACTTGGTTACACCTTGGTTACACCCTGAATACACCCTGCTATTTTGCTTGTCTGCAACAACTGCATGGCAGTGGGTGGAATTGAACCACCTTTAACAGAGCATGAGTCTGTTGTCCTTACCAATAGACCACACTGCCATACAGCTATTGTGCAAATTCTGAGCAGAAAAGGGAAAGAAACAGATATGTGTGTAGGCAGATGATTGATATCACTGAAACCCCCTAATCTATTGCTCATTTACTATCTCATTTTTATCATCAGACATATTTATTTGCATCAGAAAATTGCATCTGATTAATATCAATATCAGAGCAATTTACTTCACTCAACCACCTTCTCAATCCTCTGTTTTATTTCTTTTATATCATTCCTCATGCTGATTAAGAAAGGATTCTTTTCAGCTATTCTGTTTTGCTCTGCTGGAAAAACCCACTTGAAATCAACCAGTGAAACTGCACCCAAAGCAATAGCTACAAGCAAGATGGTTGTAACTAAATCAAATTCAGTTTGCGTTATAAAAATCCATCCTATCATCACAAACTGAATCCAGCCTATATAGTTCTTTAACCTCTCACTCATCACTTTGAATGTTATCAGTCTCATTCTTTAACCTCTGTTGCTTTACCCGAACCTTTTTCTTTTTCCAAGGGAAGTCTTCCTCATCAAGAAATTGGACAAATATCCAGAACATGAAAAAGGCAATCAGCATGTAAAAAGCACTCAATGGAAGTGTAGTTGTTTCACTTAACAATATCCAAATAAATGTTCCACCAAGTACAACAATAGGTTTCCAGTTTATTACTTTCTTTTCAATGTAGTATTCTTTCGTTTCCTTGACTTTCATCCTTTAATCACCTCTTCCCCTTCCCATCAACACTCCAAAACTGTGCCATTTGAACTTCCACCCATTCACAACAGCAAAGCTGAAGCTGAACCTGTGCCTTGCCTTCAATAGCCTGAAAGAATAAAGCATTTCAGGAAGCAAGAACCATAATACAAAATAGGGCAGTATCGCATAAGTAGTTTCTAATACACTGAAAATATACAGCACAACCAGCAATGGAATGTAAATAAACCTGAACAGCAACATCTTGGTTATTATTCCATGATGAATATGAAACATCCAAAAACTCTTTCCGAAATGAAAATACTGCTTAGCAAGGGCTGTCAGAGTTGTCGGGTTGTGGTGAGCAACAGTAAGGTTTGCGTTGTGCAAAAAGGTGTAGCCTTTTCTTGTCATTTGTAAATAAAGGTCTCCATCCTCAGCAGACTTGCTAAATAATGTGTTAATCCTGAACTGCTTGAGTATTTCAGTCCTGAACATGCAATTGCCCATTGTCATTGTTTGGACTTTGCTTATACTTGAATGATGGCTAATTTGCCAAGCCATGTCTTGGGCTTCAGTTACCTTGTTCTTGGTCACTGAATGAAAGTTTGAACCAACCCCTGCTATCATTGAGTCTGCTTTGTACAGTTCAAGGGTCTTGACCATCCCATCAGCCCAGCCACTTGTCAGGATAATATCCGAGTCAACAAAGCAGGTAAATCTTCCCCTTGCAAACTGTATCCCGTAGTTACGCTGGACAGCCATGTTCCTGATTGGATTGACAAAGACAACATCAGCATACTTTTCAGCTATCTTAATTGTCTTGTCAGTGCTTCCGTTGTCTATGACTATGATTTCCTTACTTACCTTCTGAACCTTAATCATCAGCAGGCATTTCTCAATTACATTTTTGTTGTTGTAGGTTGGAACAACAAAGCTGACCAGCGGTCTTTTCTTTTGCCTGAACTTTAAGAATTTTACCTCACTCATATCCAACCATTCCTTTCATTTTTTAGGAACTCTATCAGTCTTAAACTGTTTGCAAGTGAGTCATGTTCATTAAAAACTATTTGCTGTCCTCGTTTGCCCATTCGTTCTCTGAGCTTCCTTGAACTAAGCAACTCATTTACGGGCTTGGAGAAGCTGATATAATTGTCTTCCCCAACCAAGTACCCTGTTGAACCTTCTCGGACTATATTCTTCACTCCACCAGTGTCCAGAGCAACAACTGGCAATCCAACTGACATTGCCTCAAGAATGGCATCACCTGTTGATTCGTAGCGTGAGGTTGAGATGAAGATGCTGGACTTTGACAGCCACTCGTGGATGTTATGTTGCCTGCCAACCACTCTGATGCTTGCATCTCCATGAACAGATGCCATCTGCTTACAGGTTGAGTAAAGGCTTCCATCCCCTATTACAACAAGCTCTGCATCAGGATGTTCTTTATAGACTCCACCATAAATCCACATCAGGATAGCAAATATCGGATTCTTGATTTCCTCAAGCCTGCCTATCCATATTACCCTTTCTGTTGAATGGTCAGCATGAAAGTGTGGGTTGACTACAATGGATTTTTGCAGAGGGATAATCGCTCCCTTAAAATTGGATGACATTGTAAAGTCATAGATTTCAGTTGAGCAGATTATTATATAATCAAGCTTGCTGTAAACATATCTCTCCAACCTAAAATAGAACCACCGCTTGATTTCACTTGAGATATTGTCTGAATGAACAGATGTATGCAACAAGCAGTCTGAATAATGGATTACCTTTGCTTTTGACAACCATCCTGTAAATGGAATCCCGAACACAGACGAACCACTAAAATAATAAAGATAATCCAACCTGTGCTTGTTTGCATAGATTGATATTATGAACCATGACAAAAAGATATATACAAATCTAGAAAACAGCGGCACATGCTTGCAGTTGTCAGGAAGAATATGCGTGTAATTCTTCCTGTCGCATGTAAACAGCAAAACATTGCCTTCCTTTGCAAACGCTTCCATTGCCGAGTAATGCACAACACGATTAAGAGAACCCCTGCCTTCCAGTGTCTTTTCAATGCTTGTGTGTATTCCCATCACTATTCCTGTATTAATAACACTCACCTTCTTTTTTTGATATTTGTCGCCTTTACAATAATTGAATCACCCAGACCTACTGATAAAAATAACCTTGCACCCTTTCCAAGCCATATACCATCTGTTTTAACATCAGGCACAACAAATCCATTACGCTCAAGCTCACCTATCAAATCATCTTTGTTGAAATCCCTTACATGCTCACCATTGACCTTGCAGGCATGAGCAGGTATCTTTCCCAGCAGGAAAGCAAACCTATACTTCAGCGAACAGATATTCGGAATACTGATTATCAAGCATCCCAAAGGCTTTAACACACGTTTGATTTCCTTCAGGAAAAAACCAGTATCAACCAAGTGTTCCATTATCTCACAAGCAACCACCATATCAAACTCATCATCCCCGAATGGGAGTTTCTTTGTCAAATCATGAACCACATCTGGATTTGTGTTTGGATTGGAATCAATTTTCACCATCTTGTTTGCTTTCATGCCATCAGTAACAGAAGGTTCTCCTGAACCAAGGTCAAGAATCTTTTTATCACTGAGTTCACAATCCATCATCATCTTCCTGACTATGTCAAACCTTTTTCTTTCGTAGCTCATCTGCCTCACTTTTTTTTCCTGCCTTTTTCATCATGCTTTTCAATGCAGTTATCCGCATGGATTGACTAATCAAAATAATCGCCACACATGCTGATATTCCCATTCCAAACACAAGCTCAATAGTTGAGATGCCATAAATAAACAAATGACCCAATCCAGCATAAATTGATACCATTATACTCACAAGCAACTCAAGCACCAACATAAAATTGTGTTCAATGTCTTTTTTCATTCATTGCCACCCCCTTTCTCCTATAACAACCAGCCTTTCTTCCTGCTCCATAGTAATTTCCACCATCCTTTGTGCAGGTCGGACTCTCTGGCTGGAACATTGAGCATGATTTAGAATATTTGCATCTCATTACCAACATCTCCCATCTGCTCTTGGTTCATCCAATGTGCAATCACATCTTGTCAGACCAGCATAATACACACATTCAATGCAACCAAGTGCTTCGCAATCCAAATCAGAGCAGGATACCTGCTCAACTGTATTGTTCTTCCATTTTATAGGACACATATAATTCCCTGTTGCATATTTGTAAGCAATCAAGCCAATCAATATAAAAATAACTACAACCATCACTGCAACAAACACCTGCCATTTACCCATTTAACCCTTTTCTATTAATGATTTATATTCGTTAATTGTTCCAAAAGCGTTAGCGGAAAATACTAACCATGATATTGATTAACCATTAAATTTATATAATGGAACAACCTTTTTATGCTTTCTTAATAAATCAGCAATCTCATCCTTTTGCTCAATCTCTGCTTTCCTATTAGCTATCCTGTCAACTTCCCATTTAGCTGATTGTTCAATATGATGCTTTCTTATTGCATCCCTGCTTTCTTTTATCATAACTTTCTGCTCATTTGACATATTATCCATAAAGCTTGTTGTAGCCATAAAACCGCATCCGCATATATAATTTGCAATATCATCATCTGGAAAATGCTCCATTTCCTTTTCACATACAGGACATCTCAAGCTGACCACCAATATACATCATCATTTCCGCAATGCGGACATTCCCTTGCAAAAAAGCGAAAAACCTCTCCACATGCCCTGCATTTTGTAAACTGCTGACTCACTCAATTACCACCATCAATCCAGTAAGCATCTCAAATTCCTTTATTTTTATTTTCTCATCAGGTTTTATATATCCCCCTCTCGGCTTCACCTGTATGGGAATAACCTTCTTATCCCTGCCAAATGCAACCAAATCACAAACACCATGACTCCCTGCTGTCCTGATAACATAGTATCCGCATTTCTCATACTTCTTTTTTATCCTATATTCCTTTGCTCTTCCCCTTCTATAATTAACATTAGCCACTCTATCCACCAATATATGTTCCTATTATGGCACAAAATGGTATGAGTAATAGCACATATATCATTGCTAACATTATATTAATTATCATATCACCCATTCCCATCACTTCATTATCCCCTTAAATTTAAGGAATTTTACAAACTCTTTTAGAGTTTCTTTACAATCAAACATTTCTTCTTCATACATTAATTCATCTTCTTTTGTTATCTCTTCGTTCTTATAACCAATTTCTTTTTTCCATCTATTGAAAGACCAATTTATGAACTCGGTTAAAGTTTTATTAGTTAATCTAAATCCTTTTGTCATCTCTTAACCACCTTTTCTTTTTTTAATTTCTGCGAATGATAACCTAAATATTTTTGTTTTAGCCAATTTTGGACTTTTATTTTTTCTTTTGTTTCAGTAGAAATGTTTTTCAAGATTTTTTCATAGTCATTAAGTGCATCGGAAAATGAAACGACTTTTATACAAGAAATCAGATTTAGATATGAAATAATCTCTTTGCTAAAAGATTCGTTATTATAGAAAACGATGTTCATACCTTCATTTGTCAGTTCCGACCCCGAAATTGCATAAAATTCCTTTATGCTCATATGTTTAAGTGACAAAATAAAATTGATTGGGATATCACTCTCCGTTATTGATGATATGAATTCTATTCCCAGATGAGAATATACATCCTTGTTAAAAGAAGACTTTTTTAAATTTAGTTTTTTCCTCAGAAAAGAAGCAATTGAACTGGGTTTAATTGTTATATCTAAAAGAAAAATCGGGTCAACAACGGTTTGATGTCCCCTTGAGCATTTCAAAATTCCTTTTTCAAAATCTATCACATTAGCATTTTCTGAACACTCTTCACAAAGACCACAATCTATTTTTTCTTCTGTTATAATTTCATGCTCCAGAAGGAATAATCTGAATTTTTTTACTTCGTCTAAAGAAAGGCCTAAGTTGTCTCTTATTTTTTCGTAATTTCTAACAAAACCTTCAGATTCGCATATTTTATTAAGATATTGGACAAAAACCTCTTCCATCATAATATTCCTAGCTTAGATAAAACCTTATCAATTTTCTTTTCATCCTCTTCATTTTCTGGAAAGAACTGCATTGTTATTCCCCTTTTATCTTTTCCTAATTTTCCAAACTCTATTATATTATATCTCATTTAATCACCTTTTAACTAATCATCCTTCTATGGACTTGCCGGGATTTGAACCCGGAGTCTCCTGCTTGCAGGGCAGGCGTAATTCCATTTTACCACAAGCCCTTAACGATTTCCGCCCACTTACGGAGCCACAGGATTATCCGGAGTTACTGTGGTTTTACCCTTCTCATAAGCGTTTGCGGTCGTTAATCATCTAATCACCTTTCACTCTTTTTCTTTTAAAATTTAAATTATCATCATAACATCCTAAACTAATTAGATGCCATAATGCTTTTATGTTATTTATTTCAATCCCACAATTACATTTCATCTAATCACCTTTCTTCCTTGAGTTTTACGATATTGTTATAATCTGGCATTGTCCAATTATTCATCACATCCTTTGTGAGTGGGTATAACCTCAAGTGCATCAGCATATACTGTATCTTTGACAGATATTTCTGATGGAGCTTATTGTATCCCTTTCTATTTCTTAATGTTTTTTCAGTAGCAAAAAGGGTATCCCTTATCTCTTTTGCTGTTATTTTCTTTCTCTTATCATTCATCTCTTAATCACCTTTCCTTTTCCTTTTCTATGAGTAAATGGTCATATCCATTAAACAAACAAATATGGATAAAGTTCTCTAAATCGGGCTTTGGTATTCTCCAAGCAGGTTTTTCAGTTTTGCCTTTTTTGCCTATAACAACAAGAAAGGTATTATGTATTACCATCATTTGCTGACCTCCCTTTCTTTCCAAAACTCTTCCCACTCATAATCAAGGAATCTCATAAATCTAATTCCTGTTTTTTCGTACCATCCAAAATGGTCTTCTATTTCCTTTTTTAGTTCAATCATCTTTTAATCACCTTTTCTTTTTGAGTTGTTTTCCTCTTCTGCAATGGAGAGGGCTAATTTAAGTATTCTCATATTGGGAACTTTTCTTCTAATTGTTACTTTTATACCAGTTTCCCTTTCTACTTGCTTATAATACTCAATAAATGCTTTTTCAATAATCTCTTTTTGGTTCATTTGCTGACCTCCTTTGATAAGAACTCCTTTAACCGTTTAACCTGTTCTGGACAAAGATAAACATAATGACTATATGTATCATTTCCGTGTATTATTGACATTGATTTATCTTTATTTACCTCCATTTCTACAATATATTTGGGATAATTCTTATTTCCTGTTAATTTCATTATTAATTTCATCCCTGTTTCGCCTCCTTTTTGAGTTCTTCTACAAATCGCCTTAATGCACCCATCACAGTGTCTGTATGTGAATATTTGTATTCTTCCATTATTCTCTCAATCTCTTTCAGTAGTTTCTCCTTTTCGGCTTTGAGTTTGTCTCTCTTATCTGAAACAATACCTAATTGAGAACTTAACATCTCAACTTTCTCTTTTTGGTTCATTTGCTGACCTCCTTTTTAAACTTAGTTTCAACATACATAATCCAAACACTTGATGAACCTAATATTCCAGCTAAAACGCCTATCCAAAACCAATAATCTATTTCATTCATCTCTTAATCACCTTTCTTTTTTTTAGGTTTTCCAGTTTCCTTGATTTGTAGTTTTCAAAGCATGAAGGACATACACCTGAACGGATTCTGTTCCTATATGGATTGTTAAGCACCCAGTCTGGGACTTTGTATGGTGTTGTTTCATCCAGTCCGTTCAAGCCAAACTCATGACAGCCTATGCAGATGTAGACAGATGTTGCCTTTCTGTGCAATGCTTTTGTTATATCATGCTTAAGGGTCATTTCATTTCTCCGACTTTTTGCAACAACCTAAAAGGCAATGACATCCCCACATTCTTCATATAAAACTGCCCTTCATAAACATGAAACCTTATGAACTGTGCAGGAAAGTTAGCTATCTCAACCTTCACGATTGCATCATTCTCCTCATTCAGCAACACCTTAACTGACATTCACATCCACCATATTTTACTTTTCCTTACAATTTACAAATTTTGCAAGTTCGCTAATCAGATAACATCTTCTGTATTTAAGATATTGAACCCTGTCAAGCGGTATCATGCCACGCCTTGATGTTATCTTTATGATTGAATTGTCCAGCTCTTCAATCTCCATTATCAAATTATCCACCTTCTCCTGTATCTGAGACATCTGCCCCATCCCTAACTTTTCACCTTTTGCAGTTTCTTCCACTTTCGGTCTGTCATAGCATCTTCAGGTCTTTTGATTCCAATCCTGTTTGCTTTGCAGTAAATTGATGCCTTGCTACGCCCAAGCTCCCTTGCAATATACGAAACTGAAACCCTTGGATTCTGATACATCCTTGCAAGATGAACCTGCTCTGTCTCAAGCCATCTCCTGCCTGTTCTCTGCACAAGAAAATCCCTGACAATCTCAATCTCCTTCGCCTTCGTTGGCTCAGTCATTATCAAATTCCTTCCAAGCAAATGAGTAATCAAGCTCCTGCCAAAATTACCAGCATGAGACCCCGTCACATCTATTGAAAGCAACCACTCCTCAACCAAGGAGACCAGCTCATCAACTGATTTGATGTCACTGAGACTCATGTTTCCTTTTGCCATCAGCCAAGTCTCAAACCGCAAAGCTTCTGGACTATAATCCTCAATGCTCCTCTGTTTTCTTGCCATTTATTTCCCACTCCCATAATATATAAGCTCATTATCTATCTATATAATAGGTATGCCATAAGCTCATTATCATGCAAAACCAAACCCATTGAATCTATGGGACAGCTCATTGATTCTATAAGGCAAACTCCCACATACTATCCCCTTATCTCGCACGCCCAAGCTCATATCTCGCAAGGATTTCCTCTCACTTTCTTGCCCCAGCATTTTTATCCCCCTTATTTCCCTTTGCAAAACACATACGATATATATGAAATTTATATTCTTTTGAATTGTCAAAATGCCTGTCCTTCTGAATCCTTATTCCCCAAGCATCCTGAAAGACTGTTCTCAAGGCATTGGATTTTTGCCTGTAATTAAACGGAGACTTGACAATGCTCACCAGTTCTGGCTTGACACCACTGCCAATAATCTTTCCATCAGTAACCTCAACCTTTGGCGTTATCCGCAACACATAATCCCTGCCCTTCTTTCTGTGCTTAACCCAAGTTCCATGAGCATAGTCTTTCCCTATCTTTGTAACTGTCTCAAATCCCATCAAATCAAAGTTAACAAGATGATGATTCCCTGCTGATGACTTTACGATATAACAATCACTCACCGCATAATCATCAATCACACCCTGAGCAACCTTTTCAGCCTGTTTTTTGCTGTAATCATCCAAATCCAAAAAAAGGCAATGCTTTCCATTAGGTTGCCTTGAACCAACCCCTATGCTAAAATACTCCTGCCATTCAGTTGGTTCATCAAACATCCACTCGCCCCCATGAGCCACTAAAAAACCAATGCAATGATGCCAAAGCCCATAATATTATTTGACACCAACCTTTAAAAAACCAACTTGAACGATAAATTTAATAAGAAACCTAAAATTACAAGAACGAAACCAATAGGTATTCCAATTCTCCTAATAATTGGAACTCTAATAACTCCCAGAATACCTAAAACCAAAAAAATTATACCAAGAATAATAAGGATATAACAACTTATCATATTTTTTTCACCCACGATTTTCTCCTTATGAAAAAAAAGCTACCAATTCTTCTAATTTCATCATCCATCATTATCACTCTCTATTGTTGTTGACATACTTGTTTAAAATCCTTTACTATCCTGTTCATATATTTCACAGCCTGTTTGTAATCATCACTGGTTGCAACAATGTCCTTAGTTATCGGAAAAGGCTTATCATTCTCAAACACATACCTGAACATGACAACACACTTAACAAGAGCAGTCATCTTTTCCTGTTTCGTAAAATCTTCATGGCAATACTCACTTGTTCTTGCCCAATCAGCAACTTTCTTTCCATCAACCTTGACTCTATAAAGATTTTGTCTCATGTACACAAACATCTTTCTATAAATCTCAGCATTAAGACCAGCTTTTAGCAACCTGTCAACAAAACTGCTGTAATAAAAACTTGGTGATACCTGCACACCATTCCTTATTCTGTCCTCAACCTTCTTTGGAAGCTTCAATAGCGTGATACGATTGAACAGAGCAGGGTCTTCCTCAAATGCCTTTCTAAAAAAGACCATATCCTTCACATTATTAGTTCCAAGAAAACTCTTGTCAAAATTGATTAGCCTGTTAAATTTCCCGCTTGATGTTGTCTTCTTAGTATGCTCAAACATCTCAATCACAGCATTAAGCAGATTAACAATATGATTTCCCTGCTGTTTTGCTGAAGCACCTGTCCTGAAAAACTCATCATTCAAATGAATAAAGTTGGATTCCATCATTGAACCCATTTGAGGTCTATCACCATAAAACGAACCAGTCAAACCCTTAATTGTCTGCGTAGAGCCACTATGTTTCTTCTCATTGAAAAGATTTGCAAACACATCAAGAACCCGTGACTTGCCTGTTCTTGTATTGCCAAACAAAACAGTATTCAGTACAGGCTCTCCTTCACTGACATACAAAAGGTTGAAAAGCAACAACGCTGTTGTTTCTTCATCATACAACCAATTAGGTGTGAGTGTCATAAAATCATTGATATTCTCACCTACATCAAACAACATGCTAAAATCTTCCTTGAACTGCCTTGCCTTGAAACAATAGTAAACAGGAACATCTTTAACAACACCAACAGCAGAATCAACAGGTTCATTCCACCTATACACAGTCATCAAATAACGCTTCTCTGGTAACAATTTTTGCTCAGAATAAAGAACTGACAAAACACCATCTATCATTACCTTATATTCATAAACAGGTAAGCTTATACGCAAATCATATTTGTATTTGGATTTGACATCATCATAAAAATCCCAGCTTTTTTCCCTGTAAGATTCACGATAAGCACCAACAACAATATTGGTCTTGGATGTGCTAAAATCCTTTACATTGCCAACAACAGCATCATTTGGAAATAGTAGAGTCACCAATCTTGGGTCAGTATTAAAATAATCAGTGTACTTTTTAGAGATTTTTTCACACAATTTCTTCAAAGCGGTGCTGTCAAGATTCCTATATTTGTCAGGAATCTGTTTTCTAAACCGAGATGAGTAGGACAAATTTGTCGGATTGTCTGAAAAAAGGTCTCTCTTAAACATTTTACTTTTCACAAAAAAGTCACTGGGCGTTTCCCGTATCAAGAGCCGATTAAATTTAGACTTCTTGTTAATTTTTTGACCCTTTTTCCACTTATTAAATGTTTC
>Ga0164310_10001556_pt1 | contig 13074 bp, 12 predicted proteins | sample GuaBasSedimGuay1_FD_121795 | JGI IMG/M metagenome (GOLD analysis project Ga0164310, IMG submission 121795) | Subseafloor sediment microbial communities from Guaymas Basin, Gulf of California, Mexico - Guay1, Core 4569-9, 0-3 cm | ecosystem: Environmental > Aquatic > Marine > Hydrothermal vents... | reverse complement strand
TTTTCAACAATTTTTTCATCTGGTAATACAAATAGATCAGTAACTTCCGAGAATCTCTCAGTAATGCCTTTTAGAGGAGAAACCTTACTTTTAATTTCGCTTTTTACAGTTTCAAAAGTTTTTTCAACTTCTCCTAAACCTCTATTAACAACCTCGTTTATTGAAGTTACCAATGTTTCTTTCTGCTGTTCCACGCTACTTACAGCTTTGTCAAAAGTGCTTTTAATATCGTTTGAAACACCAGAAGTAACAGCCTTATATTCTTCAGCTCTACTTCTAATTAACTCACTAACTTCACCCTTTGAAGATGTTAAGTAAGAAGACACTTTAGCTGCTACATTATCGATTTTACTTCTAAGATCAGCAGTTAAACTTGTCATCTTTGTTTCAAAATCTCTTGAAGCACTTTCTAAATGTGAACTAAGAGATGTTTTAACTGTAGACGATGTTTTCTCAATTTCAGTTTTAATATTGTTCTCTAAGGCTTTAAGATCAGATTCAACTTTTGAAACATGTAAATTCATAGTTTCTTCAACTTCACTTTGCGTTTTGTTAACTTCCTCATTTATAACAGCCTTTGAACCATTAATTTTTTCAAGTAATTCGTTCTTAGCTTTCTCAATGCTTTCCTCTATACTTTTTAACTGTTCTAAAACACTTGCAAACGTTTTTTCAATACTTTCCACTGACGTATCAAAAGTAGATAGACCCGATTCGGTAACACTTTCCAAACTTTTTTGAACACGCTTTGATAGTTGAGAAACTGTTGATTGATAATCCGTTATTTTTTCAGCGATTTGCGATGATACTCCATCTAAAAGACCACTAAAGGATTCATCAATGCTTTTCCCAGCTTCGTTTAAAGCTTCGTTCATTTTCGCTCCAATTTCTGTGGAGGTAGACTGAGTGTCAGTTTCAACGGAAGAAATAAGTTCTTTTAAGGCGGATGTGGATTCGGTTAGTGATTTACTAAATATTCTAGATAGTTTGTCATCAAGTTCTTCAAAAATTAGACCTGTTTTTTCATTTATGCCGGCAATTTTTCCTATAACCTCTTTTGAAACATCCCAAGATGAACTTCTAAATTCTTCGATAAATTGTTCTACCCTATTTTTCGCCTCTTCAGCCAATCCTCTAAAAAGCTTCGTTGCTTCGACTGTAGTTGATGATAAAAGTTTTGTTACTTCATTTTCAAAAGATTCAATTTTTTCCTTAAGCTCTTCTATGTCTTTTTTAAATCCTAACACCATTTTACCTTCTTCTGACAAAAATTGCCCCCCAGATACTATAGTGCAAATTAAGATAATATACGCCCGTCTTAATAAAATTTTCATTCCAACGAGATAGTAAAACCTTTCATTTTGCCCCTGAGTGAAATGTCTAAAATGAAAAAGGAGTTCTTAAATTATAATAAGTGATAAAATAAACTTGAATTTTTAAAGGGTATACACCTCTTCAATATGCTATTCAAATTAGAAATATTTTATCAAAATAAAATTTTATGACGTTAAATGTCAAATAAGGCATTTTAGATAAAAATTAACAAAGTTTATTTGCAAATAAATGTTAAATTAAAGGTCAAAACATAAAGAATTGTCGAATCATAAAAACATTGAAGTTAAACAAATTTAAATAGGTTTCAGTTCTCTGAACAAAACCTAAAAATTAATGGTGTTGAATAATTATGAAAAGCTCTAGGATACCAGGATTCTATAAATTACCTGCGGAGGAGAGGCTGAGAAAGGTAGCAGAACTTGCAAATCTTACAGAAGAAGAAATAAACCTACTTAAAAAAGAAGGAAACCTAGACTTAGAAATTGCAGATAGAATGATTGAAAACGTCATCGGTACAATGGCTTATCCTTTCGGAATAGCAACAAACTTTCTAATAAACGAAAAAGATTATCTTATACCAATGGTTATAGAGGAACCATCAGTAATAGCAGCTGCAAGCAATGCAGCAAAAATGACTAGGAGCAAAGGAGGAATCTATACCTCGAGCACAGGACCAATAATGATAGGCCAAATCCAACTTGTTAACGTAAAAGATCCATATGCACAAAAAATGAGAATTCTAGAAGAAAAAGAAGAAATACTTAAAATAGCAAACGAACAAGACCCGGTTCTCATCAAATTTGGTGGAGGAGCAAAAGATATAGAAGTAAGGGTAATTGATACACCTAAAGGACCCATGGTAATAACTCATCTAATTGTAGACGTTAGGGATGCAATGGGTGCAAATGCAATAAACACTATGTGCGAGGCAGTTGCACCATTTATAGAAAGAATAACTGGAGGTAGAGTGTACCTTAGAATAATCTCAAATCTGGCAGATAGGAGACTAGTAAGAGCGAGAACCATCGTCGATAAGGAAGCTGTAGGTGGAGAAGAAGTTGTCGACGGAATTGTTTTGGCATGGGCATTTGCAGCAGCAGACCCCTATAGAGCAGCAACCCATAACAAAGGCATACTAAACGGGGTTGTAGCAGTAGCTTTAGCTACTGGACAAGATCACCGCGCAATAGAAGCTGGAGCTCACGCCTACGCTTCAAGAACTGGTAGATACATGCCTTTAACAACTTGGGAGAAAAATGAAGACGGGAACTTAGTAGGTACATTAGAAATGCCCATGGCTGTTGGCATAGTTGGTGGAGCAACAAAAGTCCATCCTATTGCAAAGATTGCTTTAAAGATTTTGGGGGTAAAAACAGCGACAGAGCTAGCTGAAATAATGGGCGCCGTAGGTTTAGCTCAAAATCTAGCAGCCCTAAGGGCATTAGCTGCTGAAGGAATTCAACATGGACATATGAGACTTCATGCTCGTAACTTAGCTATGATGGCGGGAGCAACACCTAAAATCGTAGATAAGATCGTAGAAATTATGGTCAGAGAAAGAAAAATCAGATACGACAGGGCTGTTGAACTAGTAAAACAGTTTACAGAAACAAAATAACCAGATCAATTTTACGATACGATTTATATGATCGGTAAACCAAATTTGGTTCCATAAATTTCGAAGAAAACTTAAAACAACAAACTTTGTTTATTATATTGATTTTAATGTGTAAAGTTAAGGACATTGCTAGTGGGATTTATATTGTCTAAACATGCTGAATTTCATAAATTATTTAATTACATTTTGCATTCGGCTATCTTGAATAGTAGGAGAATAATTTTAGACCGACTCGAAGGTACCACCATTTACATACGTATTAAACGTCCAAGAGGAATAACTGATATCAATGAGGCAGTATTTTCAGACCTTTTTGGAAAAATAATGACAAGAAAATTAACAATCACTTATGAATGGAACGAAAAGGAAAAAGTGCTCGAGTACCACTTTACTCTAGATGACAAAATAAAAGGTATAGTAAAGATTTTAGATCTCCCAGAAAACATAGCAGCAAATATCTAGTGCCCATCCGTTACCCAAATACTTTCGATAAAAGTCATAAAACTTAAAAATAGAGCTTACCGTAGGTGAGTTTTTATCTAAGATTTACACGTTTTATTATAGGTGTTTATGATGTTAATGTCTGGGAAAGAATATGTAAATAGTTTAAAGGGGAGGAAAGTTGAAGTCTATGCTTTCGGAGAGAAAATAGAAAAACCTTGTGAACATCCACTTCTAAAACCCTCATTAAACTCTATTGCAGCTACTTACGATATAGCTTTTGATCCAGAACACTCTTCTCTTGCAACAGCTACTTCTCATTTAACTGGGGAAGAAATTAATAGATTTACACATATTCATCGCAGTGTAGATGATCTTGTTAAAAAGGTTAAGCTTCTAAGAGTTTTAGGACAGAAAACCGGGACATTTTTTCAAAGATGTGTCGGATGGGACGCACTAAATGCTCTAAGTATAGTAACCTATGAAATAGATCAAAAATACAAAACAGAATATTACAAACATTTTGTAGAGTTCCTTAAATATGTTCAAAGTAAAGATTTGACCTGTGCAGGGGCCATGACAGATGTAAAAGGAGACAGAAGTCTAAGACCAAGTGAACAAGTGGATCCGGATCTATACGTACATATTGTTGAGAAAAGAGACGATGGTATCATAGTTAGAGGTGCTAAAGTTCATATTACTGGCGTGGTTCATTCACATGAAATTATTGTAATGCCTACAAGAGCTTTAACTGAAAAGGATAGGGACTACGCTGTATCTTTTGCAATTTCAACAGATACTAAGGGAATTACATTAATTGTTGGAAGACAAATGGGAGACCTAAGAAAACTTCGGGGAGAATACTTCGATCTAGGCAACGTTAAATATGGTGTTGCAGGCCATGAAGCCTTGATAATTTTTGATAACGTTTTTGTTCCTTGGAATAGAGTGTTTATGTGCGGTGAATATGAGTTTGCGGGTCAACTTGTTGAAACTTTTGCTTCATATCATAGACAGAGTTACGGTGGTTGTAAAGTCGGTGTAGGAGATGTTCTAATTGGTGCTGCAGCTCTTGCAGCGAAATACAACGGTGTCCTCAGGGCTTCTCATATTAAAAGCAAACTCGTAGATATGGTCTATTTAAATGAAACACTTCACGCTTGTGGCCTGGCTTGTAGTTATGAAGGCTTTAAAACACCATCAGGAACTTTTAGAGTTGATTCTATGTTAGCTAATATCTGTAAACTAAATGTTACAAAATTTCCCTATGAAATCGCTAGACTTGCCCACGACATTGCTGGCGGCTTAATAGCTACTATGCCTAGTGAAAAAGACTATAAAGATCCTAAACTTGAAAAACTAATCGAGAAATATCTTCATGGCATATCAGATGTTCCAACTGAACATCGTATGAGAATATTTAGATTAATTGAAAACATGACGATGAGTACAGGATATTTAGTAGAATCTATGCATGGCGCAGGGTCCCCTGAGGCTCAAAGAATCATGATAAGTAGACTTGCGAATTTTGAGGAAAAAATGAAACTAGCAAAATCTCTCGCAGGCATAGAAAAATAACACAAAAATATTGTTCAATACAAATTCGATTATAAACAATGTTTATTTCGAGGTGTATACATCTGTATCAAAATAAGCTGTTTTTCCACTTGTTGGATAACATTTTTGAACAACCATGTTTTTATTACCTTCAAATTTAATGAATGGTAAATGGGGGATTGAAGTGAGTATAGATTATATGATCGACCTGTTAAAAAAATTCGTATCAATAGACACCACCTCTACTGAGAGAAAAAACTATGATAAAATCACAGAATTAATCAAAGAGGAAGCTAAGAAAATAGGATGCAACGTAGAGAAGGTAGTTGATGAAAAAGGAATTCCACACTTAAAAATAACTTTACCTAATGCTCCAGTAGATAGAAAGAAGGTTATCTTCTTAACGCATTATGATGTTGTGCCACCAGGAGAGGGATGGAGTTTCGATCCATTTAAACCATTTGTAAAAGATGGTAAAGTTTATGGTCGAGGAGTTTCCGACGATAAATCTAGTATTGCAGCTGCATTAACAGCTTTTAAGGAGATGCTCGAAGAAAAGCTTGAACCTAAAATTTATCCAGTTCTCATAGTTTCTGGTGGTGAAGAAACAGGCGAATCAGAAGAATTCTATAAGAGTATAACTGGAGATATAGGAGTTGTTCTTGACTCAGGTCCAGAGGGATTATCTATCGGAGCTTCGGGAATAGCTAGAGTAACTGTACTAGTAAAGGGTGAACAAGCTCACTCCGCATATCCGTTTAAAGGGAAAAACGCCATATATTTAGCAGCAAAAATCGTATCCTTCGTTGAAAAACTTGGAAAAGAATTAGAAAAAACTGTAGTGTCAAAACATGAAGCACCAGAATACTATGAAAAATTACCCGCTAGAGCAAATGTAACTATTATTGAGAGCGGTGTAGCACCAAATATTATTCCAGGTGAATGCAAGTTAATAATTGATAGAAGAACAATTCCAGAGGAGAAGGCAGAAGATGCCGCCCTGGATCTTAAACGTAAAATAGAGGAATTTGCTAAAGAAAATAATATTGAAGTTAAAATAGATGCAAAAGGGCTTATGGATTCATGGGTTACCACCGATGAAGAAGTTATAGAGAAGTTCAAACATATTCTAAAGGAAGTAACTGGTGAAGAACCAAAAACAATCGTTGAATTGGGAGGAACTGATGGAGTACACTTAATTGACAGAATGCCAGTCATTCAATTCGGAGCTTTAAGAGGTGACAACAACATCCACGGACTGAATGAATTTGTCTACATAAAAGACTTAACTCTGGTCAAAGAATTTGTAAAGAAAACAATCCTAACGCCACTCTAATCATTTATATTTCTGAACTCTGTCATTGTATGTAAGAAATAAATTTCAATAGAATTTCTCCCAAAGTGAGAACTATGAAATTTTACGTAGGAACATCAGGCTGGATTTACAGCTGGAATTTAGGAGGATCTTTCGATTGGTACTTAGCTAATTCTGGCTTGAATAGCGCAGAATTGAATGCAAGTTTCTATCGCTTTCCCTTTAGAAATCAGGTTTTAAGCTGGGTTAAGAAAACTCCTAGAGAATTTAGATGGGCTATCAAAGTTAATCGCTTTGTTACGCATGTTTTTAAGCTTAGTGATAGAGCTTATCAAACATGGATGAAATTTAGAAATCTTTTTGAACCATTAGATGATAAAATAGACTTCTATCTTTTTCAACTTCCACCATTTTTAGAGCCTTCAGAGAAATATGTTCAAAGAATAGAAAAGTTTATTTCAAAATGCAAATTGGGTGGAAGATTCGCTCTTGAATGGAGAAACATCAACTGGTTTTCAAATAAATGGGTTAAATGGGCAGAAAATCTTGGAATAACCTTAGTTTCTATAGACTCGCCAGATTTCCCAAGAGAAATTTATGCAACAAATAAAATAGTATATTTAAGAATGCATGGAAGAACAGCATGGTATTCACATTACTACACCGATGAAGAACTAAAAGAAGTTGTAGAAAAAATATTGGAAGTTAAACCAGAGAAAATCTACGTATTTTTTAACAATGATACGAACATGTTACGCAATGCTCAAGCAATGCTAAAAATCCTAAAAACTACTATCTAGGATAAAAAAAATTATTGTAACTAAAACAGAATTTTCCATCGATGTTTACAAGTTTAATTTTCAGCTAAGTTTTTGTTATATAGCTACTTGGACATTATCCCAAAGAGAAAAAGAGCCAAGAGAAAACTCAATAAAAAATAAAATCTATACTTTAATTGTCGAGAACCCACGTATATGGTTAAGAGAGATTTGTAGAACTCTAGGCAAAAGCCATAGGAGTTGTACAATACCATCTTTATATTTTATCTTCACTAGGACTAATTTTCGCAATAAGAAACGGAAAATATAAATACTTCTTTCCCTCAACACATAGAAGCAAACCAGTAAGCGAACTAATTAAAATAACCATTTCAAAACTAAACAACAAACGTTAATTAATTATCTCGCTACTGTCTATAATATAGAATTTCTGACGTGAAAAAGATGGATGAAAATGAGAAAATGAGTAATTCAAAACCCCTTGAAGAATTACTAGAAATTTTTGATGAGTTGAAAAAGAGGGGAATAAAAGTTGTTGTTAAAATTTGTCCTGTTTGTAAAAGCCCGCAGATACAGTTTATGAAAGCGAAATTCGATATTTTGGGCTCCATGGGGATAACTCGGCCAAAATTTATTTGTCGCGAATGTGGATATTGGGGGAGAGTGGTAATAGAATTAACTAACGAAGAGCTTAGCGATAAAATTTTGGATAAACTACTCTACAAAGATATAAAGCTCCAAAAGCTTCTGGAAGAACTAAAAAATATAAAATCAAATTCTAAATAGTTCTAGTACTTGTTTTCTCAAGAAAAACAAGTTAAACATGATCGTTAGAAAATAGTACATAGCGATCATACCGAGTAAAGTTAAGGTCACATCTAAAGTAGGAAATGTTGGATTGGGAATTAAAAAGAAAAAGGAAATAAAAAATCCAAGATATACACCTATTATCATAGCTTTAGTAAGTAAAATTAGATACTCACCCATTGCAATACTCAACATTTTTTTCTATTTAACACCTAAAGCACGCATAACCCAAAAATCCATTTTGCTATCTGTCAAAGTCAATGAAATATAGGTAACCATAAATATTAAACTTGAAACAATTATTAAAATAACAGGAAACTCAAAATAAGTCCAGACTTTAGAGAGCGCGCGCTAAGTAGGATAAGTAATTCCACTAATAATATTAAGAAGAGTAGTTTTACCGGCGCCAGAAGGACCTGTAATACATAAAAATTCTCCTTTGGAAATATTTAAGGAGACATTTTTTAAAGCGTAAACTTCTTTGACGCTTGTTCTATAGATTTTTGAACATTTTTCAAACTAACGATGTACATAAAATCCCCATTTCTAAATTACAAGAAGATTTCTAAAAATTTTGGTACAATCTGAATTCATATTGATAAAACAATTTTAACCAGAAATGTGAAAAAATCACCAAGAAACAATGAAATTACAAAACCCAAAAATATTAAAACTATAAAAGGAATAACAGGAACAACCCAGGTTTCCATGTTTGAAATATTAAAGTTTGTTTCTAAATTATGAAATTTAAAGGTCTTTTTCCCTCCAATACTTTCTTCAATAACTCTAAAAAATTTCCAGTTACATTTGCCACTCGTTTTATAACCAATGAGCATAGCATAAAACTTTTTCCAAAAGACTTCGTGTTCTAATCCTTCAAAAATCTTTTCACCTTTTATAAATTTAAACAAGTTTCGAAAGAAAAGACAAAAATTAATCAATAAAAGAAGAAACAGGCTGTTGACTAAAGTGGATAGAGGAAGAAAAGGGTAAAATAAACTTTTACTGTTAAAAATGAAAGTTGGACAGAAAAGAGAGATTGCAATAAAAGTTTTAACATCTCCCCCTCCCAAGAAACCAGAATAAAAACATAAAAATCCTATTCCTATGGCAATTAGAATTGAAGTTATCGAAATCACAATATTTTGCAGACTAAATTCTAAATAGAAATTCAAAATATCAGTAAAAACTGCTACCGGGTATATAATTAACCAATTTTTGTTTGGGACTATTCTATTTCTCAAATCGTTGTAAGAGGCATATATAAGCACTAAGAAGCTTAGAAAAATCTTAATAAATTCAAATGACACGAGATCCACCACATATTTTAATATCTATTAGACGATAAATAGTACTCACTTTTCAAATAGTTACATTAAAACTATCTTCATGAAATTAGCTAAACCAATAGGAGGAAATACCAAAAAGCAAAAGTAGAACGAATAATAAGAAGAAAACAGTAATGGGTACAATAAACTTAAGTACAAGTTTCAACATATCAAAAGTTTCATTCCAAGTCAAAACAACTTTCTTTTTTCTCCTTTCCACTGCCTTGATTTCTTTCTCTTTTATAACATTCTTCTCGTCATGATTATTCAAATCAATATCCACCTGGCAATACTCCTCCAATTAACTAATCGTCACTTATCTATTTAAAAAATTTGATAAAGCCTGATTCTTAAAGCCTTATACTCGTTAAAATACTGTAAAATATTCTCACTAACTCTAATTTACCATTATCTCCGTTAAAACAGAACGCGCAAATTAGTTTTTATATTTTGTTTTGTTAAATATTTTAAACTTAAATTCGGTTGGAAATATGTAATTAATATATACGGGAAACTACGAAATCGGCCAGATCGGAAAAAAATTTTTCAGCATTAGTTGAAAGAGGGGGATCCGCTTGTTTTAACAATTTTTTAGCCTCATCTTTAAGATTTAAAGCCTTCTTTTTAGCATAGTCAAGAGCACCACTCTTAACAAACAAATCACGTACAAAATCTACTTCCTCAGGTGATGCATCACCTTTACCCAAAATATTAAGCATTCTCTCTCTTTCATTCCTATCTACAAATTCGAAGGTCTTTACTACCAAAATAGTTTTCTTACCTTCCTTAATATCGCTATCAGCAGGTTTACCTGTGACTTCCTCCTTACCAAAACTACCTAAAATATCATCTTGAATTTGAAAAGCTTGACCAACCTTAATAGCATAATCACTCAAAACTCTCATCTGTTCCCTAGTCCCCCCACCTAAAACAGCCCCTATAAGTAAACTTTTCTCAAAAAGACAAGCAGTCTTCAACTTAATCATCAACATATACTCATCTTCACTAACATCCCCCTTCCTTGCCAAAAAAGACTCGTAGAGAACGCCATCAACAACATCTCGAAAAGCCTTTTGAAAAAGCCTAGCAGCCTCAACACACTGCTCAGAAGGAAAACCAGAAGTCAAAACAGCTTCTAAACCAAGATTCCAAACCAAATCTCCACCCAAAATACCCATAGCAACACCAAAATCCTCAGCATCACCCTCACCAAACATCTCCCTAAACCTATCCCTATACAAAACATGAAAAGTAGGCCCTCCACGACGTAACTCGTCATGATCAATGATATCATCGTGGACAAGAGTCGAATTATGCAGTAATTCGACACACAAAGAAGCTCTATAAATGTCACCTTTATACTTGGCACCAACACCCTCATAAGCAAAAATTAAACCCATTGGTCTTAGTCTCTTACCACCACGCAAAATAAAATCCTTTATATCTTCATAAAACCGAGAATTAACCGGGGAAACATTCTCAGCTTCATTAATTTTCTCATCCAGAAAACTAACTAATGCATGGTTTACTTTTTTCATATGTGAATTCCATAAGTCTCTAAAACTCAAATTAAAGCCCTCCGAACCACATATGCATTAAATAGAAAGTTTTTGAATCTTAGCATTCAAAATAAATATGAACCTATAAAACTTACGATTTCACCCGTCATGTTATTTCGGCAAAATCAAAATTAGATCGGAAACCAGTAAAAATAAAATATTATCAACAAGAGAATATTATAAGATATTTCCATAATACTTTTAATTTCTTTAATTTCAAATCATAAACTATGTTTAAAAAGCCTCATAGAGACTATTAGTGTGTTCCCACATTTTCACTATTTTTGGGATATATTTATAATAAGTGGGTAGAATTATATATCAGGGGTTGGTAATATGTCAATAGTTAGTGTCGATGAGAGAGGAAGACTTACGTTACCCAAGGAAACTGGTGTGAGAAAAACAAGGGCAGTGATCCTTCCAGCTGGAAGCTTCATAGTTATTGTGCCGTTACCACCTAAACCTAGCGAACATGCTAAAAACTGGCTTAAGACAGAAAAGACGAGAAAGGAATTGAAAGAAGAAGCTGAAAAACTTGCTAAAAAAGATGCAATTAAGAGAGCTAAGAGGAGAAGACAGCTATGATGATTGAAACAGATATTCTATATGCCTACGTTAAACCACAAGATTGGCTTAAACCAGTAGCTACAAAACTTATTCAAAAAATTGAAAATGGATCGTTAGGAGTTGTTTATGTTTCAAGAGAGGTTCTACACGAACTATACTACGTATCTATGGAGGAAGGTATTTCAATAGATGAATTCATAACGAGAGCAGCATCCATCACAGCTGTAAAAAATCTGATTTTTATAGAAACAGATCACACAATAGATCTACTTGCATTCACTCTAGTTCGCCAATATAACTTAACTTCAATATTTGACGCCTACTATGCGGCCACAGCTCTAAACAAAGTTCCAGATCGCACAATAATCTCAACAGACAACATATTCGATAAAATACCAGGGATCAAAAGAGTAGACCCTAGGCACTTATTAAAATCTAATATATAACAAAATAAAACTTGTTAATCGCAAATATTTTTCCTGACCTATTGAAAGCATTGTTTAAAAAGGGCAAATACACGTGATCTCCAATCGTTAAAGACCTATAAAACACATGTTGAACGAGAAAACCGGAAGTTAACTAAAAAGAGTACCACATGTAACTTCAAAGAAAATATAACCAGATCCAACATTAACATCGAGATAGCTGAAAAATTCAAACATACCATAAACAACCATCCTTACAATTCAATTGCCTAGCATCTCAATTTATAAATATTGAGCAATCGGCATGGTTTTCTTTCCTATCTTCTCCTATTGCTTTCGCAAAAATATCCATACGAAAGAAGTCATATTTAACTTGAAATTTAATGGGTATTTCCTTCAAATGGTGTTTAGATTCATTTTTCCATTATAATGTTTCCATAAGTATCTATTTTTGCTTTCCATTCAGGGTATATGACTGTTGTTGAGTCGTATTCCTCAATTATTGCTGGTCCTTGAATAGTTCCCCCAGCTTTCAATTTCTTACGAACATATACGGGTGTTTTAACAAAATCATCATATTTTTCGAAGAAGACATTTCTCCAATCAATTAAAGCTTTTGAAACAGAGCTCTCATTTATTTCGTACTTTTTAAGTTTTGGTTTGCCTATTATGCCTATGCAATTAAGTCTAACATTTACAATCTCAACAGGTTCATCTCGCATAGAGTAGCCGTAAACCGCCTCATGCTTCTCGTGAAACCTCTCCACACATCTCTCAACTTCACCCTCATCAATGATCTTTCCTATTGGTACCATTAATTCGTAAGCTTGATCCCAATATCTTAAATCAAGCAACCTTTCAAAAACAATATCTCCAGTATCTACCCCTCCCCTTCTTATAAGCTCTACCCCTCTTCTTTCTAACTCAAGAAAACTATTTTCTAGCATAGAAGGATTTATTTCAGAAATTCTTTTCCTGACCGATTTCACATAGCTAAGTTTTAGATCTGTAACCAAAAGTCCGAGGGTTGAAAATAATCCTGGGCTCAAAGGCACGACAATCCTATTTATTCCAAGTTCTTCAGCAAGAGCGCAGCAATGCATGGGACCTGCGCCACCAAAAGCGATCATAGTAAATTCTTCTGGGTCATAACCACGTTCAACAGAAACTATTCTAAGAATCTTAGCCATAGCAGTATTAGCAATTCTAACAACACCCATAGCAGCATCAACAATATCTAAACCAGTTAAATCACAAATCTTCTCTCTAAAAGCTTTTTCAGAGAGTTCACGGTAAATTTTAAGCTTGCCACCAAGCAAATATTCCTGATTAAGTCTGCCGAG
>Ga0164310_10001555_pt1 | contig 13079 bp, 15 predicted proteins | sample GuaBasSedimGuay1_FD_121795 | JGI IMG/M metagenome (GOLD analysis project Ga0164310, IMG submission 121795) | Subseafloor sediment microbial communities from Guaymas Basin, Gulf of California, Mexico - Guay1, Core 4569-9, 0-3 cm | ecosystem: Environmental > Aquatic > Marine > Hydrothermal vents... | reverse complement strand
TCTAAACCTACTTTACCACGGAAATGTTTAGTATTCCACGTCAAAAACATTTCAACATCATGCTGTTCTAATGTTAAAGCTATAAGAGAATCACCATAAGGTATGCCCCTCTTAATATATTGAAAAACAAGCGAAACATATTCTCCCCAGTCAGTGAACTCTTCTGGAAAAAGGATGACAAGATCCCCACTGCCCAAATACTTCTCCAAAACCACATTAATCTTTTTAGACAAACCAGCAACAGCAAAAAGCCCACACAGTTCAAGCACATTATGTATCGTTGTACAAAGTTTTCCCTCTTTCTTTAACCTTTGGAAAACCTCCTCATTTACGTCATATCGTTCATCCCACGTAAAAATATGATGAATAGCAAGAACATCAGTATCCACACAAATCAAAGCTTCCTCCCCCTCAACTTACCTAAAACCTCATCAATCTTATCCGTTCCATAAAACTCCAAAATAGCCCTCCTTACATCCTTGACTTTTTCAATCCTACCCACTTCATCAATAGAAGAATCACGAGGCAGCTTCCCCATCAAATATAACCTAACCATTCGAGCCACCCTATCCCTCTTAGAAAACCTCTCTATCAACCGACGAATACCATCAGCAATAGCCTCAGTCCTATCCCTATAATAACCCTCCTCCAAAAGCCTATCCAACTCCCTCACCAAAGCCGCAGGAAGACGAGCCTGAACCAAAACCTTATCCTTCATACACATCACCCAATAACATACAACCATTACATAATGACAATATCATATAAACATTATCGAAGCACAAGATGATTGACTATGGAACTAGATCCTCAGGAACCTTTCTCTCCAACCAACTCACTCCATCAAAATCAGAATCGTACGAAACAACGACTTTCAAATTAAGCTTCTTCACCACGTAAGCAGCAAGCGAATCATCAAAATCCAAACCCTCTTCTTTCATAATTTCCGTAGCCTTTATTTTATCGTAAATCAACAAAGGATAAATAGTCAATCCCCTATAGTGAAGAAGAGAAGCAAGAAAAACCGCAATATCCCTCCAAGACTTCCCATAATTCTCCATAACAATAACCACGTTATCCAAATGAAAGTCAGTAGTATAAGCCCTTACCTCACCTTTCTGAACCATTTTAAGAAACTTCCTTGAAGCCTCACCATGCTCCTGAGCTAATTCTACTTCTAAAAATATATTTGAATCTATAAACATTAACTTTTCACCTTTCTAGCCCTAATCTTCCTAGCCTCATGTTGAAGCTCAACACCACTCTTCTTAACATGGCTAAGCATACCGTAAATCGCATCAACAGGATCATCCAAAAAACCAACAACCTCCAAAACCTCGGAAACCCTAGCAACCCACTCACTAAAAGCCTTCTCAGCAGCCACACTCAAAGCACCCTTACCATACCCAAACAACCTCATAGCCAACATCCTAAACCTCTTCTCAACATCATCCGAAACATTAACCTTAATACTACCCACACAAATCACCTAAGATATTAAGAACATATGAACTTAAGAACATTATGCAAAGTGCTCAAAATATCCCATACAGAACACCTAAAAAGAAACTTCATCCAAATACAAAACGCAAAACACACAAAAACAAAGCAACTAACACAAAAATAAACTAAAATAAACAAACAGCTTCAAAATCTTAAAGCAACTAACCTATTCTATCATAAGCCTGCACTTCACTTCAAAACAATTTAACATCACACTGCCTGCCAAAGCCACAAAAGAATCACCATAGGATATACCTTCCTAATATACTAGAAAGAAATTGATAGAAATTCTAACAAACGTAACCAGAAGAGCAAGCCACTCGAAAACAAAATCCATATATAAGGAAGATGAAAAATAAATTTTAGTGAACATTATTGAGCCAAAAGAAATTTTAGTTTCAAAAGATACCTTAATAGCCCTATCTGAAGGAAGAATAAAGTTCAAACCAGACATTAAAATCAAATTTGGCAGATACATCATTAAAAACCTAAACTACTGGTGAAACCTATTGGTAATAAGAGTAAAGATTAAAATCAAAGCCAAAAACACAAACCGCAGCATCGAAGTTAAAACTCTAGTTAATAGCGGCGCTGAAAGCGAAAATCCCCTAATAGCAGTAACACCACAAGATTAATTTGTTACTTCGCGATCAATATTTCGAGAATAAGGGGGAGATCGATATGAAACTTCGGGAATGTCTTGAATTTTGTACCCTAGAAGAATTAAGAGAAATCGCTAGACTAAGAGGACTACGAGGATATTCAACTCTCAATAAAGGAGAGTTAATCGAATTCATCGCGCAAAATATTGCCAGAAAAGACGCTACAATAGAGGTTTTAGAGGAAATCTCAGGTTCAATGAAATTCTTACTGAACATCGTTGCCAATAGTGAAGGATACGAGATACCATACTTTGAGTTAAAAGAGAAATTCAAAAAGAAATACAGCGATACAACATTCTACAATGCACTAAACTCTTTAAAGAGTCTTGGGCTAATCTACGAATATTTAGAGGACGACGAAAGCTTTGTAACAATTCCAGTTGAAATTGCTAAATTCATAAAACCAGCTGTAAAAGAAGTAGAGAAAGAGGTAGAAGAAGAGAAGATAACCTCTTTACAAGATGTCTTAAATTACACTTCCCTAGAAGACTTGAGAGATTTACTAGAAGAAGCAGAACTAAAAAAGAGCGGCAACAAGAAACAATTAATTGAACGAATCATAAACGAGACGGGATACACACCAGACTACATTCTTTCCCAACTATTCACAAAAGATGAACTGATCGAAATATGTAGGATGATGGATCTACCTTCAACAGGCGACAAAACAACAATAATAAACAGAATACTTAGCGAAATCGGTTTTAAAGAAGTAAGAAAACCAAAGAAGGTACCAGAAGAAGAAAAAGAAAGAGAAAAACTTTTCAGAGAGGTTTGCAAGCTTCTAGAGGACTTTTCACCCTATAAGCCTAGAGATGAAGGCGATATTGAACGAGAAGTCTTCAGACTCCTTAAATCGAGATTTGAAGAACGCAGTATACCAGTAGTTGGCCAAGCCATAGGCGTTGTAAGAGGAAAAACCCGTGTACCCGATATTGTAATAGGCAAAAGCATCGCTGTCGAGTTAAAATATATCCGTAGATCCGCCGACTTCCAGAAGGCCGTCGGCCAAGCTGTGATGTATCAGCAATCTCATCCGTATGTGATTTTATACTGCTATGACCCGGAGGATCGATGCGGGTATCCTCCAAGTGGCCTTAAAAACATAAAAATCATAATTAAGCGAGCATAGGAAAATGTTCAAAGTAAAATTTCATCCACACATTTCAATGAAAATAACCAAGTACGTAAAAGACAGCAAAAAAGAAGTATTCATCGTTCTAATCGGCAAAATAAAACACAAAATAAAAGAAACAATTTTAGAAATAAACGATTGCCTACCCTTCTATAACAATGCCGGCGAACTATCAGATAAAATCATAATCGTTGAACCCACATGGTTCTACACCACCCTAGAATACATAAAACTAAAACACTTCGAAAACAAATCAACAAGAATACTAGGAGTACTACACTCACACATCACAACCAACAGCATCTCACCAACCCCACCCGACATCGACTTCGCAAAAGAAATAGCAAAAAAATACGGAGACTCCCTAATAATAATCGTAAACAAAAGATTAACCGCCAAATGCTTCATCATCAAAGAAAACAGCACCATCAAACTAAACTACAAAACACTAAAAGAAATGACATAGTACTTAGGGAAGAATACTATTTTACTATTTATTTTATATTTTAATCCGAGAGATTTCGGCATGCTGTCACCGTTAAAAACAATATAGAGAGATGAAAGTATATTATTTTTAATTTTAATATTGGAGTAATGTGATGGCGGGATATAAGGGATGTCCCAGTTAGATAAAGAGTACTATACTACTGGGGAAGCAGCTAAAATAATTGGTGTCAGTTTTAGAACCATAAAACGTTGGATTTATGCTGGAAGAATAAGGACGTTAAAGACCGCTGGAGGCCATTATAGGATACCGAGAGATGAAATAAAAAGACTTCTTTCTGAGACCGAGGATCAATTTGCAGCTAAAATTATTGATCTTATTAGTAAAAAGAAGGTTGCCTACTTGCGTGAGCTTCAAGTTTGTCTAGAAGACGAGTATCCTCATAAAGATACTCATGACAAATTAAAAGTCCTTGTTGGCCGTAAGAAAATAAAAACTAGCTTGATAGATGGCCATAGATGGTATTTCCCTCCTGATTTGGAATGGGATGACGTAAAAGAGATTGCGGAGCAGAAAGCTGAATACGCAAAATTACTTAAGAATTATGAAAGAAGTTTTAACTATAAAGGATTAAAATACGAAGATTATGCAGAATATTTGGTGGAACAAGCCTTAATTAGAGCCGGGTTCACAGTTGTTGCTAAAGACACCTATTATTTTAACGGTTTAGTCTATATGCCGAATAGAGGACCTGGGAGACCAAGAGACCTTGATTTCATAGCTAAGCTTCCTGATAAAGATATATTCGTTGGCATTGAAGTTAAAAACAGAATGGAACCCCCTAAGGGAGCAGTTGTAAACGAGTTCATCGAAATCTGTAGAACTTTAAACCTAAAGCCACTTTTAATCAGCAGAATGGCTCATCCCATGACGTTTGACGTCTTGAAAAGGCTAGGTGGATGGGTAGTCGTCTTTAAACAACAGTTTTTAAAGCCCGGTTTCCCCAGAGACGCCCTTAACTTCCTTAGACAGATAGGGATCCCCGTAGCCGTGTACCGTTGGCCGCCAGACTACCTAGTAAACAAACTTATTAAAGCCGCACAAAACATTAATTAAAACTATGACATCCACCCAGTAGTAGAATTAAATGAAACAATTCCTAAAATTCCGTTGCGGCGTATTTTCGTGTGGCTGCCGACATTTTACGTATTTCTGTGTCGTTTTCTTCATTAAGTAAGATAATTAGTGAGTTTCGAGTCTAGATATGAGATGTGTGCAAAAAGGGATCTTAGGCAATACACCTGTGTGCAGATCCGCTAAATCTTACCGTAAAATGTCAAAGTCCCCTATTTTCTAGCAAATTCGTCTTAATTTCCTATTTCCTAATTCTTTATTTTTATCGGTAAATCACTTAAATTGACCTTACGAAGGTTCAATTCAACAGAAAAAACAGTAAAAATGTTTAAATTTTTTATTTTCACCATAAGACTAAGATTTGGATGAAGAGGATGCCACTATGAACACTATTGTTAACTTTGTAATCAGCTGGATCATGAATAACCTTATATCAATAATAGTATCCGCAGTAGTATCCGTATTGGTTTCGCTGTATGTTCAAAGATGGCGGTATTATCTAGAAGTTCGTCGTGACCATGTGAAAAGACTTAAAGAAAGAGTAATAGAACCTCTGATTTCAGGAGTATCAATATTTTGCAAAGAAAATAAAGAAAACGTGCCTAGTGTAGAAATTCGGGATATAAGTTCGGATACATTTGAAATCGTGAAAAAATTTGATGAAGAGTTGTTTCATGACCTACTCGAGAATCACTATCCTTCTCTCAAGGAACTATGGTTGGAATATTGTATATCACTAAGAAGACGTAGAGAATGTGAAAGGAAATATAAGGAAAGATTCTTGTCAGAAGTTGTAAGGTACATAAATGGTGAAAATTTACCGTATATTGAGGGTTACAACCCTGACGTTACTGATCATTATTTAATATCATATTTGGTGGATAAACTGCAAAGCTCTTTTGAAAGGACGATGATTTTTCAAGAGCAAAAGGAAAAAATTATAGCGAAAGAAATTGGGAGTATAGAAATCTCACTAGAAGGAGATTCGAATTTTGAAGTTAAATACCATGGCACTCCTATTTATATTACAAACGATAAAAGAAGAGCTGAACATGCTAAAGATATTATTAGTGATCTATTAAGGTGGGTAACGAATAATAAAAACATTTCTAACTCATTTAAGGAATACAAAGCTTCAAAAGATAGATTTTATAAGAAAAAGGAGGAATTGACAAACTTTCTTAAAAATTTATATCGAAAAGAAGTCTTTAATTTTGAGAAAAAATGGAAGATATGGGTAAAATGCCCCCATGTAAAGGAAAAATTAGAAATAAGCTAGTGATCTAGGAAGCTTTTTATTGAGAAATGCGATGCATATCACACAAAGAAACTAATTAAAACGTACGTAATTTGTTCTTTTTTCTTATGTTCAAAAGGTTGAGATTTGAAGTGGCAATAACACGTGTAAGTCCTGCAGAAGCGGAGAGCCAGAACCGGTCCATGTCCTCTGTCAGCTTTATTACGATAATTTTAACATACGATAAAGTTGCTCTGAAATTATCTGAAATATGCAACTACCCCCCTTATAATACGCACACTGCCTGCGTTATCATACGCTATGCTATCAGCAAACTTCCTCGGACTACAATTAGTCCTCTTAACAACATTAGGCGCATTACTTCCTCCAAAAATATGGATAACAGAAATAACAATAATAATAGCACTTTTCATGATTTTAAAACACAAAAGTAGGAAAAACTGGAAGGCTAAAGTGCAAACTGAGTATCACGACTATCCGTTAACCTGCTAGATCGACTATGAGGAAGCAAAATAACCCATTATTGTTGATTTTTATATTCTTCGTCTTCAAAAAAGGGTGAGAATTCAGGATCCTTTTTAAGCACTTGCGTGGAGTATTCATTAAAAACGTTATAAGAAAACAAGTCATCTATAAAAGCTTCTACAGAATACATGAAATTTGCAGTATACCTACAATATCCAGACATCGGGTAAAAAATATTATTTTTATCAAAGGAAATTTCTGTTAATCTATTTAACATCCCATCCGAATCTTCTCTTATATTATTCTTTAACTTTCTAAGCGATTTTTCCAAATGCTTCTCTTCGCTGATGATGTTTTCAACAAGCTTCGGGATCAACAATCTAAAGCTACAGATCATAAGCCAATTAGATCTTATCTTTGTCTTCTCAACAACGTAATGTGTAAAATCTTTATTTTTCTCATAAAATTCCTTTAGAAACCTTAAAATATTTCTACAGTACTCTCTCAAATATTTTAAGCCTTCAAGAAATCCCTCAAGAATTACTACATCCTCCTCCACATTAGGCTCTTTGTCTTCAATAGATTCAAACATCATTTGTGTAAATCTAAAAGTTTTATGCAAAGATGCTGTATCATCCTTTAATCTCCACAAAATACTCAAAGAATCTTCATCTAAAGGCATTCTCTTCCCTTTACGGCCTTCTTCAGTTTTCCTCCAGAGCTTCATCAAAAAGATCGCTATCTCCATCAAAAGATACGAAAACTTCTGATTCTGTAATAAAATCGAAGTATAAAGACTCGGATTTAAACTAAAAAGATAATCATTCAATTCCTTCTTTGATATAAACTTTATTTCAGGATAGTCTTTCATATGAGCCCTAAAAACTGGCGTAGGGTCTTTTATGTAAACATACCACTTTTCCCCTTCTTTCCTTTTACAAAGCAATGCAAGTTGCCCGATATCTTTGCTCCTCGGGCGCTTCTTAACAGCAATAGCTACTTTTAAACCGTCTCTCTCAACAAGCAAATCGGAACCCTTTTCCTCAGACCTTTGTACTCTATGCAAATTATATACATTAAATCCCTCTTCCTCAAAAAACACAGTTAAAAGTAAATGGATTTCTTCCTCACTAAAATTCTCCCACGGAATTTGTCTAATCCTAATTTTAACCCCTCCATTAATATCGTTTAAGAGAGAACAACAACCTTTTCTTTCCATAATAAGATACCATAAATTATATCTGCAAATTTATATTACTTAACCTTTTTATGACTACATAAGACGATTCCTCATAATAGATTTTTATATGGTCACCATATAAAAGATGAACTATAAACACACCTAAATTTATTTTATTCAATTACTCTAAAAAGAGTTTCAACATCCAGAGAATGAATTCCCCCTTTAATTGTAATCCTCTGCACAAACTGTCATAAAAAGTACACTTCTTATTTCAGCCACTAAAGAAATACTTGGGAATAGGAAAGAAAAATTCGTGAACATTAATAATTTTGTAAGGCGCCTCCTAAAATCTTTAAAACTTCTTTACATTTTATTGAACAGGATGATGTGAAAGTAAGTCAGGCCCAATTGAAATTTACACGCACCCTCCTTCGTTAAACATCTCTTCGTAATTGGTTATGCTGATATAACGGTCAGAAGAGTATGGGTTAACCTTGTTAGACAGGCGGATTTTAACAATGCAAATGAGCTTAGTCATGAATGGTATGCGAAAGACATAGCAAAAAACATCGTGCACGAAGTTCTTCACATATTAATAAACCCCGAGATAGCGAAAGAAATGGAACGCAGAAAAAAGGTATTCGCTAATGACTTAATTATTGAAACACTAGCCGAGTGGAGCATATTGAAAAGGGTCGACATGGGTGTAGTGATAAGTGTGGCTCAAGAAATCGAATACGTATTACTTGAAAGAGGGAAAGAACTTATCGATTTTGCGAAAAAATAAAGAATTACTTAGAAAGTTGAAGCTCAAAAAGCCTACAAACCACCTTCTTAACACTCCTATGTAATAAGTTGAAAACTAGGATGCAAAGAAGCTTACTTTGTTAAATTTACGCATATTTTTTGTAAATCTTCTTTTACTATAGGGTGTCTCCAATCAAGTACTCTTAATAATTCTTCAGATACTTGAGTTGGTTCGTAAAATCCGTAAACAGTTTTCCCCGTATAATCTTTTACCGCTTTAACCACATTTACAAAATCTCTATCACCAGCCACCAAAATAGCCGCGTCGTAATGGTCCAAGTAAGCTTTGGTTATCATATCTATAGCGATGAGAGTATCTACACCTTTCTGCCTATACCGTCCTTCACCAGTTTTCACAAGATCACCAAGCTTAACCTCAAAATAAGGTATGTGAAGCTGCAATTTATTAAAGAACTCCTTTTGCTCCCTATGTTTTTCAGGATCATCTTCCATTAAAACAATAGCATCATAATATAATGTTCTAATGAGATCGACATCCAATTGTGCGAAATATCTATTCTTGAGATATTCTAATAGTTTAGCATACTTTTCAACATCACTTAAAACATCTTTTCTATCCTTAATTATACCCCGAATGTAACCACCATCAATAAACGCATAAACACGTTTCCTCAATCTCACCGAACTCAAAAACAACATCCTCCAAACCGAATCTACATTATATCTTAAGTAATAACTATTATGTAAGACAGTTAGATACTCTTATGAATAACCGTATAATAGATTTCTTTTGGAACATAACTTCTTTTCGTAAGATATCTGTACGTGGTGTGGTTTATGTCTAAGGAAAAATCAATAGAAATGGCTGAAAGTTTCTTGAGAAGAGCGAGAAACAAATTAGAGGAGGCAAAAAGCCACTTAGATTCATTTAACTATCCTGAAAGTATTTCGGCATCTATGGAATGCATAGAACTTTCAATAAAAGCCATATTCTTGCTTCTTCAAGAAGAATATCCGAAGAAACATGAGTTTAAAGATGAAGAGTTTATGAAGGTACTGGAAAAAGTCTCCAAGGAACTTGAATACCTTAATTTTCCAAGACTATTCCTCATCTCAAAATTCTGGTTAAACCTATACACAGTCGCAAAATACGGCCAAGAAAAGTTTGGAGTTGGACCTGAAAAATTATTTAAAAAAGATGAAGCAAAACTAGCATTAAAACACGCAGAAGAATGTAAACACGCAGCAAGTATGCTAGAAAGCTATGTAAAATATGGTCGATGAAGCTGAAAACTAGTTAGTAAGAGAAAAAGCGAGATTTTAACTATATTAACGTGTAATTTAAATCGATGGTGGTGTCCAATTATACTAAGAGTTTACAACTTGGATGGGTGAGGGCATGAGTAGCTACGAGAAGGGTTTAGAGCTTGAAGAACTTATAACAAGACTTTTTAAAGCTAAAGGTTACGATGCTAGACACAACGTTAAATTAGTTGGACGTTCAGGAGTTGAGCATCAAATAGACGTTTACGCAGAATACAAAGCACCCTTGCATACATCAAAAATAATAATTGAATGTAAATCCTATGATAAACCAATTGAAAAAGACATTGTAATAAAACTTATACATGAAGTACAAGACCTAGGAGTCGATAGAGGAATTTTAGTCACAACATCGTACTTTACACCCGATGCAGTGTCGACAGCTGAAGGCTACAACATAGACCTATGGGACGGAGCCAAATTAAGAGAATTACTAAAAGAAATAAGAATCGAGGAAATCCATGTTCCGGCTAATATATTCTACATTAAACCAATAACACCGATAGATGAAGCTATGAAAACAGTAGATAAAAGCATTAAGGGAATCTTTGGAAGAAAAGGAAGTATCGAGAGCAGTTCTGTAATTTTCCATCCATACTACGAGTTGAATATTGATGCAAGAATTTACGAAGCAAAAGGAGTTATTAGGAGAAAGGTTGAGGAGAAGATAGTTAGCGCAACAATACTAGTTGACTCAATTACAGGAGAACTTTGCAGCTATGATCCTAAAGATGGAATAGTTAGATTAATAGGAGTACCTACATTATCTGAAGAGGAAGCAAGAGCATTTCGCATACTGGGAGGAGGATCTCTAACCGTATCCGCCCTAGCATCTTTGCTAAGTTGCTCCACAGCTAAAGCTAGGAAAATAGTTCAAGGATTAGTGGCAAAAGGCGTGGCTGAAATGTTTAGAGTCAGACAGCAAACACTTTACCGACTTAAAACTAAGATCCCTGATCCCTTATCAATAAAACCATTACCACTTAACCTAAGGGTTGGAGGCGAACCCAGAGAGGGAGTCAAAATAACACCCATGTTAAGTTTAAAAAATTTAGAATCCTTAGTTAATCTCTTATGGGAAGGCGAAATTAAAAGCTATAAAACTGTATTTTACCCCTACCTTGCATGCAAAATCGTTGAAGGAGAAAAGAAACATATCAAAGCAACTGATATGTTAACCAATAAAATAGATGAAAAAATAAGCAGAATATTTACCGCACTATACTCACAACTACCTTTTTAAACAGTATACAAGCTGGGAAAAGAGAAGTTAAAACATGAAGCCATACTTCCCCCTAAAACCCAAAAACATCATAACCATGCAGAACAACTGCTCATCCGGGGTTCCTAATAATTTTGGACAACAAGTTTCTCTTAACTATTCCCGAAAATTTAGATTTTATTATCAAGAAAAACTATGTAACCTTCTTTCCTCAAACCTTCCTTAATCACATATTTCCTCGAAATTTCATCCAACTCGTTCAACCACTTTTTACGCTCATCAACCCTAAAATACAACTCCAAAAAATGCTTAACATCGAAGCCATCAGACTCAATAACCAAATGACCATGACCAAGCACCTTAGGAGCCCAATCAACCTCCAAATAAGCCCTCACAGCCTCCTCAATTCTCCTATTTTCATCTTTAATCTCACGAACATTTTTCAAACCTGGAACCAACGCTTCCAAAAACTTAAAACTATACTGCGAACACACCTTATTCAACTTATAGGAGTCTCTTTCCCTAGCAAAAGGCCTAGAATACTTTTCCTCCAAATCAGGTTTCTCATCAAGACCGTACCACCACTCCCAAACCTCAGGAGCCCTCCACCAAAAAATCTTCCTAACACTTTTATCATCTCTTATAGTCTTAACATATTCTACAGCCTCCCAACCAGCCTCATGACACATACTACATAACAAAACCCTACCATCACGCCTCTCAACAACAAGACCTTTATTAAACCTATCCACAACCAAAAGATCACAAGGAAGCCTACACCAAGTCTCCAAAACACCCCAACCAATCCTAGGCAACTCATGAAACTCACCAGTAAAAGGTAAATAGTAAGGCCAGATATCCCACCACTTCATATGATCCCCAATAACACCCAACCTAGACTCCCTAACAAGACCGCCACCCTTAACAACAAAAATCTTCCAACCCGCACCAAGAAAAAGCACACAAACAACATACAAATCATCTCTAATCTTAAAAACATCACACTTCCTAATAACTTGCTCAACAATTTCCCTAGGATTGTCACCAAACCTCCCCCTAAGGAAATTTAAAATCATTTTATAATGTCTAATGTCTTTTATTTGTACGTCGTAGACCCAGAGGTTCTCAACTCTCCTTGGAAACAGAGATTTTATTTTTAAGACTTCTTCCCAGTCTATTCCAAGTCCAACAGCTCTCTCAACTTTGTTTAAGCCGTAAAATTTGGATTTTAAAACAATTTTCAAAAAGCCGTTCAAAATATTTATTGCTTCATCGAGGTTAAATTTTGCTTCAAACAACGCTGCCAAAACAGTTTTAGCCCTAGCTAAAGGTGCTCTTCTAAGGGCTTCAAGCGCAATCTCGCTAAGTTTTTCCTCAGGCTTCAAATCTTCATATAGTTGTTTGAGTTTGCTCATGGAATCACCGCCGAAATTGGGTGAAATTATATGTGGTTTTCTAGTATTGTTACAATTGTTTCAAACGCTATTCGGTTTAATATTGGTGCTATGAGTTTATTTATTGTTGTTCCCATTATTGTGTCTCCTATAGCTTCTGCAGGTCCTCCTAGGGCGAGTCCGAGTAGTATGTCGAATATTGTTTGGTCTATGAGCGGTATTTTGAAGCCCATGACCATGTTCCAAATATCTCCAGCTCTGTTCCACTTGGAGTTCAAGAGATTTCCTATTTCTTCACGTATTTCGTCGCTTGTGTAGAATGGGATTTTAAGAGCTTTCATAACTATTCCAAATCCACCGAAAAACATTCCAAGAATAAATGAACTCTTCTCAAGCAGATCACTTCCATCTACAGCTTCTTTAGCCATGGACTCCGCTAGTTCTTTTGCTCCAAATTTTCCGCATATTTTGTTCATCCAACCTGTGTCAATATTTAATCCAACTATGAATATCGTTGTTATTGCTCCGCCAAGCAGAAGCTTTGCCCAGTCGTTTTCTTCAAGCCAAGCAAAGAAATCTGTAAATCT
>Ga0164310_10001553_pt1 | contig 13089 bp, 19 predicted proteins | sample GuaBasSedimGuay1_FD_121795 | JGI IMG/M metagenome (GOLD analysis project Ga0164310, IMG submission 121795) | Subseafloor sediment microbial communities from Guaymas Basin, Gulf of California, Mexico - Guay1, Core 4569-9, 0-3 cm | ecosystem: Environmental > Aquatic > Marine > Hydrothermal vents... | reverse complement strand
TTTTGACGAGCTAATCGAGATGCAAATTTTCCAACTGTAAAAACTTTTGCAATAAAATCTATCTCCTTTGCTTCCTCAGCGCTGGATATCAGTCCCACAATCAACATTTATTCTCACTATTTTATATTTTATTTTTTGTTTATAAAACCCTTGTTGTACAACTGTTACCGACTTGATTATACAACTAAAAAAACAATTCTCAGCTAGGTTGGTTATTTCAACAATTCTTTTCTTTTATTTATCTCCCCCATATAATTATCTGCATCATCTTTTGCCCAATCAGAGACATTATATCTAACAATGGTTTTATCAGGTTTTATTGTTATAACCTGTTTTATACCCGCGTTTATAAGCGCTCTCTTGCACCTATCACAAGGTTTTCCCTCTTCCACAATGTTTCCATCAGGTGTCTGACCATATAAGTAGAGAATGCCACCCAATACACTCGACCCATATCTGGCTGCATTCAGCAAAGCATTTTCCTCAGCATGGACGGCAGGGCAATAATCATACCCGGTGTATGATGGCAGATTCATCAGATCCTTTAGACAGCCTATTTCATTGCAGTTAATTGACCCCCTCGCTGGACCATTATACCCTGTAGAGACTATTACATCCTCTTTCACAACTATTGCACCGAATTGTCTTCTTATACATGGTGATCTCTGGGCAACAGCTTTTGCAATGTTTAGATAATATCTATCCTTATCTGGTCTAACTTGTTTAGTTTTTTTGCTGATCAAAATATTTCACCTTTGAAAATTGATAATTTGTAAAATGCTTTTGAAAGTTTCTATTACTCTTTAGTTGTTCTTTTTTCATGTTTTATTTTTAACTATCAACTCTTTATGCTCTGCTAACATGGCAACAATTTTTTTTCTTCCAGATTCGAGTAGTCTCCATACTGTCCCACGTGAAACCCCCATTTTTTTAGCCGCCTCTTCTTGATTCAATTTTAGATAATCTACAAGTCTTAGCGCCTCAAGTTCATCAGAATAAATAATGATCACTCCAGATGCTATTCGTCTTGGTATTGGGGAGAATATTTCTGCATCTGGATAAAATCTAATACATCTATGTTTTAATGGTCTAGGACTCATGATATCTAAAATCTTCTTTTTTCTTCCATTCTGTATCTATCTCAAGCTTATTTTTTAGAAAAGCCTCTACAGCCTCTCTTACCTTACCTCGAACTCCTGTTATAACCCTGATTCCAAGCTGGTTGAAGAAATCTACTGCTCTACCGCCCATTCCGTATGCAATAACTATTTCCCCTTTGTTCTGTTTAACAAAGTTTGGTAGATCTCCGGGTCCATGGTCAGAAAAGGGTACTGGTAGAACTTCAACATTTTTTATCTCATTATCTTCTACATCAATAAAGGCATAATAGGGGCTTCTACCAAAGTGCATGCTTATTTTGCTTTCTAAACCATTGTTATCACTACAGGGTACAGCTATTCTCATTTCACATCACCATTTTGTGCATATGCACAAAAACATATTTTAAGTTTATCTATGTCAATCACACAATAGTTCTAACCACCATCCATAACGCTGCAAATGTAAGTATGGTAGCTAGTCCAACTCTAAGATTCTTCTCATCTATCTTTGCATGGAGATGTGAACCAATCTGTGAGCCAGCTATTATTACAATACCAGCTATAAGGCATAGACTCCAGTCTACTCCACCATTTACGGCATGTCCAAGGAGACCCATGGAGGAGGATGCCAACACCAGGAAAGTGTTTGTCCCCATAGCTATCCTTCTTATAGGTATACCTCCTAATATTACAGCGATTGGAACAATCAGTCCACCACCGGATATGTCCACCATTCCTGCAAGAAAAGCTGCTACTGCTATGGGAACAACTAGATAGAAGATATGTACATCATATTCCACCGCTAAACCTTCTATGCCATAACCCCAAATTTATCGAGTTTAACCTCTTTTGTCTTATTCAGAAAGAGTAGAAATGCTGAAATCAACAGGAAAACAGCAAAGGTTATTTTTAGATAGATGGCAGACACGCTTGCTGATACAAATCCACCTAGGGAGGATGAGACACCAACAACTATTGTAGGCAGCAAAGCAACCTTCAGTCAACCAGTTTGTGTTTATATGAGTAAATAAAAATCATTGAAATACTCTGAAGTAGGATTAGAAACAAACTCACACCAGCAGCAACATAAAATGTGATGCTCAGCAATGTAAGTATTACTGGTAAGTAAAGCTCTCCCCCGCCTTTGCCAAACATGGAGAAAACAAGAAATATGATGAATACTAGAGCAACAGTCGTTATAATTTCAATCATACATTACATGCCCTTCCACTTTTTCTGCTCCATTTTAAAGAAATTCTGCAGTTCCTCTTTAGTCATAACCGTTTCGTTTATCTCAACCTGCAAACCATGTTCCTCTAAAGGTTTTTTAACACTCTCTATAAGCATGTCTCTTATCGGCACTCCTGGAAATGGAAAAACCATTGTCAGCGATACTTTGTTTCCCTCCAGTTTTATGTCTTTTATCATCCCCAGCTCCATCAGGCTTGCATCTATTTCTGGATGCATTACCTTCCCTATAATCTCTTTTACCTCTTCTTCATTCATTTTTTCACCTCCGGCTTGTATTTATTGAAATGTCGGACAATGCTTCTGCCAAATTGCGTGAGTGAGCAAACGAGATAATTTCCCTTTCTTATTGCTTTTATAAGCCCTGCATCCTTCAGCTTTGAAATGTGATAGGAACATTTCGAGTATGAACAGTTGGTTAACTCTGTAAGCATGCAGACACACATCCTCTGTTCAGATAGAGCATATAGAATCTTTAGTCTAGTGTCGCAGGATAAAACCTTCATCACCTTTTCAACTTCTTTTATCTCCTCCAAGGGCAAACTCTTCTTGACACTACTCCATCCGCCTTTTTTCCGCAGTTCTTTTTCGATTTCCTCAGGTATCTCAAATTTTTTCATATTTACCCTTTGAATAGAGTTCCATGATATGCATGAACAAGGGTTTTTGCAAATGTGACCAGCCAGAATGCCATTAAAAGCCAGTATAAACCGAATCCAATGTAATCCACGAGTTTAAAACTAAATAAGGTTGAAACTATGTGGCTTGCTGCCACGTATGCACCAAGAGGAAAGGTAAATGCCCACCATGACATGGCATAGGGTAACTTTAATCTCTTTATATAATGAAGAGTTAAAGCTATAGCCACTATGACCCACCATATACCAAACCCCCAGAATAGAAACCCAAATACAAAAAAAGGTTCCTGTGTAGTTATAAACGATGAGTTTTTAATAAGATTAACTAATGCAACAGTTCCAGCCCCAATAGGTCCAAGATTTATCCATATAGTGGGAGCAAGAATATTTGGTAGGGGATGGTGAAGAATAAAACGATACATTGATATAGCCAATAAGGAAAGATAAATGAAAAAGCCCGCTCCCCATCCAAAATAGTTGAGAAATATAACAAACTCCTGCACCATCCCCGAAACGTGTGAAATAATCAAACTTCCTGCAATAGGAATCACAATTAACCCCACAGGTGGAATAAACCATGCAGGATTTATGTGGTCAAGTTTAACATGTTCACCTTTGAACATTATATATGGTGTTAGTATGCCAAAAAATATTGTGAGTAATGTTCCTATAAGCCAGAATATTTCTGCTATTTCCATGTTTTTACCAATTACAATAAAATCTGCTGCTAAAACAAGCATACCTATTGCTATTGTAGCGTAGAAGTTTGAAAGCACAGGTTGTTCCAAATCATTTAATGCCTCTTTTCTGAAGAATATCCACCTGAGAGTCCATGGGATCAATAAAACAAAGAAGAGGATGATATTGAAGTAAAATAAGATATAAGCCAAGTTTTTCAGAAGAGGAATATACTGGGAGTAGAATAAGCTGGTGATAGCTAGTATTCCTGTTCCCATAACACTTGCGAACCAGGATGGCGCAAAATTTTTGATTATTTCACATTTACATCCAATTTCTTCTAGCATCTTCTATATCATTTCAAAAAATTTTGAAATACTGAATACAAATACGTTATATAAAGATTATTATTTCAAAAAAAAATTTGAAATGATAACTTATTTTTAAGGAATAAACAGTTAGAACACGCTGGGGGCAGGATTTGAACCTGCGTGAGCATAAAGCTCAGTAGCTCTCGAGGCTACCGCCTTGGTCCCGACTCGGCCACCCCAGCAACTATGGATTTATTCAAAAATTTAATCAAAGTCTTTTTTATTATAGTATCGGTTTCATGAGAATAAAAGTAGCATTGTACCCAGAAAAAAACAATTCAGACTTGAAAATCAAAAGTGAAAATGCAACAGTACTAGATGTGTTAACAAAATTAAACATCAAACCAGATACTGTGATAGTTATGAGAGACAGCAAACCAATTCCAGTTGACGATAATATAAATGATGGGGATAAACTTAAAATAATAAAGGTTGCATCTGGTGGCTAAAATTAGTGCTCCCGTGGTGTAGTCCGGCCAATCATCACGGCCTCTCGAGCCGTAGACCCGGGTTCAAATCCCGGCGGGAGCATCATCTATCTTTGCCAGTTTTAAAATATAATAAAATCTTATTAAACCCCTTTTCAATACCTACTTTTGTGAAAAAATTTTCCAATCCAAGGATAGACTCATCTTGCTATATTGCGCCATCTGCTGTTGTTATAGGTGATGTAATCATAGAAAAAGATTGCAGTATATGGCCAAACGCTGTTATTCGTGGAGATGAAAATGTAATAAGAATTGGAGAAAAATCAAACATTCAAGATTGTTGTGTTATTCATACTGATAGAGAACATGCTGTTATTATTGGAAAATTTGTTACTTTAGGACATGGTGCAATAGTGCATGGAGCAAACATCGAGGACGAATGCATAATAGGAATGCATGCTACTATCCTCAATGGTGCCAAAATAGGAAAGGGGTCAATAATAGGGGCAAATGCTTTGGTTACAGAAGATATGGAGGTACCTGAAAATAGCTTAGTTGTTGGTATACCTGGTAAAGTCATCAAAAATAGTAAAGAATTTAGAGAAATCGCAAAAAGGAATGCTGAAGAGTATTTAGAAATAGCAAAATATTATAAGGAGAAAGTTTAGAAAATTAGATTACACTATCATTCTCTACATCTTCAATAAAGCATGTTTTTCCAGAGGTTAAATAGTCTCCTAGAATTTTGACTGCATCATTTGGATTTATCTGACAGATTGGATCAATTCTCTTTTTTTCCTTCAATTTAGAAAAACAGTTAAAAATTTCTTGCATCTTTTTATCTACTGTCTTAGCTGCTTCAAGCTCGTTCTCATAAAAAGATGTAAAATCTATTTCTTGATTTTCTGTTTTTAAAACACCTGGGCATCTTCTTGAAGATAGATATTTCATTTTAGTATCCTTTATATTTTTTATTATAGGGAAGGCCCTGCAAACAAGGGGTTTAAATTCTTCGACTAGGCAACTATGATCATCATTTTTTTTGAGAAAGGGACAAACTTTATGTCCTAATGTCCAACAGAGAATAATCGCATTTTCACTTATCCTATCTATTACAAAAAACAGGGGTACTGGGTGAAAATCTATACCATATTTATCTGCGAATTCTCTAAGTTTCTTAAACTCATCATTAAAAAGTAGAATACCTATCTTGCTTTTTTCCGCTCCTAGATATAGGCCTTTTTTAGCTAGTCTCTCTCCTATTGTTTTCTGATCTATATTTACATTAGAAAAATTTGTATTTTTACAGCATAGAGCGCAACGTAGGCATTCAAATTTTTTGTTCATTATCCAAGATTGTGAGAAAAGTTAGCTTTTTATATCTTTTTGCTTGACATTACTAGTTTTCCTTGCTTCACACCTTTCATAGATTTTAATTTATCTGCTAGTCTTATTATCTCAGATGGTTTTCCCTCTACGACTAGGACCTCTAGACAGCTTTCTTCATCTATGTGAACATGTGTTGTAGAAACTATGTTCTCATGATGTTTATGCTGGATATCTAACAACTTGTTTGGTATGTTTCCCACATTGTGATCAAATATAATTGTTATCGTTCCTGCAACCTCCTTCTCTTTGTCCTTCCATTCCTCCTCTATCAGGTTGTCTCTTATAAGGTCTCTAATAGCCTCTGATCTATTGAAATATCCTTTTTTATGTATAACCTTATCAAATTTTTTTAATAACTCAGAGTCAATGGATACACCAAATCTTATGATTTTTTTCATTTACGAAAAAACAAGATATTGTTAATTTTTAAAAAGTTTGTTAAAATAGAAAATCTTTTAATTATCCAAATGTTGTGGTAACACAAAAATTATAAAAAGTGCTACCAAATGGAGGTGAAGAAAGGTTAAATGGCTTGTTTTCTTGTACCTGGAGCTGAAGCGGTTGTGACAACTGTTATACAAAAGGCAGTAGGTAAGGAAAAAGCAGAGAAATGGAAGCTAAGATGGCTGAACACGATGCTTTGGGGTGGAGTTATACTGCTAGCAATTGAGCACATATGGCATGGAGAGGTTGTCCCCTGGCCGCCATTCTTAACTGCTATGAGCAACCCTGCAGATATTGCACCGATGCTTCATGAGATGGCAACAGTTGGCACCGCGATGGCAATAACTATAACAATAACATGGGGCATCTTGGTTGCATTAGCCACAATACTGCCAGAGAAAATCGCATTGAAAAAGAGAAAAACATCAGGAGCATAAGTTTCAGGTTAAAAGGTGTGAAATTATGTGGCTTGTAATAGTTTCCTTTGCAGCAGCGATTGTAACTGCTCTTTGGTATGCGATAGATGATGATGGTAAATACAAATTGAGTTTTTTGAGCCTGGTGCTTTGGGGTACAACAATAATGGTATTTGTCGATCACCTGATTGGCTACCTAGCAGAAGGCGGTGGATTCCTTGAAATCACTGGAGATGCAGCATTGTTGGGGATAGTGTTGATAATTGTTGCACTTGTAATCTGGGAGATAGTTTTACTGGTTTACGACCCAAAGAGGAAACTGCTAAATATAAAAACTCATTAAAAAACCTCTCCCCTCCTTTTTTAATATATCTTATAGTCTTTTTTGGATTGATTTTTTCGTAATATTTTAAATACAAATTTTGTATTACGCAAGATTGGAGGCTAATCATTCTGGTAGATAGCTTTACTCTGCTGTTGATTACTGGTGGAGCGAGTGCTATTGCATTTTATATGGCCTGGAGTATTGGTTCCAATGATGTTGCTAATTCTATGGCAACTGCTGTTGGTGCTAAGGCTATAACGTTTAGACAGGCTGTCCTGATAGCTGGTGTTTTAAATTTTGTTGGTGCAGTGTTTGTTGGTTCACATGTAACCGAGACAATAAGGGGGAATATTGTTAAACCATCAACTATATCTGATCCCCATGCCTTGCTTCTTGGTTTTATTGCATCTCTTCTAGCAGCGGCGATATGGGTTACGCTTTCCACATGGAAAGAAATGCCTATTTCCACTACCCATTCAGTGGTTGGAGCACTTGTTGGTTTTGGTTTAATTGCAAGTGGGACACAGAGTATAAACTGGTTTAAACTTGGACAGGTTGCATCTAGCTGGGTGCTTTCGCCAATAGTTGGTTGTATAATTGCATTTCTAGTTTTTAGGATAATAGTGAAACTTATTTTTGACAAGGCTAAACCAGTGGAGTCTGCGAAAATAGTTGGACCAGGTATAATCGGTGTAACCGCGTTCATGATAGTATCCTCATTGCTTATGAAAACACCACTTGGGGAAAAAATAGGGGTAACCACTGATTTAACAGTGTTCACAACCTCTATTTTTGTTGGTGTAATTGTGGCTTTGATTTCTATGTTTTTACTTCGTAATATCAGGGCGAAATCTGCAGAGGATTATGATACAGTAGAACGGATTTTTAGAAGATTACAGATTGTTACATCTTGTTATGTTGCTTTTTCTCATGGTGCCAATGATATAGCAAACGCGATTGGTCCTGTTGCTGGTATTATACCACTTGCAAGCGGGCAGGGATTTAGCTCCACTGCTCCTGTACCGGTTTGGCTTCTTGCTTTGGGAGGCTTTGGGATAGCAGTAGGTTGTCTAACTTGGGGTCACAAGGTTATGCGAACCTTGGGTTATAGGATAACCACGTTAACCAATACAAGGGGTTTTTCTGTGGATTTTGGCGCAGCAACTACTGTGCTTATAGCGTCAAAGCTTGGTATGCCTATATCCACATCTCATACAGTGGTTGGAGCGGTTATAGGTGTAGGACTTGCACGAGGTCTTGCTGCGGTAGACCTTGGTATAATTAAGAAGATAATAGTATCTTGGCTGTTAACTGTGCCTGTTGCGGCTGGCACGTCAGCATTGATATTCCTGTTGCTAAAATTAATAATATAGAAAAGAATATATGGATTGGAAAAAGAGAGAGGTGAAAAATAAGAGTGGAGAAAGAAGTTGAGCATTTCAGGGCGCCAATAAAAGACGTGGTTAGAAGAAAATCACCATTTGATGGTCTTCTAGAGCACATGAGAATAGTTAAAAAATGTGTTTCACTTTTAGGAGAGGGTTTAACAAAATATATAGATGGAGACTATGAAAATTTCTCAAAACTTGCAAAAAAAGTATCTGAGTTAGAGCATGATGCAGATTTAATAAAAGGGAATATAAGAGCTCATCTTCCAAAGAATATTTTCATGCCTGTAGACAAGGGTGAGTTCCTTTGGTTGTTAAGAGAGCAGGATGCAATACTTGATCACGCAGAAAACCTGGTGGAAATGCTTGATATGAGGCGTACAAAGATTCCAAAGGAGTTGAGAGATGATTTTAAAAAACATGTAAACCTTGTTGTATCTACTGTGGAGGCTATGGAGAAGGCTGTAGAAAATGTCAAGGATCTATTGGAAACTAGTTTTATAAGGAGGGAGAGAGAGCAAACAAAGAAATTTATACATGAGGTACATAACAGGGAGTGGCAGGCAGATAAGGCTAAGTATACTATAACAAAAAACATTTATAAACTTGAGAAAAAACTTAAACCAATGGATATATATCATTTGTTGAAGATAGCTGATTGGATTGATGACATCGCGGATCATGCAGAAAACGTGGCAGACTGGCTAAGAGCAATGATTGCAAGATAAAAAATATTATTTTTTTATTCTTTTTCTTTTAGCCCTATCTTGTTTGCGAGAAACTTTTTGATCTCATCAGGGTTTGTTTTGTCTATGCCAAAATATTCTGGGAAGAAGCTAGATGTTGTAAGTATTTCTGTTGTTCCATGTTTTTTTGAGCTAACCAGTTTTTTTTCTACCAATGTGTCTACATGTTCGTATATTTTTTGTCCGAGCATGCGGCGTAGATTTGATTGTTTTATAGGTTGGTGATATGCTATTAACGCGAGTGTTTTAAGAACATCTGTTGGTATCTCTGGCTTGGCAATGGTTCTCGCATGTTCTACATAGTTTGTTTTCAACTGCATAGCATATTTTCTACCAGCTTTTACTATTTCTATTGCTCTTTTTTCATTTTTATTATATTCTTCTATCAGGTCTTCTATTGCTTTTAGTATTTTTTTTTCACTGAGACCGGTTATGTTTTTGATTTCATTAACTGATATTGCTCTGCCTGCGGAGAAAAGCGCGGTTTCTACAAGTTGTCTTTCATCCTTGGCTACCATATTTTTTAGCTCACCTTTTTCCTTAGATATATCTCACCATATGGGAATCTCCTTTGGTATATACGAATCTTGTTATCATAGGCTAGGAATAATACTGATATCAGGGTTTTTATGAAATCCTCTTTATCACCTGGTTTGTATAGTTTTCTTAGAGGTATTGCTTTTCCATTTAACTGTCTAATCTTATTCCATACTTTTTTAATATCTTCTTCGATGGTTTCTTCATGGACTCTGCCTTTCATTCGTTCCATAGCGAGTTTCTCTAGTTTCTCTCTTTCCTTTCTTCTAAGTTTCTCTAAAAGCTGATGTTTTTCTGCTTCTTTTCTAGCTTGGTCAAATGCATCAATAAGTTCCATCAAAGTGACTCTTCTTTCTGCTTTACGTCTGACAGGTTCAATGAATGGAATGTTTTCCCTAGTGATCATTTTTGTAAATCCAAAATCATTATCTAAACCCCATTCATCAAACAATGGTATCTCATCCCAGCTGAATAATTCTGGTTTGGTCTCTCTTGTTTTTTCTAGGTGTTCTACTAGTTGATCACTTTGCAATTTTAGTACTTTCCATGCCATGTATATTATTTTTCCAGCTGTTACAAGATCAATTTTTTCTTCTTTCGCCCTTTTTAAATATAGTGTTGAGAATTTCACGAGGTCTATGTTCCATGGGTCAAGATGTTGTTTTATCACTAGTTCGAAGGCTATTGCTATAGATTTATCAAATGGGTCATATATGGATATATGTGAGCCTTCCTTGGATTGTTTAACAATCTCGATATACTTGTCAATCTTTGAAATATCTATGATTTCATCTGCCAATGCTTTGTGAAATAGCAGATGATTTATTATCTCATTATCTACATCCATCTCTTCCACACAGCTAGTTTTTTATGGTGTTGGTGTAGCACCAATTTTTTCTTTGATTGATTCAAGATCAATGTTTCCTATCATTTGAGAGACTCCATCTTCTCTCAATGTCACACCATAAACGTGATCCGCCTCTTTCAGCGTGGGTCTTCTAAGTGTTACAACAATAAACTGGGCATGATTTGAGTTTTCTTTTATCATACGAGATACTGCCTCAGCGTTTATGCTGTCTAAAAACATGTCAACTTCGTCTAGCACATAAAATGGACTGGGATCATAGTTTTGTAAGGCAAAGATAAGGGCGAGTGATGCAATTGTTTTTTCACCACCTGATAGGGCATTGAGGTTCAAAATTTTTTTACCACGTGGTTTTGCCTTGATGGTCAGCCCTGCGCTAAATGGGTCCTCTGGGTTTTCTAATGTTAGTTCAGCCTCTCCACCCTCTGACAAACGTGAGTATATCTCTTTGAAATTGTTGTTTATTTCTTCAAAAACCTCATAAAACCTATCTCTCTTTTTCTTAGTTATCTCCTTCACCAGGTTTATCAGTTTTTTCTTTTGCTCCTTTAGATGTTTAACATCTTCCTCTAATTTTTCCTTTCGTTTTACCTGATGATCATATTCCTCTAGGGCTCTCATGTTAACTGGTTCTAACTCTTTCATGTTTTCCTCTGTTAGCTTTACTTTTTCATTTAACACGTCTAAATCTGGTAAATCCTCTTTTTCATCTATATGATGACCATATCTCTTTGTTTCTTCTTCAAGCTCCTTCAAAGCAGTTTCTAAAGTAGGCAGTCTATAGTTTGCTCTAGAAATAAGATCAACATATGATTCTATCCTAGTAGCTATCTTATCAAGCTCATTCTCATATGTAATACTTTTCTTGTAAAGCTCATCTCTTTTCCTAGTATATTCTTGTATTTTGCTTGAAATTTGGGACTCTGCTCTGAGAAGTGTTTCTACTTTTTCCTTGTTTTTCTCATACTCTTTTTTAAGATTTTTTATGTTTTTCCTATGCTCCTCCATTGTCTCCATTGTTTTCTTTATCTTCTCTTCTAACTCTTTTCTTCTTTCATCTAGCATTTCAATTTGTCTGTTAATGGTCTCCTTTTCAGAGTTTAGTTTCATCAGTTTCTCTTTTGATGTTAAAACCTCTTCTTCCAGCTCTTTTGCTTTATCTGCAAGTTCTTTCCCGGTAAACTTAAACAAAAGCCTAGCTTTTTCCTCTTTTAATCTGTTAAGTTCGCTTATCTCCTCTATGCATTTCTCGATTTCTCTTTCTATCTCTATTAGCTTTTGTTTTTCTTCCTTTCTCTCCCGGTTTATATCTCCTAACTTTTTATTTATAACAGTTAATTTTCCCTCAAATTCTTTTCTTCTTATCTCTAGATCTTCAAATTTGCCTGGGTCCTCTGCTAGTGAGTTGAATTTTTTTAAATCCTCCTCGATTTTCCTTATTTCTTCTCTAATTCTGGTCAGCTCATCATTTGTGAGATCAAGACTGTTTACAACCTCTCTTATTTTATTTGATAGCTCATCTAATTTGCTTCTATCGAAATTTGAAAATAATGGTGACATGTTTTTTTTATCAATTCGTCCACCGGTTATTGCACCTGTGGATTCTATTAGATCTCCATCTAAATCTACGAGTCTTACACCACCCATTAATTTCCTAGCTGTGTCAAGGTCTTCTACAATTACAGTATCCCCAAATACATACCAGAATGCATTGTAGTATTCTTTTTTGAAATCAATTAGGTCAATAGCAAAACCAAGTGCTTTTTCATCTCTTACAGCAAGCAGGGCTTTCCCACGTGGTTTACCAGATATCATTTTGTTCAAGGGTAGAAAAGTCGCTCTCCCGATTTTTTTTCTCTTAAGATAGGTTATAGCCTGAGCAGCAACATCATCATTGTCAACAATAATTGCCTGTAACCTCTGACCACCAGCTACCCGTATAGCAACCTCATATTTTTTGTCAACCTTCGCTAGTTCAGCAACAGTGCCATGTACACCCCTTAGCTCCCTGGAGTCTCTTGCAGCAAGTATCTCTCTAACCGCGGCGTTATATCCTTTTTCAATAGATTCTATAGCCTCACATTCAGCTTTTAAATGGGCGTACTCTCTTTGTAATCCTCTGAGAATATTTTCTAAATCTTTAACTTGTTCAGCTAATTCTGCTTCTTTTCTTTTTTTATCAAATAATTCTTTTTCCAGTTTTTCTTTCTTGGTTTTTACATCTTTTTTCTCTTTTCTTATCTCATTAACCTGCCACTCTATGTCTTTTAGCTCAAACTCATATGTTCTCTTACTCTCTTCTAATTCTGCTATTTGTGTATCAATGCTCTCCAGATTTTTCTCAAGTCTATCTTTTTCTAGATTCAAAGAATGAAGTTTATTTTGCATCTCATTGTACTTGTCTCTTAGAGTTGCTAATTCTCTTGATAGCTCCAAGGTGTTTTTATCAGAATTTGATATAATATCCTTAATCTCTGTTAGTTCTTTTTCTTTTTCTCCTAGATTTTTCTCTGTAG
>Ga0164310_10001551_pt1 | contig 13091 bp, 8 predicted proteins | sample GuaBasSedimGuay1_FD_121795 | JGI IMG/M metagenome (GOLD analysis project Ga0164310, IMG submission 121795) | Subseafloor sediment microbial communities from Guaymas Basin, Gulf of California, Mexico - Guay1, Core 4569-9, 0-3 cm | ecosystem: Environmental > Aquatic > Marine > Hydrothermal vents >... | reverse complement strand
TCCTCGTAGCTGCCCGCATACTGCTCCAGGTAATACTTGAGCAGAGGTGGATTCCAGATCTCTATCGAACGATTGACACCGATAACAGCCAGCTCCTTTTCAAGGCCGGCTTCCTCAATCAAATGCGACGGGATCAGGATGCGACCATTCTTGTCCGGTGTAACCGGACTGGCCAGCGAGTAGAACCGTCGACTGAATGAGCGGTACGGCTTGTCGGTAAAATCCAGAGTGGAGAGACGCTGCTGAATGGCTACCCATTCCGATTGAGGGTACACGCTGAGACAGCCTTCCAGACCCTTGGTGAGAAAGATTCCCCCCTCAAGCATCGGATTACCGGAGTCATCGGTGACAGCACGAAGCTTGGCCGGAAGGATGCATCGACCCTTCTCATCTATCGTTGTTGTGTACCGGCCAAAGAACCCGGTCATTTCTGGCTCTCCACTTTCTACCACATCCACCCAAAAGACGGTATATTTTGCACTTTTCCCCCACAAAAGTCAAGACATTTTCTCGAATGATATCAACGAACTAAGAACCGCAACTAATAATCAGCCAAAGAGTAACAACAGACAAATTTCTACCATCTCTCAACTCTCTATGCACCTTCAGATAAGGGAGTTGTTTTTTTCTTTTCTCAGATATCGCCAGCTCTGAGTTGCCCCATAGAGTATTGATCCGCCACCACCCTTTAGCCTGTCTTTTAGCTGCCCCACAAAAGAGAGTTTTCTGAGCTATCGCGTAATCTCCTGTGTTACAGCACCTTACAATAGGCCAACGTTGTTTTCAAGCAGGCCCTCAAAGGTATCCCGGTTGCATCTCAACAGGACATGTTCAACGTGAAACGAAAGTGGAACGTAGTAAAAACCGCGCTGACAGTACTTCTGGGACTGTTACTGGTAACCAATGCAAGCGGTTTCGATCAGCCAACAATCAGCTTTGATCCATCAGAAGCCACTGTTGGGTCCAACGCATCGGTGATCGAATACACGGATGCCCACCGAGTGACAGTGGGTATGGAGCTGTCCTTGCCATGTTTCGAGTACCTGCTGGAACTGAACGACGGCGAATCGCTATCTCTGATAGAATCACAGGCTGCCGGATTATCTGCAATCGGCCAGGTCGAACGGTCTCTGCTGCACGATGCCCCGACCTCTGAAAATAACGAATACGGCCTTCTGCCAGCTCTCCCCAGCACCGAATTTCGTCTGGGGTTCAGTACTGTTCATGTCACAGGCAGGATCAATCTGAACGATCAGCATTTTGCCCAGTTGCTCGTCTTCCCGATTACCGTGGACGCCGACGGCGTACTCTGGTTCAACCAATCAGTGGCAATAAAGATCGACGGCGCTGAAGTTGATCCTTCTACACTCGTTCTCAGGGAGTCAGTACTCAAAGACGCGGGAACTCAAAGATCATCCGTTGCGGCTAACGCAGCATCCGGTGCTCTCGAATACGTCATCGTGACTTCGGGGGAGCTCGCCGATGCCCTGGCGCCGTTAGCGACCTACAAAAACGAGACGGGATATGTAACAGAGATCAAGCTGATCGGTGACATACTGCCTCTTTACAGCGGCTGCGACGATGCCGAGAAACTTCGCGAGTATCTCAAAGAGTTCCATGCTTCCGGTGGACAGTATGTACTACTGGCAGGTGATGAAACAGTTCTTCCGATCCGGCACGTCTATCATTACGATGCCGATACTACGCCTGACTTGACATACCTCCAGTTGTGCGATCTCTATTTCGCTGATCTCACCGGTGACTGGGATACCGATAACGACGGAATCTGGGGTGAACGCTACCATGACCAGCCTGACCTGACACCGGAACTTCGAGTCGGACGGCTCCCGATCAATCGCCCGGAAGAAGCAACCAACTACGTCAACAAGCTGATTGCCTACGAGACGAATCCGGGTGGCGATGACCCCGGGTATCTTGAGAGTGCTTTCTTCTTCTCGTCCGACCAGATGCGCGACTACTCAAGCGCCGGGCAACACAATCTGATAGCCCAGGCCTACCCCGATCATTTCGCCATTGACACTGCCAGTGGCGTAGAAATGTCGTCCGGTGGTGATCTCCAGCCGACCAACCTGCCCATCAATGAACTGCAGCAAGTAGTCTCCGAAGGCTACGGCATAGTCAACATAATCGCTCACGGCGCCAGCAACGGTTTCTGTACCAAGACATCTGGGTACAACAATTGGCCGAAAGAGTTCTTTGGCACTGGCGTCGACGAGGATGGTCTCGGATTTGTGCACCTTGAACCAAACAGCAAGATTTCTTTCTACTACTCACTGGCATGCAGCAATGGGGGATTCGATAGAGATCAGCCACCTTTCTATGAGACCGGGCACAACCTGGCCCAGGCGTTGATTGCACAGGACAATGCCGGCGCGGTCGGATTCGTAGCTTACTCCCGCTGGGGTTGGATCAGCTCAAGCCACAAGCTGCAGAAAGCGTTTTTTGATTCGTTGTTTGCCAATCCCGAAAGTCCGGCAATCGACGCCATGTATGCCTCAAAAGAGGCCTACTACTATTACCGCGATCTGGTTTACGGACAGAATTATTTTGGCGATCCAACCCTGAAAGTATATACGCGAGTGCCGGACAGTCTACATCTCGACGTCATGATGTCATCATCCGACCTGGATGTATCGGTAAACTGCAACGGAGAGCCAGCCCGGAACTGTGAAGTGATTTTATCCCACGACGGTCAAATTCTGGCAGAAGCCGTCACTGACGCCAGCGGCCACGCAGTCATTGACTACACGCTTGACTCACTTGAGATATACCGGATTTCGACAACCAGGACCAATGCTACCGTCAGTCAGGTTTTAATGGTGCAGTCGACAGTTACTTCTGTCGATCCGGACGAAGTCAGCCTCCCGCTAGGCTTCGTCCTGCACCAGAATTACCCCAACCCTTTCAATCCATCGACAGTAATATCATTCGATCTTCCGGAGCCATCGAATGTCCTGCTGACCGTATTTAATGTTCTTGGCCAGACGGTTGCCACGCCGGTTAACGGCAGCATAACTGCCGGACCACACACAGTCGAGTGGGACGGCAGAAACACGAACGGCAGTGCTGTAGCCGGTGGGGTTTACTTCTACCGACTCATAACTGACGGCTTTTCCGATGTCAAAAAAATGATTTTGTTGAAGTAGCCTTGGCCTGTCAACTCAAGAGTCTGTTGAAAAAATAGTGTCTTTGGGACGTTCATACTCGACGCACGGTACTGCCGAGTAACTTCCGCAGGAACCTGATTCCAATCGAAGGGACAAGGCCCCCTATCAACAGCAACCCGCACAGCCAGAGAACAGGAAACTCGTACCAGCGAGCATATTTCTTCAGATACCGATACATCGAAAAGTGCGAGATCACCTTAAGACGGTATGGCCTTCGCCCTGTTGAAGCTCCCACGTAATGTTCGATTACAGCGGTTGGATAGTACAGCAACCTGTAGCCGGCATCATGAATCCGGCGACAGTAATCAACGTCGTTGAACAGCAGCGGGAATGACTCATCCATCAAGCCGATCTCTTCGACAATCCGGCGCGGTATCATCATCACCGCACCCATCGGTTGATCCACGTAAGTCTCGCTTTCATGATCGAACCAGCCCATGCGCCAATGGGAGAACTCGCGATGATGGGGAAAGAAACGGTCGAGCAGCAGAAAATGATAGAAGACGTGGCGATATGTCGGAAACGCCCGAGTAAACTTCTGAAGGTAGCCTTCAAAATGCACAAACTTGGGACCAATAAACCCGATCTCCGGCTCTGATTTCAGGCGATCAAGCAGCGCCTGGGTTGCCCCTTGACGAAAGCGAAGGTCCTGATTCAGCACGTACATATATTCGCCCCTGGACGCCTTGAGACCGATATTCACCGCCCTGGCAAACCCCAGGTTGCAGCCGTTCTCGATCAACACTGCACTGGGATAGTGCTCCTTGATGAACTCCACCGATCCATCGACCGAACCGTTGTCGACCAGTATCAATTCGTGCGGGATGCCTTCCAGATCAGCGACCAAAGTTCGCAGACAGTCCGGAAGAAACTGTATCCCATCGTAGACAATGACAATTGCTGAGATAGTTAATACTCGGTCGCTCATGATATCCTGTCCATCAGAGATGCAAACTTGCGCGCCATGGCATCGGAAGAGTACCTCCGGGCAAACTCGGACAACGGCTCAAAAACATAGTCACCATCATGGAATGAGACAATGCGGTCCCGGATGAAAGCAACAGCCTGGTCCATCTGGCCATCCTCAAAACAGAACGCCCGGTCGATATTAGCGAAGAACCGACTAATCTCACTTTGAGGAGAAGCGTAGACCAGGAGTGGCCTTCCGGAAGCAAGAAAATCAAAGGTGCGACCGGGCAGAAATACGTCTCCGCCTTCGGTTGGTACACCCATGTAAAACAAGTGGGACTGGGACAGTATTCGTATCGTGTCACGCCGTCCCTGACGTCCGCGAAGATCAGTGTCAAGTTCCAGCCCATGATCACACAAGAGTTGACGGAACCAACCTTCGTCCATCTGGCCGACCTGAAGCAAGCGAATGCTGTTAAACTGCTTTGGATTATGGTCACGAAGTGCACAAAGCAACTTGAGCAACGGTTCAATCTCACGCGTGTCATGCTGATGCCCCAGCAGCCCGATTGTAAAGCGGTCAGTGCCTGGCGGACTCTTCCAATCATTGGCCAGGTCTGAATCATAACCGTTGGTGATAACTTTAGCCTTGCCACAATAGTCGGCCACTGTACCATTAACCGCTGTGATAGCAGTTGTCTCCTGACCAATCGAATCCAGCAGCCGCTTCGCCCGAGAAACCGCCTCCGCATCAGAATAGCTATCTTCTATTTTGTGCGCTGTCCAGTAATCACGAAAGTCAGCTATCCACGGAATCTGGAATTCCTTTTTCAGTTGTAGCCCTACCAGGTGCGAGGATATCGGTGGCGAAGTTGACAGGAGCAAATCATACCTGTGCTTTTTGCACAGCCTCCTGCCCAACCTGATCGCCGGCTTGACCCAACCGACTTTGGAGTCCGGGAAGAACTTCTCGGAGACACTTCGTCCCTTGCTGATTGTTGCCGCCTTGACCTGTCGAACTCCCAACAGGTAGAGCAACCGCTGTGGATCATGTGAACCCGAACGGTGTATTCTCGATTTGTCCAAAGTGTCCAGCAACTCCGGCTCGTATGCACGATAGGCCACTGGCTTCACAGTCAGAATGTGACAGTCCCAACCATAATCAGGGAGCTTCTTGAACAGGTTCAGTGGCCTGCCAACGCCCCCGAGTCCGAGTGGCGGGAAGTAGTAACAGATCAGAAGAACCTTCCTGCTCATAGTCAACTTTTCCCTGCCAGTTCGCACATGATACCGATAGTCTCCGCAATGTTGTTCTCGAAGATACCAACTCTTTTGACTTTCTCAAGGTTGGTCTTTCGCATGAGCGCGTGGTTATCATCGCGCCCGGCGATATCGGTCAGTATCTCGCAAAGAGAATCTGGTTCTGACAGGTCAAATAGGCAGCCGTTGTCCGGCCCCAACCACTCGCGCACGCCGGGAATGTCCCCGGCCACCGGAATCAACCCGAGACCCATAGCCTCAATGAGTGAGGCAGGCGAAGAGTCCGACAACGCCGCGGAGAGATAGATATCGTGTGATGCCTCAAACTGCAGAAATTCACGCCGGGGCATGCATTCATAGTAGTGCACTTGATTACCGGCAAGCTCCGTGGCCTTACGCTGAAATGCGGAAAGCATACTTCCAAAACCCGGCCAGGTGACGTCGATAAGTCTATCATTGATCAGCGGCGCCAGCGCCTCCAGTAGAAAAGCGTTATTGTAAACGGGTTCGTGTGGTCGCGGGACAATGACCTTCAGAGGTCGGCTGAGACGATAGTCCTCTCGATGCCAGGTAAGGCACTCTTTCTCGATTCCCCAAACGATCTTGCGCTGTTGCCGAAATCCGGCAATCTTTGCTGCTTCCTGCAACAGGTATTCGGAATCCCCTATCACACCCGACGCAGACTGCAAAGCCAACTTCGTCTTTGCCCGATGTAACGCAGACTTGTTCGGCACCAGCAGGATGTCCGATCCCCACAAATGCAGCAATATCGGCACCCGCGGTCTTGCCAGCGCTGCTGTAAACCCGTACCCGGAAGCAAAGTGCGGGTTAATAATATCAGGCATAAATCGCCCCACCAACGCCCTGATTGCCGGAACAGTCAGCGGATAATAAAGCGACTGGAGCGGGCTGTGCGCCTTCAATTTGAAGTGGTGCAATGAACCATGCTCCAGCGATGCCACCAGTACACAACATCCCTGCCGGCGCAACTCAGCAACGTATCGCTCGGTGTGAAATGACCTGCAGTCGGCCAACACGAGCACTCTGAGCGGGGATCGCTCTATTTCAGTCTGCCCAGCCATGATCTTTTCTGGAAGCAACGGTAGGAATGCGTGCGACCGCCCCATTTCTGTTTATACGTCTCAAGTGACTCGGCGTCGCCGGGTGTGGCCCCGAGATTGAGCGTTTTCACGCCCTTCTCAACCATCCGGATAACCGTTGAATGCATAATAAACTGGTTCGGTTTCAGAAACGAGAATGCCTTGTCAAAATAAATCTGCCAGTTCAGCAACACATCGTTTTCGATGAAGTAAATATGCGAAGCCGCCAGGGCGTCTTTATGCTCGACAACAACCCACACCACACGCTCGTCTGTCTCAGCAAGTTCCGCCAGAGACTCATAGAACACTCTCGGATATTTCGGTCTGCGTCCGTGACGTTGTTCGGTCGATTCCATCAGTGACACAAAACGATCCATGTGTTTCTGCGCTTCAAAACGCTGCACGGTTATTTCTTCGCGCTGAGCTTTGCGTATTTCGGATTGCAGTTTCTTGTCCGGTGGCTGCCAGTCAGTTCCGGTGACATCAACAAGAGATGTCGCACAGTCTGTCACTTCGAAGCCACTGACAGATTCAAGCAGACCGTGAAAATCATGGATATACACTTTGGCATAGCCTGCCTTCGCAATTGCACGCGACAGTATGTTAGCAGACTGCTTCGGGTCAAGAGAATCATCAATCATGACCGCACGAGCATAGCATCCGTCAGGCATGGACTGGAACCGCACGAGTGGCCATCGACCGAACTCAACGCCGGTCAACACTGCTCGAATATTACCGCCGTCCTCAAGCGCCCAATAGACATTGCGCCCGTTCATTGTTTGCCATAGACGAGCGAAACCGGTAGAGCCAAGGAATGTCGCACCGTTCAGACGCAACTTCACGTCTTCGGGAATGTCATCTAAGCGGAGTTTCCGGACGTCCATCACTCACGGACCAGTAGTATCTTCCCGCGCCCGACATTGCCATCTTCGTCAGTGAGTACATACAGATACACACCGGAGGCAACGGGTTGACCATGATCGTTGCGGCCATCCCATGAGGGTTCCGGCAAATTGGCTACCACTTCACCGGCCACCGAAAAAACCCTGAGTGTTGCCTGGCGTGAGAAATTGAAGTTCAACCGGTCATCCGCTGAGCCAACAACAAACGGGTTGGGGAAAGCGTACACGGAATCGAGATTGGCGGTAGGGCGTCCGATCATTGATGCCATAACGGACAGACCTCGCGGAGTCGACAGATAGAGATCGCCGGTGAATTCGTCAATCGTGATATTGACAACTTCGTCATCAACGAGACCGCTGTTGCGCGACGTGTAGACTGCGAAATCTCCGGTGATCCCGTCGATCCTTGCCAGCCCGTTGCGACCGCCCAGCCAGACGTTGTTGCGTCCATCGAATTCAACCGCGGTGATTTCGGGGCCAAACCCTGCCGGCAGGTTGATATCAACGAAACGCCCATAGGAATCAAAGTAGTCAAAAGCGTAGTTGTAGCGAGAGAGTCCGAAGCTCGTGCCAACCCACAACTCACCATCTGACGCAAACTTCACAACACGAACAACGTCAGAAGCAAGATACTTAAAACCTTCGTGAAAACGAACCACTCGATCATCGGACTTGTCGAACACGTTTGCGCCCAACCAGTAGTAGAACACGCCTGCCTGTCCGGTGCCGACAGCAAGACCGCCAGCGTAATAATCAACCGAGACTATTTTCTTGCTCGTGATCCCATCAGCCGCCCCAAGTGATATCCAGCTATCCAGTACGTCCAGACTGCTTAGATTACCGATAGCCACCGCCGTGCCATCGTAGGCGTCGAGATTGGATGCAAACAGATGATCCCCCGATGTGGTGACGCTCATGGCCACGGTATAAGGATCGTTGACACCCACACCTTGAAGGCTGGAGTTGTGGCTGCTGTACTGCGCGATGGTGTCGCCAACCCGCGAGAGACCATCTCCCCACGTACCTGCCCAGACCCAGCCATGCCGGTCTGTATGCAGGTTGTGACCGCGGAAACTCATGTTAATCGGCCGCTGTACCCACGTACCCTCAAGCAATTGGTACAGACCTTCGAACTGAAACAAGACTGTCACAACACCCGTGGGAGTAATCGCAACGTCCGCGACGTTGTTGTTCGGCAGCCCCGTGTAAGGGTAGAGTTCATAAGCACCACTGCCACCATGATAAAGACCTCCCTCCTGCACACCGACCCACCGAATCATCCCCGCCCTGACACCGGTGCACGGTGTTGATGGTAGTCCTGTTGTGGAAAGTGCGGATACTACTCCGCTCGTGAGCACACCAAATCCACCGTCCGAATAGATGAACAGTGAATCATTCTCCACTTTCAGATCGCGGATAGACCTCCCTGCTGCAAACCCGTAACGGATCAGAGTGTCGTTTACCTGATCGACAAGGAACAGACCATTGGCTGTCCCGACATAGACTTCCGATTCGAAAGCAGCCACTCGCAGAATCTCGTCCGTTCCGAGTTCGGCGTATTCCCCGACACCGTACTTTGTCCAGTTTGCCGGAGCTTTGAGAAGCTTCGGATTGGACCTGTCTGCCACTACCAGCCCTGAGGAAGTCGCCAGCCAAATGGAATCACCGACAAGTTCGATGTCGTTAATATCCGAAGTCGGAAAAGTAGGATTGAGGTCGTCAAACAACTGGTAACTGTCCTGAATCTGGCCACCGTCAATATTCTTTGAAAACAGAACCAAGGCCCGCTCAGTCCCCACCCAAAGATACTCGCCGTCGTCCTTCACACAATACAGATGGAACATGTCACCGTTATTGTCGGCGAACGGATATCGGGTGGAGTTAGAGCCATCGAATTTGATGAGTCGTCCATAACCCGTCACCCACTTCTGCAGATCTGCTGCCTGGATGATATCGGTAACATCAATTGTGCCCAGGCCATTGACGTTGCTGAACTGGGCACCGGGGAAGCCGGCATCGCTGATAGCCAGTAAACCTCCCGACGTAGCTACCCACACGGCATCGTCGATCAACCGCATACGACGGGCGTCGTTGAAAGATGTCCAGGTGGTCCAGTCGGCGGCCGAGACAGTAATCGACAGACAGACCAGAAAGACAGTGACTAAGGCTACCTTCGAACGAAACCGCCGGGTAGTATTTTGCGAATGAGCCATACGAGAACGAATATAGCCGCAAGACTAACAGTTATCAAGAACGATACCAGGCCAACAATATCGCCGTGGCGCGTAAAGAAGGAAATATCATCAAGCGGCCGCATCTCCCCCCGAAGGGTCGCAACGGCATCGAGAGGAAGTTCGCTGCGGATTCGCCCGTAACCATCGACTATATAGCTCAGACCGCTGTTGGCCGCACGGGCCATCCAGCACCGGTTTTCCACTGCCCGAGTAATCAAAATGCGAGAGTGCATATGCGTGCCAATGGAGTGTCCGAACCAGGTGTCATTTGTTATACCAACGATGAAATCGGCACCGTCAAGAATAAGCCCGCGGCTGAACTCCGGAAAAGTGGATTCAAAGCATATCAGGGCACCAAAACGGTAATCTCCAATCTCGAAGAGAGTTGCTGACTCTCCGGGATAGAAATCCGACCACCATTGTACACCGTAGGACTTGATAAAGGTCAGATATTTCGTCAGGAACTCTTTTTTCAGAAACGGAAGATAATCCTGATAAGGAACCTGCTCACTGAACGGCACAAGTGTCACCTTGTCGTGACGCTGCACCATATCGCCCTGTGGTGTAAACAAGTAGCATGAGTTAAAATATCGCTGCTGCTCACCAATGTTGGTGGCACCCAGGGCACCCACCAAGTGATAAGCATGAGTGCTTCTTGCTGTCTGCCCCACCTTGATTCTGCGCCTGAAATCATGCGATAGATAACTGGGAGCGGAAGTCTCCGGCCAGACATACAACTGGATACCGCCCCGAACCTCAGGAGCCACCATGCCCTGAAGAGACAGCGAGTCATACAGGTAGAATGAATGATCCTCGTTGCCTGCCTCCCACTTCACCCCAACCGGCACCGATCCTTGCAGAACAGCCACATCAAAGGTCCCCGGCCTGGGAATCGGCGGCGTTACTACCCACCCATACGCCAGCACAGACGTAACAATGCATACAGCCGCCCAGAACGAGGTCAGGCGACGTGCAGGCGACAAATCACTACGAAGAATCAGCCATATAAGCACATTAACGGATACAATCAGAAATGTCAGGCCATGCACCGAGATTACGGATACAATCTGGAGCATGTAAGGATAGTAACTCTGTGTATATCCCAGGCCCGACCAGGGGAAAGCAAATTGCGTAAGGGTGCGGAAATACTCCAGCCCAGTCCACAAAAACGGCATTGCGATGAGCCCCAACAAGCTGTTGAGATTGTAAAGCCGGTTGAAAATCATCAACATCGCAGTATAGTACAGTGCGACTATGGCAACTGCGGCCACGACTCCCGGAGGCGTGACCATGCCAACCCAGTAGATAGTGAAAGCGTTAAAGCAAAATCCGAAAAAGTAGGCGGCACCAAGAGCCTGCCGACCCTTGAGCCGTGAGAGAATCATCAGCGGTCTGACCAGCGAAATCCACGCAAGAAAACCGAGATATCCGGGGTAGAAAGCAAGCGAAATGAGAAACGCCCAGACGGTCAACTCCAGACGCCGCTTACGGACCTCTACACTCGAAGGTAGAATCAGGTGAACCAAGCCAAGGAAAACGCTTTTCAATAGTCACCCCCGGTTTGGAACGGTTGCTCACTCATCGCATGTAACTAAGTCAGGCTCCGACGAGGTGCAGTTTTCCAAGCAAGTTCTGAATCTCCGGCATGAGATCAAGCCCATTCATGTAGCCAAGTCCACCGCAGGTGCAAGCCCGCTCATTGAAGGCGTCGATTCTGTCGGCCCTGACGGCGCCACCATGGAACAAGACCGGAACAGGATCAGCGGAATGAGCTTTCATCTCGCACGGCGTTGAATGATCCGCTGTCCAGACCATTAGGGTGTCTTTTGGCAAACCTGACAGTATCGGCACAGCCAGATCGATTTTCTCGATGAACTCTTTCTTGCCCTTGAAGTCTCCGTCCTCACCCAGCGAATCAGCCGCTTTTACGTGGACGAACACGAAATCATACCTGGCGACGCTCTCCACTGCCAGCTTGAATTTGGCCTCAATGTCCGTATCCGGAAGCGCTGTTGCACCCGGCACGTCGAGAATGTCCATTCCCAGGAAGGCTCCAATCCCTTTATAGAGTCCCCCACCGGCGATACAGCAGGAAGTCAGGTCGTACTTCTCCTTGAAGCTCTCGACCTCCTTGTATTGGCCGGATCCACGCACCAGTAAGTAATTCGCCGGAAGGTCACCATTGGCAACCCGCTCCTTGTTGAACGGATGATCGCTGAGAACTTCGTGCGCTTTGGCTAAGAACTTATTGAGAACATCGGCGGTCTTTTTTGCTTCCGGACTGTTGTCAGTTAGCGTGACTTCCCTGATGGGAACATCCGGTATGTGCGGATCGGCATCAATGATTGCGTCGGAGAGTCCCTTTCCGCGAATGATAACCCCTGCCCGGTGCGCCGTTCCCGGCTTAACAACAAACTCCACATCACCAATCTTCATGCCGTCAAGCGCTTCGCACAGCGGCGTGACCACTCGGATACGTCCGGCCCGACGATCCGTAATAATACCGTCCACGACCGTACCCATATTACCACGTAAAGCAACGTCACCGTCTCTGAGTTCCATCCCGAGACCGGCAACTTCGATAGGACCTCGCCCGGAGTAACAGGTGGCAATATCATAGCCAAATATCATCAGATGCGCCGTGTCACTACCGGGGATTTTGCCCCTTCCGAGCGTGTGCATCATACCGCACTCGCCCTCGAACGCCAGCTTGTCGAGATTAGGTGTCCGGGCTGCTTCAAGTGGTGTCAGATTCCCAAGCTCCGGTACCGGGCGGTCCGCCAGACCATCACAGATAACAACAACTGCCTTCCTTAGCATAATTCAGTCCCTTTCAACTCAGTCTGTAGGTACAGCCTGCTTGCTGCCCCGATTTCTAATTCAGGACGACTTTCTGTTCGCCGCTCCTGATCTCCCCTATTCGGTAAGCCTTTTCGCCTGATTCTGACAGGCTCCCCATTATTTGATCGGCAGATTCCCTCCCGACCACAAGGACATAACCAACCCCCATATTAAAGGCCTCGAACATGTCGTTGTCGCTGACTCCACCTGCTTTTCCCAGGTAATCGAAAATAGCCGGGACCGGCCAGCTTCCTGTCTTGACCGTAGCCGACAGACCGTCCGGAATGATCCTTTTTAGATTGCCTGGAATACCACCGCCGGTGATATGTGCCATACCGGCGATTTTGTACTTTTTCAACAGCGGAAGAACCAGCGGTGCATAGCAACGGTGCACTTTCATAAGCGCCTTGTCAATAGTAGTGCCGAGTTCTGGAACCGCTTGTCCCACTTTGAGACCGGCTGTTTCAAACGCAATTTTACGGGCCAAGGTGTAACCATTAGTGTGAAGACCGTTCGATGGCAACCCAATACAAATGTCACCTTCGCGAATAGCCGAACCATTGATAATCTTCTTCTGATCGACAACCCCCACAATGAAGCCGGCAACATCATACTCACCGGATTGATAGAAATCCGGCATCTCCGCAGTCTCTCCAC
>Ga0164310_10001550_pt1 | contig 13098 bp, 19 predicted proteins | sample GuaBasSedimGuay1_FD_121795 | JGI IMG/M metagenome (GOLD analysis project Ga0164310, IMG submission 121795) | Subseafloor sediment microbial communities from Guaymas Basin, Gulf of California, Mexico - Guay1, Core 4569-9, 0-3 cm | ecosystem: Environmental > Aquatic > Marine > Hydrothermal vents... | reverse complement strand
TCATCTGCAGAAGCCACAGAACCCTCAGAAATTGACATGATTTAATCCCTCCTTTAACATTTTATTATGTGTTTTACTATGGCAGCTTGGACATAAAGTTATTAAATTATTAAATCCATTATCTTTGGATTCTCTAAATGGTATAATGTGGTGTACATGGTGTGCACATTTAGAATCTTCCATCCCTTCATAACATTTTTGACAAACATAATTATCTCTTACATATACTTGTCTACAAATCTTTTTCCAACCATTACAATATTTCATTCCTGATTTTCCATCTATATAGTTCCAAGGCTTATGGCCTTTTTTCCAAGCACTTGAAGGAACATATCCCGTTCTCACACCCTTGTTCCAGGGTGCTTGTCCTTTTTCAAATTTATGAGCCTTGGTTTTTAATAGTTCAATGTTTTTAGGAATTTTCCCTTTCAGAGCTTCACTTATCTTTGTCTTGTGTTCTTCACTTAATTTTGTTCCTTTTATAGGCGCCATTTGATTATTAATTCCATTGATTTAATTTCATTACCATCTACCATTGCTGTATGTATTTTCTCTTTTATTGGGATTCCTGTTAGTTGCTGGAGTTCTTTTATTCTACCATACAATTCGTCTTGAGATTCTACACTCCATTCTGCATATCCTAACATTTTATGTGAGAAAGGATAAACTTCTTGCTCATTGAAAAACTTAACACTTGTCTTTAATTTTGTGTTAAGAGCGTCCCACCCTTCAGCACTATAAAACTTTTCTTGTATTTCTGTTAGTGTTGCCATTCTATTTTTTAGGTTAAACCCCTTTATAAGTAATTATATATTTAATTTACTTGTAAGAGTGTTTTAACTTGTACCTCCAATGCATTAGTTTTAGGTAAGTCTGTAAATACAACCCTATTCAATAGAACGTCACTTGTTCCATTAGTTAAGTCGTTACCATACTCTTTAAAAGTGTTACCATTACCTTCTGTAGAAAGTATATTATATGTTATTAATAGTTGTTTACCTGATTGTGAGCCACTAATTGTCTTAACTGTGCTTGTTAACTCAGCTATTAGTTCTGTATCATCTGCACTTGCTGCTTGGTCACTTGTTCCAAACATACCTTCATTCAAAGAATCATCCAATAAACTTATTACTTTCTCTTTTGCGCTGTCTGTAATCATTTTTTATCCTCCATTTTATTTAGTATATTACCTCAATGTAAGTCGTAATAGCATTTGTTCCATCTGCTTCTTGTGCCTTCCATTTTAATTTTTTACCAGTAGAACTAAAGTTATGTAATGTCCCAGAGGTTACACTCTCCCAATAAGTTGGGTCATCTATTTCTGTTCCAGCTCCAGAATTATATATTGCAGATACTTCGTCTACTGTTAAGGCTGTATCATATATTCTTACATCATCTATTTCGCCTTCTACTAAATAACCACTAGCATTTCCAGAGGCACCAATTCTTGTTATCGCTGAACCCTGTGTAGCGGTGTAAGCAGTAAAATTAGCTGCAGATAATGCATAACTTACCTTCTCAATATTATCTACATATACTCTAGCAGTAGTCCCATCCCAAGATGTAAGAACATGATACCATGTATCTAATTCTGTAAACACATTAGTATCTCCAGATAAGTATGATGGACCCGATGCTCCAGCACCTATTGTTGAAACTATATTGTGTGTAGTTGCTTCTGTTCCAATAAAAAAGACAGATGTACCAACAGCAGTAGTTGGACCCCTATGCAAATGAGTGCTCCATGTAGCTGGAGTATCTCCTGTTCTTTTTATCCACGCTGAAATAGTCATAGAAGTATAATTTCCATCTGCTGTACTTCCCAAATTAACATAATCACCGGTTCCATTGAATGATAGAGCTTTATTTACCTTTCCAACAACACTATTATCTTCAGTATTAAAATTAGCTGTTCCATCATTTCCACTAATTGACTCAACTACATTTGTTGTTGCTAAATCATCATTCATGTTAAAATGGATAATTGGTGGTGTGGGAGTTGTATTATCATAACTTGCTAAATAATAATTAACATCACCAGTACTCTCTATTGCATTAAGTGTAGCACTTGTTATTGTTTCGTTATTCTTGTATATTATATTTGATTGTGCTACTTGGCTAGCTGTATAAGTTACTTCCCCATCCCCAACCCATGTTGCTGTGGTATCGCTTGTTGAGTTGAAATATGTTCCAAAGAATCTTTCCTTATGTTTTCTATCCGGATTAACTACAATAGTATCTTCAAATTCACTACTCCTACTACCTAACTTACTTGTACCAAGTACACCTGCTAGACTAGAACCAAGAATAAAAGATGTCTGTGCACTAGAACCCCATGATGAAGTACCCCATATAGCAAAATCAGTATTACCCCAAATCATTGTATCTCCACCAATGTTTCTTGTCTGGATTACTGTTGCAAATTCCTCTACACCAAATTCTTCCTTGAAGGCCTTAAATGTCTTAAGTGGTTGTCCATTCAACTTAACCTGTGATTTAATTTCTACCTTATCGTTTGCTGACTCCTTCATGAAGTCTGTTAATTTTGCCATTATGTACTTATTGCATCCACATCAGTTGATAACTCCATATCAGTTATCCAACCTTTAGAATTTAATTGGTGTTTAATATCTTTTATCCTTAAGAAGTTAGTTAAGCCATATTTGTTTGAGACCACTGAAACTAATTCATTTGATTCAAAGTCTAAGTTACCTCTCATCTGGATAGTTGCTTTAAATCTTTGTTGTCCACCTATAAAGAAAGACTTTGCTTTGTTTTCTGCCCTACTTACAATTTCTGCTATAAAAGCATCTTGATACTCTCCATCATCTGCCACAACCGCTGCCCAACTAGTTGTATAAGGATATCCACCATCCGGATAAGAACCAGTAGTAGTTCCGTAACCAGTATTCCTACGTTCTGTATTTGAAAGGTCGTTGGCAATCTGTTTCCAATCATAAAATTTCATCTTAAATTTCTTACCAATATCTGTTTCATCCAAAGTGTAATCAAGATACTCATAACCAGCAGGTGTCTCACCAGCATTGTAAATAATAAAATTATATGTTCCCTCATCAGTAGTATCAATATTCATTTTATAAACATCATCTGTTCCTTCTTCAAGAACTTGGCCTGTAACAGTTACACCACTTGTATGGGAATTAGCTGAACTGAAACCATAACCTCTTGTACAACCTAGAAAATTGGTGCTATCTTTACTGCTGTATGCAATAATCTCATCATCTATAACAAATGTACCAGAATCCGGATAACCTACTGTGCTTGTGACTGGAACTGTTGTTACTATTGCGTCTATTGTGCTTGACAATGTTGTGTTTGGTTTCTGGAAGGGGTATGTCCAATGTAAATCATTATCCTCATCAACCCAATAAACATAAGGCCTATCTTCACCAGTATAATTTGGCTGACTTAATTCATTTAACCATTCATATCCTGGTTTCCATGTTTTTGCAATATCTACATCTATATCAAATGCACTACCATCAGCTTTTGTTGTTGCTACATTATTTGTTGTAACTGAAGTTCCTGTATCAAAATCATTAATGTGTCCAATAACTTGTTTAACTGCTGCATCTACCTTAATACTACTTGATTGCTGGATAGACTGACTCCACAATTTACTTAAGAAAAGTCCTGTCTTATCTGTTGCTTTTAGCTTTTGTTTTGCTTTACCTTTATTATCTAATCCATAACTAAGAGCATTTAGGGTCGAAGATATAATTGGGTCTTGTGTTGTGATAGGATTCCAATCAAGATAACATTTAATAGAACTATCGTCTGTTATAAAGTTGATATCGTTTAGTTTGGAATTTGCATTAGTTAAGTTTAAGGTAATTGTATTCTTCTTAGCTTCTGTACCTTTAGATATATTGAAGTCTAAAGTATATTGGTTTAGATTTGTCTCTACACCATCCACATCTGTGTGAAGTATCTTATAAAAAGGTATCATTAGTTTGTCTCCACTAAGCTTAGAACATATTTAAATCCTTGTTTGTTTGCTGTTTGTGTTACACTAATAGATTTCATTCTAACATTTACATATGTAACTGTTTTTGTACTCTCTCCCGCAACCTCACGTTCACCATATTTTGCATAAGCAATTATATCATAAAACCCATTCTCCGAAGATGAGTAAAGTTCTTTATAACCTTTTGTTTTACACATATAGATTAATCTTCCTAAAGTAATCATATCTGTTTCACTAGTACGTAGACAATATCCTGTAATGGACCAATTAGGATTTTGTATACCATTAGTATCTGCTTCTCCAAATGTAAAAGCCTCTGTATCGTCGTTATCTACTTTCCTACTGATAGGTGTATCATCATTAGTCATGGTTGCTTGCCCACATGTGACAGTTACACCCTGTAATGTAAGTGCTGTTCCTGCTCCAGAGTCTCCAAATGCTTGCTTCTCTCCAGATACAATAGAACCCCCTACACTATATATCCCTGTATCTTTTATTTGTATTTCTCCCATTTTTTATTCCTCCTTTAGTTGTTTGCTGAATCTACTACTCCTGATAGTGTTTCTCCAAGTTGTTCATTTAGTTTAGCAACTAGCTCATCAGCATTATCAAATATTTCATTAGATGCGCTCATATTAATATTAATTTCACTAACATTAACTTCCTTATTTCCATTTCCATTAGGTGTCTCACCTGTAAAAATTTGTTGAAGGTTTGGTGCATTTTCTGCCAATTCCAAAGTATCTCTCAAAAGATTTGCTTTAAGCCCAGCTACTCCAAAGTCTACTTTTGGAATTAAAGGTATACTTACTCCAGGTATCTTATTAAGCATTTTAACTAAAAAGTTTAGTTTCATTATAACTGTATTTAACATTGATTCTATAAAACCTATCCAACTTGTCCAAATTGCCCTAAATAAAAGGCCAATTGCAGACCCACCAAGGTGGAATAACCTAACTAAACCACCAACAATCTTAGCCATTATACCACCATTTTTTTGCCAATCAGCAACAGAATCATCAAATTCCTTACTAAATCCAAATATTGCTCCCTTCAATGCAATTCCTAAAAGAATAGCTACTGCAAGCCATAATATAAACTTTCCAAAGCCTATTAAAGCTTTCTTAGTAAACATCCCTTTAATTAGGATACCCAAATCTTTAAAACCATTAATTGCTAATCCTACCTGTCCAACAATCATAGTTATAAGAGAAAGGAAAAATATAATTCCTACCGAAGTCATAATAAATGCTTTTGTCCCTTGGCTTAAACCATTAAATCTATTGGTTGCAGTTGTTAATTTATCCACCAGTACTTGGAATAGTCCTGATTGTGTCAGTGCGTCTACCAAACTATACTTAAAGAACTCCCATGCGGCGCTTAGATGCCATGTGGCCTTACCTAATCCTTCTGTATCTTCATTAGCTCTTTGGAAGGCCGTTATCGTTGACCTTAGGAAAGTACCCATCGCCCTATTCAAGGCCATAGATGCAAACATAAGTGAAAGCATATTCATATTGAAACCCATAGATGAACGTTTAATCTGTTTTAAGTTGATATCTGCTTTTTTTACTTTTTGTCCAAAGGCATTAAGTACTTTACCTGTTTTATCAATATTATACCCTGCAGTTTTCATACCCCTTGCTAACTGGTTTGCAGTTAAACCAGTTTGTTTCATCAAAGCTGCTACTTGCCTGTTTCTAGCAGCTAATTGTGCCTTGGCTATGTTTGCAGCAGCAGTTGCCCTCACCTCTTCTAAGAGCAGTTGTTTAGAGGTCTTTGTTTTTTCATTAAGTTCTTGGAGTGCTGCCTTGGATTTAGTAATGCTATTTGTCCCTTTTACTCTTGTTAGTAATTCTGTAATTACTTTGTTAGTTATTGTTGTTCCTGCCATTTTATTTTAGTGTTTTAGTTCCTTTTTTCATTTGTTTTTTTTGTTCTTTGTAGTCCTTCTCCATTTCTTTGAGTAATTCAAAAAAATGTACAGCAGGCATGCTACGTATTTGAAAGATGTCTAGTTTAAACTTTGACTGTATGTTGTAACATGCCCTACAAAACCTGTCTTGTGACTTGTCCTTATCAAACTCGGAGGCTAATGCTCTTTGAAAAGCTTCACGAGTTTGTTCGGCCTTAGTCCCACTTACTTTTTTTTTTCAAGTAACTCTGCTTTCTTTGCGTCAAGAGAATCTTTATCTACCCAACCAAGCCCTACAAGTATACCTTCAGTAAGCTCTGGATATTTTTGAAGTGCAAAAGCTTTTAGCTCTGCATCGTCTTCACCAGGTAATGCCTTCTTTAAGATATTTAGTACTGCTTTGTGCCCTTCTACTAATGAATTCTCTTCAAGTTCTGAAGCATCCATTAGGGCTTGTATATCCTCTACGTCCATGTTGTTTAGAGGTATCAATTCTCCGTCCACTGTTATAGTTAGTTTACCTAAATAGCGTTCGAATCTTCCCATCTTATTGTCTACCTCCTTTCACATCTTCCAAATATTCTATTCTTTTATATATCTCTTCCATCTTTTTATAAGTTTCATTCCTCTCAAGTAACAACTTAATAGCAAGGCCATAATCAAACTTCCCCACACCAGAGCATGCTTCTTCTTTAGCAAACTTAGTTAAGCCTGCAAACACAGTTAGGGGTAACATTGTACTTAATCTCTTGCTTACGTTTTCCATGAGTATGAAGGCCGTATCGTGGCCAGACGATATAGGTCATAAGTTCCCTATACTAAACATTACTTTGAAACGATTATTAAGCTTGGCTGAAGTTATCTTCAGCTGCATAATCTTTAGCTAAGCATTTTGCTGTAATCTCTGTTTCTGCATGTCCTTCTGCTTCTAATGAAACACCTGGGATTTTTGTAAATCTTGCGTTGTTCATTAAAACAGTAACCACATCAGCACCACTTGTGAAAGTAACTGCTATAGCTTTTTCAGTTTGGTCTGTGTCACCCAATACTCTGTTATAACCTGTAGCTCCTACTGCTGCATTTGTTGCCAAAGCTAATTGAATTGAATCAATATCTTTGAATAGTGCAGTTGCACTAAATTCAACATCTGTCATAGGTTTTTCTTCCTGAATAGCGTTCTGTTGGGAACTTGCATTGGAACCTAGTAAGTAAACAGTTTCTGTATCTGCTTCTCCACCAGAAATTTCAATATCTTTAAATTCACCAGACCATGTAACAGTTCCTGTTAGTTGGCTTTCAATAGTTGCTGTACTGGAAAGAGTTCCAATTACAGTTGCAATTTTTACTTCAGCTTTTTTAGCTCTCCATAATTCTACCATTTATATTTTGTCTCCATTTAATTGCTTGTTGTGAAGAGTAACTTCTCCACTTTCCTCATTTACTTCTATTGTTGCTTTACCTAGCTCAATAAATTCGTTTCTAAAACGAATAGGCTTGTCTTGAGTATAAATATCTAATTTCATTTTTTAGCTAATTTTAAGAACTCCCTTTCTATTACTTTAGGTGCTCTTTGTTTTAATTTTTTGATTGAATTAGTAACAAATCCTTTTCCACGCCCACTTGAATCTACTTGGAACCATCCATCAACAGTACCTTTAATATCTACTTTCTTACCAGCAGTACTACCGGGGTGTGCTGCGTGAGCTCTAGCAACCTCTAATGGCAAAAACATGGGCTCTCCATTTTTTTTAGGATAAACTCCTGCATCTACATAACTCCAATGATTAGGACCTATTAAATTAATTTTACTATTATTAACAACTTTTAATTCCACCCTTTTCAAACTACTTGTAGACCCTTGGGGAGCCATTCTTCTTACACCAATTTGTAAGGATTTAGACATTGATTTATTAATATTAATAGGATACACTGTCTCTAGTTCTTTCTGGAGCTTCTTTGAGTAACCAAGATACTCATTAATTGTAAATGTTGCCATTAGCTAAATACATATTCGAATTTCCAAGTTACTTGGTTTTCGTGTAATTTAATTTTACCTCTTTCAAATGATTGATTGAAATCGTCGTCTAAGAAAAGCTCTTCAACTTCAACATCAAAGAAGTCAGATAGATTGTCTTGAATAGTCTTGTTGATTAAGTCCTTAAACTTGGTAGAACCTTCACCATTTGGACATAAAACAGATATACTAATAGTTCCTGTAACTAAGTATTTATCAAATGTAAGTGCTTCATAAGAAACTTCAGGAGTATAAATCACTATAACTGGGTAATCTCCTACAGCATCTAATTCAGTATCGGGGAATGAATTTGTATATTTTTGTACATTAAGTGTCTTTGTATCCGGTCCAGATTTACCATTCACAGTTACAGATGTAACGTTGTCACTAATCAACTGGTAGAAATTCTGCCAGATTGTCTGACTAAGTGTGTTTTTGCTTACGGTTACCATTGACTATCCTATTGGATTAGTTAAAATCTAGACTCTACTGAATCTAATTAAAAGAGGTTGTTACTCTTTATAAAGAATTATATATCTAAATTCGTTTTACTTTTGCTTCGTAAACATAAGCATTGCCATAAACTCCAGGGTCTAATACATCTTCAATCTCATATGTAGAACCATCAGTTCTAATAACTATATTTCCATTAGCTACATTTGTTTCTGATTGTTTAAAGAAGAATGTTTTATCTCCTGCCTTGAAATAACCTTCAGGATTAGAAAGATTTGCTTCAGTATACACATTATACATTGCTTTACTTGTTACTGTACTAGATAGTTCCATTTTGTCACCCCAATCAGAATAAGTAGTGCTTGATTTAATCTTTATAGAAACTGTTTCACCATACTGGTCTATATATCTGTCAGCTATTGTATTGATTATCATTTTAGATTTGGTTTACGTTAAAGCCATATAAAACGCCACCATCAACACTTTGGGTGATAACATCTATTAGCTGAGTATACTTGGTGAAGTAAGACTCTGAATTGGCCATAAGATTTTCTTTAATTACTGTATTTCCAAATCTAACATCTGTTTTACCCCCTTCACTTAATCTAAGATACGAATAAGCTGCAGTTAAATATCCTGCTGCTAACATTAATCTTGGGTCTGGGGTTACAGGGTCTATATTTGAGTAAGCATAAGTAATTGCTAATGTGGCATTGTTTTGTGCTGTTGATAATGTTATTTTTCCTTCGGCTGGCGTGATAGATGCAATGGCAGGTTTAGTTTCTACACCATCAGTATCTACAGAGTAAACAATTACATCTGATGTACCAACTTCTAAATCATAATTATAATCTGAAATCCAGTTACCTTCCCAATTAGCTATGTAATAATCCACATTCAAACCATCAATATCATTATCTCTTGTTTGGTCTAAAAAATTAACCGGCTCTCTTGTTTCTTGTTCATTAATCTTCATAAGTATTTCTTTTTGAGAAACCTCTATGAAAAACTCTAAGTCTTCATCAGAAATATCTTCAGATGTTAATCCCGTTATTCCTCTTACGTAGTCTGTATCAACCCATGTTGCCATAAAGAGTTGATGTTTTATGCCTTTAAAAAGAATTATATACTTGAATTAGATTATCTTTATACTTTATTTAGGTATAGTAAACCTTTTTCCCTATCTATATTCAATTGTAAATTGTCATCATATCTATAATAAGACTTTACTGCATGCGCATATAAATCTATTAGTAAATTTCTTATGTCATGGTGGAGGTCTGTGTATTCTTCTTTGCCACCCTTAACTTCTAGAAATTCTTTTTTATGACCAATTTCATTAACTAAATAATCTAAGACTTCTTCCCTATTTACATTAACTTTACATGCCTCTATTAAATCTAATATCTCTTCAAGGTCTTCCATCAAGCTCCTTATAAATTTGATTATAGAATAAATAAACACTCGGGTTCATATTGCATTTCATATGTTCTAATACTCTTTCAATTTGATGTTTATCATACGGTTCTTTGTTAGCCATTTTAGTGTACTCAACATCTAGAACCCTGTCCCACAATAAAGCTTCCTTTCTAATTAATAAGATTTTATTTTCTAAGCCCATAGTTTTATGATTGAAGATATTAAAGGGTGTCTAATGTCAGATATCACCACTGCGAAAAATATCATAACGTATCCACTAAATTTAAATGGGTGTTCCCCTATCCAATGTCCAACAGACCTTCGTTTCATTGTTTTATTCTCTTCTTCCAATATAGTTACTCTTCCGTTTGTCTTTTTAGCTTGGTCGTGTGTTGCTTGTAATAAATCATAAATGTGTTGATTAGTTATACGTTTAGTTACGAAAGTTTTGTTATCGTGACTCATCTAACAATCCTCCGCGTCAACAAAGTAATTTTGTTCAACATCTTCTCTAATTGTCTTGCCATCTTCATCTTTCATCTCGTTGCCTTCTTCATCTAATTTTACTTCTTTACTCATTCTACTTTCTTTTATTTTAGGGTAAAGCATTGATTTGATTAAGTCTTTAACAGATGTAACAGGTAAACCTTCAGGTGTAGAGATGTCTTCAATCTTACTAACTTTGAAAGCCTCTCTAAATAAGAAGTTAGCTTTATTTTCTCTAGCTTCTTGATTATAATAAAGTGCAATTACTCCTTTAGCTGAATTACTAATATCATCATACTGGAAATTGGTTATTGCCCAATACTCTGCATCTATTCCTTTAATTTGTTTTAGTTTTTTTAGTGCCATATTTTTATACCTCCTGAATTTATGTTGCTGCTGTCTGGGCAGTAAGTAGTCCATTCTTGAAAGTCATCGAACCATTTGCTCCCCCAGGTGTTAATTTAGTTGTGGCTATTGTTGCAGTTATTCCTGCAGAGCCATCAGATGATTTGAATCCTCCGACTCCGTAGATTGAACCGTCCATAAATTTGAAATCTCCACTTCCAACTAGTTGTGAATAGAATAACCAATTAGACCCATCATATTTATGTCCACAATCTTTGGCTGTTCCTTTGTAATCAAAAATACCATCGCCACCTAAGAAATTATCTCCGAGAGTTCCATCAGCATAAAATAACCACGCTTCGTCTGTTGGCTCTGTCCCTGTCATCTTCGCATAAACAACATAACCCTCTGTCGCATCTCCGTAGTTTTGTAGTTCGTTATTTGATACTTTAATTCTGTTTATGAAACTTCCAGCGGTATTGTCTTCTATTTTAACATAAACATTATTCAGTTGTCCATACCAATCAGCCCTAAAATCTCCACTTTGAACATCTAAACTATAAGTAATATAATTTGTCAAAGCCCTCATATCACTAACCCAATCAATAGTATTAACTTCCCCACCAGAACCTTTAGAAATAGTATTTTTTAAAGCATTAACGGCATAGTAAGGATAGTCATTGTTTTCATTACTTGCGGCTTCTCTATAAAAACCATTGGTTAAAATATTTCCATCAATATAAGCATACTCGTCTTTGCTATCCCCTATCCATTGTATCTGATTTCTTAAAACTTCTGGGAAAAAATCCCCATCTCCAATATCAGCAAATAAATCTATCTTATTTTCAAATAATCTAGGAGCCAAGTAAGCCCAATCAACTAAATCTTCGGTTATTGTTGCTACATTAGAAAAACCATCAGCAGTTCCTGCACCAAAATCAACAGGAATTACATTAGTGAACTTCCCAGCCATATTAATATTCCCTATCTCGTCTATATCGTCCCCGCTTGTTTTTGGGGCTAGGACTGTTCCTGTTCTATTCCAAAAACCAAAATCTCCAGAGGTTGGTGTCAAATCACTAGTTAAAGCAAGTGTTCCATCTGCATCTGGCGCCACATATGTTCTTGTGTTTCCAGTTGTTATGCTTCCAGCATCTAATTGAAGTATTTTAGTTGCATCTAAATTATCAAATATCTTGAACTGGCTATCTGAAAACTCTGTTGTTGTTCCACCAGCACCTCCACCAGTTACTCCACCAATTTCTTTTCTTCCTCTTAAGTCAACTTCATTCTCAATAGTAAAAGTATTTTGCCCTGTTTTATGCTTAATAGTAATCCTTGCTAAATAAAAACCAGTTGAACTTTCTAAAGAAAACTCTCTAGGCATATCATAATTATCATAACTATCTACATCATTAATTGCATCACTAACATTACCATAACTACCACCTGGAAGATTACACATAACAGGTCCATATTCACCACCTTTATTTGCTACTGCTCCGATAACTATGTTATAATATTTTCCAGACAAACTTCCACCAGCTGAATCAACTAAAACAGTTCCTAAATCATGTGTAGACAAATAAGGAGTTGTTGGGTGATTTACTATGTGGATATCATCTGTTGATAATGAAGTATCTTTTGCAGTGAAATTATGTTGATGCATTTGAGAAATAACTCCTGCACCAACTTTAACATACATTTCTTTATCACTGTTTTGTAAATCAATATAACCATCAGAACCTTCACCAGCACAACCACTAAACCAAGTAGCCCCTTGTGTTCTAATCCATTGACCAACATGAGTAACATGACCTGTACCATTTCCATCACTAAGCCCATCATTCCAATTTTGGTTAATTAAAGCACCATCTGCTTCGACGTATGATGCAGATTGAACAAAGAAGAAACCAATTTTAATGTGCTCTGCAGAAGGCCAGCCTGTTGTTGAACAAGTCATTTGTGATGTATCTGATTCTAAAATATAAACATAATTGCCTTGTGGAATTGTATCGCTTCCTGGTGTAAGTGTACAAGTATATGGCATAATTAATTCTTCATCACCACTTGAGAATTGTGAGATTAAATTAGCTGTATCTGAACCTGTTAAAGTAAGTGTTATTACAGTTCCATTAGAAGTTACTAAGGCATCAAAATGTTCTTTGAATGTACCATTATAGAAGGCTCTTGTATCAAGTGAATAGTTGTTTCTAGATATATCTTTTATTCCAAGGTCTACATCTGTTGTTGCTCCTGTGTAAGGGACTAATAAAGCATCTGCATCTACTACAAACTTTTTAGTCGCTGCGTCTTGGTCTGCTGTTGGGTCTGTAACTTCTGTTATCTTATTGCTATTCATATCTAAAGTTGTGAACATTTGAACTCCGTCTTGCCAATCCATACGCATTAAAGGGTCATAAGTTGTAGGTGCACTTGTTGAAGAAAAGATAATACCTTTGTCTGTTGTTCCTGCAC
>Ga0164310_10001549_pt1 | contig 13098 bp, 12 predicted proteins | sample GuaBasSedimGuay1_FD_121795 | JGI IMG/M metagenome (GOLD analysis project Ga0164310, IMG submission 121795) | Subseafloor sediment microbial communities from Guaymas Basin, Gulf of California, Mexico - Guay1, Core 4569-9, 0-3 cm | ecosystem: Environmental > Aquatic > Marine > Hydrothermal vents... | reverse complement strand
TCATCAGGATCACCAGCGCCACAGTGCCAAAAATGGCCGGAAAAATCCCGCCGGATTCCATGCCGTTTTCAGGCGGACTGCTCAGGAAATCCCAGGTAATCATTCCGGTGCCACCTATCACGATATTGCCCAGAACGACCGCCAGTATGATTATGATCAGCAACGATGCCAGCATGCAAAGGCCCTTGGGGAGATACCCTCGAGACTTGGGTTTGAATACCAGTTTGTTGACTGTCGCAGCAGCGTTTTTAGTTCTGGTGGGGGCTGATATGGTCACGACAGTCTCCCCTGTAGGCGCTGCTTCATACGTGTTACCGCAAGCTCACCGCACAGGTTTATCAGAAACGTAATGACAAACAGCAGGGTGCCCAGGAAGAAGAGCACGCTGTAGTGAGCACTGCCAAACACTACTTCAGCCAACTCGGCGGCGATTGAGGCAGAGATTGTCCGCATAGAATCGGTCAGACTGCCGCTAATAATCGCTGCATTGCCGGAGGCCATCAGCACGATCATTGTCTCGCCAATGGCTCGACCGAATCCCAGCACCACTCCAGCGGCGATACCTGGCAGGGCAGCGGGCAGGACCACCGTCAATGACACCTGCCAATGATTGGCTCCCAGGGCCAGACCAGCATCACGCAGCGACGATGGCACCGATGTCATTGCATCCTCGGCTACCGTGAATATAATGGGAATGACCGCCAAACCCAATGCGACACCGGCAGTAACAGCATTGAGCCTGAAGAGGAAGCCAAACATATCCTGCATTACGGTAGCCAGAATAATCAGCGCGAAGAACCCAAGTACCACCGATGGAATCCCGGCCAGCATCTCTATGGCAGGTTTGATAATCTCTCGCCATCGTCGTGAAGCAAATTCCGCCGAGAAGATAGCGGCCCCAACGCCAAGCGGGATAGCAAACAGCATAGCCACCAGGGCAGCCTTGAGACTGCCAATCAACAGTGGCAGAATGGAGTACTTGGGGACTTCCGAGTTGGGTTGCCATGACCATTTGGGATCGCGGCCCTCGTAGAATTCCTGCTTGAAGGTCATCTTATCGACACTGGCTTCCTGCTGGATTTCCTGATCGGTGAAGATGGGTATCGCTTCCTTGAAGATAAAAGCGAATATCAAGACGATTGCCACCAATGCCGCAAGGGCATTGATCGCAATCAGCTTTTCGCCGAGAAATTCCCGGACTCTGGACTTGGGTTTGAACTTCAAACGGTTCATCTCATACACTTCCGTGCGGCTATCCTGCCGCAAGTCGGGCTACTTGACTGTATTGGCCAGAGCACCTTCCTTTGACAGTGGCACGTAGTCGATTTCCTCGGCAATCTTCTGTCCCTCTTTGGAGAGTGCCCAGTTGACGAGTTTCTTCAACTCGCCGGTCGGCTTGCCGTTGAAGAACCAGTACAGTTCCCGGGAAATCGGGTAGGTTCCATTGGAGACTGTTTCCACACTCGGCAGTACCGCTTCAGTGGTGTCATTGGCCATCACTCCCGCAAATTTCACACCCTTCGCCCAGGCCAGCCCACCGTAGCCGATCCCGTTTTTGTCCTTGGACACGGCGTTGACTACCGCGGCAGTTCCCGGAAGAGTTTGGGTATACTCATTATAGTCTTCTTTATTGAGTACTTTTTTCTTGAAGAAGGCATAGGTGCCGGAGTTGTTCTCGCGACCGTAAAGAATAATACGGGCATCTTCACCACCGACTTCTTTCCAGTTCATGATGGCACCAGTGTAGATACCTTTCAATTGTGCGAAGCTAAGTTTCTCGACCGGGTTGGCCTCGTTAAAGAATACGGCAATACCATCCAATGCCACCGACACCCGGTATGGCTTGATGCCTTTATCTTCGGCCAGCTTGTACTCTTTTTCTTTCATGTCGCGTGAGGCTTCACAGATGTCGGTAGTTCCGTTGAGCAGCGCGGCAATGCCGGTACCTGAACCACCGCCGGAAATCTGAATGACAACATCCGGATTGTGTTTCATGTATTCTTCCGCCCAGCGCTGACCTAAACGCACGAGAGTGTCAGAGCCTTTGATAGTGATAGTAGTACCTGCCATCACGAAGCTAGCCGCTAGAATAAGAAGTAGTCCGCAGATCATGATCTTCTTCATTTGTTTCTCCTTGATTTGGTTTTCCTATCCATTTTAGAATTTAAATTGCAAGTCCACTTGCAGCCGTCCAAAATCTTCTGTTTCGGTTTCCTCAAGACCAATCTCGTTGCTGAAAAAGGTTGCCTTGAAAGCAGTGTTAGTCGCCAGTTGAACAGCTCCGCCTATCTCATGACCCTTGGCATCGGTGCCACCACCTCGAAAGTCCGAGTCGGTAAATATGCCCGGTACAGCATCTGCTTCGAGACTGCGGTAGTTGTAACGGAACTCCCAGGATCCCGGTTTCTTGGCTTTGCCCACTCGCAAACCAACGAGCCAGCCGGTATTGAGACTATCCGCCGCATTGTTGGTAACAAAGTCTCCGATGACTGTGACTGGAATGTTCTGGAATTTGTGGGTTACTTCGGCAAACAGTTCTATTACCTCAAAGCCGGTGAGATAGCAAGTTGTTGAAACGAAAGTTGTGTCATCGACGTCCCCCACCAGCGTGTCTATATGCTCGTAACTCGAATTTCCCATCGGATCCCCGTGGTCGAAGAACGGTTCATAACCCTCGGCGTTGGCGTAGTTGAAGATACTTCCACCAAGTACGAGGTTAGACTTCTTCTCATTGAAATACAGACGGCCAACCGCTTGTCCGGCCGCAATGTATGAATCATCTGAGGATGATCGCTCATCAATCCAGAATCCGGCGCCTGTCAGAGTCAGGACATAGCTGTCAGTCTTCTTTTGGAAAGTGGCCGCGCCGCCTTCCGGGTTCACGTCGCCATCCCATATCAACTCTGCCTTGCCCGGTTTGAAGAACGGGTTTTTCATCTTACCACCAATAACCGTCAGGCCTTCAACGCCTTTGAATCCGGTGGCAAAATACGCCAGATCAATCCCTATGCCCTTTGTTGAAAAAGCGCCGTCAAGCGTCTGATTGGTTGATGCCGGGTCGTTTGAACCACTGGCTAGCTGGATGCCGATCTTAGTGTATTCCGATACTTGGCCAAACACACCCAGACGAGCTCTTACGCGTTGCCGGTGACGAGCGTCTTTGTCTTCCTTGCTAATCATTTCATGGCGATAGCGAAAATCACCTTTGATCTTGACCTTCTCCCACCAGTTTCCGGCCATCCCGACCTGAGCGAACACTGCCACTGCTGTTAGCGATAGAAGCAGTGTTCTCACCAGCGTGCTCTTGAGCACGTGTTCCATAGTACCTCCACTAGCTGAATGTTATCACAACACATACGGAGGCAAATGAGCACACAGCATGTTAAGATTTTGTTAAGAACAAGTTAGATGTTTGTTTATTCCCCTGGAAAGATAGCGAGGACGATAAGACTCGTTAGGCGTATGCTAACTTATTGTGTTCGAGGGAGATGAATGCGAAAAGAGCTTCCCTTGCCGAGTATACTGTCAACGCTGACGCGTCCTTTGTGAGCAACTGCAACATGCTTTACGATAGCCAGACCCAGGCCGGTTCCACCGGCGTCTCGGCTCCGGGCCTCATCCACACGGTAGAATCGCTCAAATAGTCGGGGCAAATGTTCCGCTGCAATACCTACTCCCCGGTCCTGAACCGAGATCACGATCTCGTCACCGGACGAAGTTACTTCAACATCTACGGTTGAGCCCCGGTTGCTGTACTTGATGGCGTTGTCTATCAGATTTGTTATTGCCTGCTCCAACTGCCCTCGATTGATATTCGCTTCCAGATTCGGATCACAGGAAGAGGATATGTTCACCTCATTCATCCGGCTTTTTTCCTGACAGGCCAATAGAGACGATGCTATAACATCGCTCACGGATATGCGGGTTAGACCTGCCCCGATCTGCTCAGTCTCGCTCTCGATCTGTGCCAGTGATAACAAATCCTCAATCAGGCTATTCAGCCGGTCCGAGTGTCTCGCTATCATCTCCATAAATCGTCGATTGTCGTCCGAGTTGTCCATAGCACCATCCAGCAGAGTCTCTACCGAACCGGTTATGGCTGTGATAGGGGTTCTCAACTCGTGAGAGACATTGGCCACAAAGTCGCGACGAATGCTCTCCAGTTTCTTAAGACGGGTAATATCGTTGAAAACAACTACTACGCCGACCTTCTCACCGAAACTGTCTTTGAGTGCTGCCGCTCGTGCCTGAAAGTACTTATCGGACACCCCCGACATCTTGATTTCCATTTCAGTAATGTCAGTACTGTGCATAGCTCTCTCCACGAACTCCAGCACCAATGGAATACGGATCACTTCATAGAAGGTCTCACCGCGAGATTCTGTGATGTCCAGGTTAAGAAAACCAGCCACCACTCGATTGAGTAATACGATCTTCTGATCAGCGTCGAGCGCCACAATGCCCTCGGACATGCTGGACAGTATAGCTTCCCTTTCGTTACGTTGCTGTGCGATCGTTTTGATTCGCACATCAAGTTGCTCCGCCATTTTGTTCATCGATTCCGACAGGTCAGCGATCTCTTCGGTAGTTGGAACAGGCAGTCTGGAATCCAGGTTTCCGGCGGCAAAGCGACCGGCTCCGTTCCGCAATTCTCGGAGAGGATTTGTCAAACGTTTGAGTACTGCCATACTGATCAGAGCTGCCAGCACCATGATGAGCACGCCGCCAATCGCAATGTTCCGATAGAAGGACGTTAGAACATTCTCAACCGCTGACACGGAAACAGCCACCCGCACGACCGCAATAACCTCGTTGTCTTGCTTAACGGGAATGGCTACATACATCATATTTGCCTGCCGCGTGTTGCTGTACCGGGTCTTCACTCCCACTTCGTCGCCATAAGCCAGGACTATTTCCGGTCGCGTGCCGTGGTTCTCCATCGAGAGCGGGTCTTCATGCGAATCGCCGAGCACAACCCCCCGAGCATCTACGACGGTGATCCTCGTACTTGAGACTCTTGAAATCTCCTTACATTCCCGATCCAGTTGTGCGGTCTCGTTTGCGCTCAGCAAAGGTTTCAGGAGCCGCTCTGCGACTCTGGCCCGTGCTTCAAGCGTGCTGGTAAGTTGGCCAATGTATAATGTTCTCATTTCGCGAGCGCCATAAAGCGCCGCCAGCAAGAGCGATATGAAGATAACGAAAAAGTAGTAGGGATATACTTTCCAGAATAGCGGACGTCGTTTCATGGTGTCTCCGTCATCCGATAGCCAACACCCCTGACTGTCTGAATGTAGTGTCCGCAAACAGTCAGCTTTTTCCGAAGGTTGGCCACCTGGACGTCAATGGCTCGATTGGTTATCACAAGCTGTCCGTCTCGAAGAGAGTCTATCAATTGAATCCTGCTGAAAACCCAGCCAGGGCGACCGGCAAGGACAAACAGAAGCTCAAACTCAGTATGGGTCAACTCAACCGGAGAACCGGACACGGTAACCCGACGTTTACCACAGTCAATTGTTAGTTCACCAAACTGCAGAAATTCAGATTTGGATTCAACCGACTCCTTGTAGCGACGTAACACAGACCTGATACGGGCAATCAGAACTCTTGGGCTGAAAGGTTTGGTGATGTAATCATCTGCTCCAACCTCCAGACCAGTTACAACGTCAATGTCTTCATTACGCGCGGTCAGCATGATGATGGGAATACTCCGGGTGGCCTGATCCAATCTGAGAGCCCGACAGACATCGAGACCGTTCATCTCAGGAAGCATGATATCCAACACAACCAGGTCAGGGTGTTCCTTCTTGGTTTTATCCAGACCTTCCTCACCTGACACCGCTGTCTCAACCTGAAAACCCTCGCGTTCCAGGTTGTAGACAATCAACTCGGCGATATCCCGTTCGTCTTCTACGATAAGGATTTTGGTCTTGCTACTCACAATTATCAATCCCAATTCTCATAATATACATATAGCAATTATTGCTACGACTAGCAACTACATCAGAATCCGGTGCCAGAGACCGTGATTCCTAACGAGGGGGGATTTCTCCCATTTTTGTTATGGGGTCAGGGCATGTTCTGAAGCGAGATATCAGATGACAGGTGTCGTACAGTGCAGACAATTTGATCAGAAATCGGAGAACTTCATAACCCACAATTTCGATAGAGGTATCACAGGAATACGATTCTAACCGTTAGCAAGAAAACTAATGCCGAAGGGGGGATTCGAACCCCCACTCCCTTGCGAGAACTGCGCCCTGAACGCAGCGCGTATACCAGTTTCACCACTTCGGCATTGCTGTCGGACTAAGATGGGAATACCAGAACGTCATGTCAATGGATTTGTGTCCAGAAGGCACTTGGAATCGCAAAAGATGAAGTGTTACCCATGTGCCGGGTCAAATCGGTCGATACTCAAGTGAACAAAAAAAAGCCGCCCGGTGAGGGGCGGCTTGATGCGTTCTGAGAACGATTTTTAGTTCAGGTACGCCCTGAGGGAACGACTGCGCGAGGCATGCCGCAAGCGTCTGATCGCCTTTTCCTTGATCTGCCGGACTCGTTCACGAGTAAGTGAGAAACGAGCACCAATTTCCTCCAGCGTTAGTGATTTCTCATTGCTCAGACCAAAGTACAAATTGATAACCTCAGCTTCACGAGCTGTCAGGCTGTCCAGTGCTTTGTCGATCTCAACCCGAAGTGAACTGCTCAGGAGAGCTTCGTCAGGCGACGGCTGAAATTCATCCTCAAGGATGTCTATCAGCGAGTTATCCTCTGATACCGAAAACGGCGCATCCAGCGATAGATGCGAATTCGAGATTTTCAGAGTATCCGTCACTTCTCCTTCGGAGAGTTCCAGCTCTTTCGCGATCTCTTCAGGCGATGGCACACGCCCCAGACCCTGTTCCAGACGACTGGAAATCTTGCCAATTTTGTGAAGTGTACCCACGCGGTTGAGCGGAAGCCGGACTATCCGGCTCTGCTCGGCCAGCGCCTGCAGAATTGCCTGCCTGATCCACCACACGGCGTAACTGATAAACTTGAATCCCCGGGTCTCATCAAACCTCTTGGCTGCTTTTATAAGGCCAATATTGCCTTCATTGATTAGATCAGCCAGGGAGAGTCCCTGATTCTGGTACTGCTTGGCCACCGAGACTACGAAGCGGAGATTTGCACGGGTTAGTGCTTCCAGGGCCTTTTGGCTACCCTGCTTTATCTTACGTGCAAGCCGTACTTCTTCGGCGGCGTTAATTAGGGGGGTTTCCCCGATTTCACGAAGATACAGATCCAAAGACCTGTCTTCATCGCGGTATTTTAGGGATTGTTTAGCCACGTGTCCCTAATTTCTCCTTCCTAATTGCGGTTCCTATGGTATGCAATGGCCTTTGCAGGCCAACTCTTATATCTCTCCAATAACTGCTTCGCATGCAGATTACTTCCTGATCACTTTGCGGGCAATTGAGCCATCTGGTTCCTGGACGATCAGAGGAATGCGTGATTTCCCTCGATCTATGGCATCGACGGCTCCTTCGAGCTCGCTGAGCGTCCCGACAGGCTCATTGTCCACCTTCATTATGATCGTGCCTTCGGCTATCGAAGCTCGGTCGGCCGCACTACCGGGGTAAATACCTACAACGTAAAGTCCGGCTACATGTTCCGCCCCGATATCCTCAGCTATCCGAGGCGTAAACTCAATCACTTCCATCCCCAGCCAGAATCCTGACCGATCCGGTGCCTGCTGGTTCTGCTCGTCAATTGTCGCCAGGAACGTGTCGCGATCACCGATCATAGCTTTCAGAGACAGGTGTTCACCATCCCGAATCACTTCCATTGGCACGATTTCACCCTGTCGTACAGATGAGACCAGCACACTGAACTGGTTTTCGTTTTTGACCTCTTTATTGTCGAAACCAACAACGATATCGCCGTGCTGCAGTCCGGCACGCTGCGCCGGTGAATTATCGACTATTGACTCGACTACCACACCTCGCACGGCTTCAAGTCCCAGGCGTTTGGCCTCTTTTTCCGTCAGTTTGGACATGCGTACACCCAGCCATCCCCGGCTCGGTCGTCCATTCTCAATCAGATCGGGGACAACGGCTCGAGCCAGATTGATCGGAATGGCAAAGCCGATTCCAACCGAGGTACCGGTCGGGGAAGTTATCGCGGCATTAACGCCGATACACTCACCTCGAAGATTAAGCAGCGGGCCTCCCGAGTTGCCCGGATTGATGGCGGCATCGGTCTGAATGTAGTTCTGATAACCCGGCGTATCACTGCCGAAATTGAGTGAGCTTCTCCCCTTTGCTGATACCACGCCAACAGTGACCGTCCGGTCCAGCCCCTCCTTCATAAACGGGTTTCCGATAGCAATAGCCCAATCACCGATCTTGGTCTCATCAGAGTTACCAAACGGAATAACCTCTATCTGCTCCTCTGGCGTGACTTTGATAACCGCCAGGTCCGTCTGTGGATCGGCTCCCACCAGCCTGGCCTGGTACTCGTACCCAGCCGCCGTACGAACAGTCATCTCAACAGCATCTCTGATGACATGATTGTTGGTGAGAATATACCCGTCTTCGCGAAAGAAAAACCCGGAACCGAGCGATGTCGAAGTCTGCGTACCATAGTACCACCACGGCCCTTCAGCGCGCCTTGTTTCAGCGGAGATGTTGACCACGGCGTCGGCAGCTTTTTCAACAACCGCTACAAACGGCGACTGCATATCGTCGCCATGCCCTACAACCGGGAATAGTCCGGTCTGACCAATATTCGTGGAGATCTGCGCGTTTGATTCCGGTGTCAGATCCACATTTGAAGCTATCAGTATACCGAAAATCGTGCAGGCAACAGCAACAGCTCCAAAACTGAACAGACGTACCCCCCTGCGGTTCTCAATATGTGAGAAAAATCTCGAACTTCTCAACTTCATCACCAACAAGGTTAGCCTATCATTATAGGCCTTTTGGTGAGTTTTGTCAATATGTTTCATTGACAGACCCCAAAATAAATTTCTCACTTCTTTTTACGCACAGCCCGGCAAGAAGATGCAGCTTTATCTTGTTCCGTCGCACCGGAATTGTTGATAAACCCTATGGCAGCGTTGTGTCGGGTCTTGTCCCGCCGAAACATCCAAATACAATCTTTTGGGACAACCTCTCCTCGTCTGCCGATAGCTCGGCACGAGGCGGCGCACGAGGACGTACACCGCCCACAATCTATCAGTTTTTCAACAAATTGCCAGAGCCTGTTTCTGGTCCACTTGCCCCCCCCGGTCCTGTTGACTTCATCCCCTCATCCGGCTACCTTGTCGTATCGCTATGGACCCTAAGATTACCATACCGGAGCACCTGCTGAACATCGGCCAGAGACTGGCTGAAAGGCAGATGGTAGCGGGAAGTGACGGCAACATCTCGGTGCGTCTTGATCACAACGAGATTATAGTTACTCCTTCCGGCCTGCCACTGGAGCAGTTATCGCCCAATGACCTGGTAGAAGTCGATTACGAAGGCAACCGGCTCAAAGGCCGTTACGAAGCATCATCGGAACTGGCCATGCATCTGCTTGTCTATCACCGGCGTCCGGAAATCACCGCCTGTGTCCACGCTCACCCGCCATACGCAACCGCCTTCGCTGTCAGTGGTGTTGAGCTTCCCGAAGATATCCTCCCTGAAGTCGTTGCATTCGTCGGCCCGGTGGCATTGACTAAGTACGCAGCCCCCGGAACTCCGGAAGTACCTGACTCACTCGAACCGTTCATTGCCGACCACAACGCCTTTCTTCTTGGTAACCACGGTCTTCTAACAATAGGACGCTCTCTTTCGGAAGCATATTATCGGCTTGAAACAGTTGAACACTTCGCGAAGATCTTTCATCTTGCACAGCAGATCGGAACGCCTGGGAGAATTCCGAAAGCTGATTACGATCGGCTCAGAGAGATGCGCCTTCGCCTCGATAACCGGCCCGGAGCCGCTGCACGGGAGTAAGATGTCATGCTTATCAAGAAAGTGCTCATGGACAAGGCTAATCGGCTCTACCAGATGCCGCCTTCCCTCCTTGCGTTCGCTGAAACCCGCGACAAGCAGATTCTTCGAAGTCGGGCCAGCATCATTGACCTGGCATCTTTTGACTGGCCGGTTTCATTTAGCAACGATCAGGAACTCGGACTTGACAGCCTCAAGGCGGCTTCAGCCGAACAGATCAACCACCTCAAAGAGGAACTGTCCGTCTGGCTGAGCAAACGACATGGCTGCAAAACGATCAGCGTGAACGAAATCCATATCGGAGGCAGAGTCTCAGCACTGCTGCATCAACTGGCACTGGCTTATCTTGATACCGGTGATGTTGCGTTTGTACCCGGCCTGGGCATACCTCTGTACCGAACGGTAGTAACCGCTTGCGACGCTGAAGCTATCGGTTATGCCATTTCGGCCAGAAATGAATGGTTGCCCTCTTACGACCGGCTCAGCACTCGGCTGGGACGAGTCGCCCGATTGCTTTTCCTGAACTCCCCGCACAATCCTACGGGTGCTCAATTGACCGAGAAGGAAATGACCGAGCTGGCCTGGATGGCGGGACGTGAGAACGTGCTGCTCGTAAACGACGCCGCCTACGCAGGTATCCCAAAGCGAGCACCGGTGTCGCTTCTTTCCGTCAAAGGTGGCCGACGTGTAGGAGTTGACCTGTACTCCTTCTCGTATCTTCTTGGTCTGCCGCCGCTTCCATTCGGATTCGCCGTGGGCGGCAAGGATGTGATAGGGGGACTGAAAACTGCGGCGCGCCTCATGCCCACATATATTCCGAAGCTCTTTGTGGAGCTTGCCCTGGAAGGATTACGCCCCTCTCCCGAAGAATCTATCTCACCGGTTCGTGACACGATCACCAAGACGTCCGCCAAAGCCGAAGGGCTCCTGGAGTTACTAGGGCTGAAATCGATGGGTTATGGTGAAATTCCGTTTCTATGGGCCAAGACAGAGAAACGGTCATCTTCTGTGAATCTTGCCCGCCTGCTGCTGCGACGTTACCGTATTCTAACAGTGCCCGGAACAGCTTTTGGGGAAAATGGCGCTGGCTTCCTGCGGTTCTCGCTACTCACCGGACCGGAGGTCTACACCGAAGCAGAAAAACGTGTGGGAAAACGGAGTGTTCTCAGACCGAAAGTCAAAAAATGAAAGATATCATCAGGTTGACCGGACTATCGTTTTACGGCTACCACGGCGTCAGTGCCGCTGAGAAGGAAACCGGACACGCCTTTGAGGTCGATTGTGAACTTGAAGTCGATATTGCCAGGGCCGGTCACAGCGACCAATTGACGGATACGGTTGACTACTCGGAAGTCTACGCCACAATCAAGGATGTCGTCGAGGGCAAAGCTTACGCTCTGGTGGAAGGGCTTGCCAGCGAACTGGCGACGTTGCTACTTGACAGGTTCGCTGTCTACTCCGTTACTCTGAGAGTTCGGAAGCTGCATCCACCCATTGCAGGCCCGGCAAAGCATATTGAAATTGAAGTTACACGGTACCAGACTGACAGTTCGAAACTTGCAGACAGGACTAATATCAACAACGAGTAGTGAAAATCATGACTCAAGGCATTTACATATTACTGGGATCCAATCTTGGAGATCGCGAGAAGTCCCTTGCAAAGGCACTTGGGAGAATCGAGGGAATCGAAGGACTTGAACTTGTTGCGGCCTCGTCTGTGTATATCTCCGAAGCACAGGACATGCAGGGAGAGAATCCTTCATTTCTCAACCAGGTAATCAAGGCCGATTACGATTATTCGCCGGGGGAGTTGCTCTCTGCACTTGAGAATATTGAAATAGAACTTGGCAGGACGGATAAGGGCAAAAAATCTCCCCGGACAATAGACCTCGATATACTATTGTTCGATGACCGTACCATGGAAACAGAACGATTGACAATCCCGCATTCGGAACTCCTGAATAGACCGTTCGCCATGGTTCCACTCTTACAGATTGACCCCGATCTCATCCATCCCGGTACAGGCAAGCAGGTTTCAGAGTACTTGAACGATGAATCTCAAACCGAAGTGATACTGTACAAAGATTATGTCGCCAGAACCGTTTGACCTCAACTACATCGCAGTCGAAGGAGTGATTGGAGTCGGTAAGACAACTTTTGCAGGAATGCTGGCTGATTGTCTCGATGCCGAATTGACACGTGAGGAGGTTTTCGAGAATCCGTTCCTGGTGGACTTTTACAAGAATCGTTCCCGCCACGCTCTCTCCTGTCAATTGTATTTTCTGATATCTCGGTTCCAACAACAGCAACGACTCATGGAACGGGATTTGTTTGCTCAGCGAATCGTCACTGACTACTTGTTCGCCAAAGATTCCATATTCGCCTCGGTCAACCTTTCGGAACGTGAACTGACTCTCTACAACAAACTTGCTCCGGCGCTGTCGCGGGACATTCCTCGTCCCGACCTCGTCATCTACCTGCAGGCAACAACTCCCGTACTCCTGGAACGGATTAGCCATCGCAACCTTCCTTTCGAAAAGACGATCAATTCGGAGTATGTTGAAGTGCTCAACAAGGCGTACGACTACTTCTTTTTCCACTACTCCGACACTCCTTTGCTGGTAGTAAAAACAGACAATATTGATTTCGCTCACAACCCGGAGCATTTTGAGGACATAATCGAGCAGATAGAAAAACCGATTTCCGGTAAGAAATACTATGTACCTGCCGCCAACCTGCCACAGATCCAGACATAATCATGTCCGTCACTAATAACAAAAAGAAGATCACCGTGAGAACTATCTCACGGATGAAGGCGAACGGGGATAAGATCGCGGTGCTGACAGCATACGACTACTTCACTGCCGGACTTCTTGATCAAGCGGGCATTGATATTCTGCTGGTAGGTGACTCAGCCGCAAATGTTATTCACGGTTTTGATTCCACACTTCCCATAAGCATGGATATCATGATAGGCCATACGGCTGCTGTTGCACGAGGAACCAGAAAAGCTCTGATCGTGGCCGACATGCCATTCCTGTCGTATCAGCCTTCAATCGAAGTTGCTATCACCAATGCCGGACGGTTCCTCAAAGAAGGGAATGCGGAAGCCGTCAAG
>Ga0164310_10001547_pt1 | contig 13104 bp, 3 predicted proteins | sample GuaBasSedimGuay1_FD_121795 | JGI IMG/M metagenome (GOLD analysis project Ga0164310, IMG submission 121795) | Subseafloor sediment microbial communities from Guaymas Basin, Gulf of California, Mexico - Guay1, Core 4569-9, 0-3 cm | ecosystem: Environmental > Aquatic > Marine > Hydrothermal vents >... | reverse complement strand
TTTTTAATATTGTGATTCCATTCCCTCGATATTTCCTTATAAAAGACGCCTGAAGCATTTTTAACATTTTATTGATTTCTAATAAATTAATATCTTTTTCAACTATTGGTATTTTTACTTCGTCCTTCAATTGATATGTTTTTTTAATAAGCATGCTTAGCATTTTATAGAAATCCTCATTTAGTTTCTGGGTTCTTTGGCCAGAAACGGACCAAAAAGCAGCTTGAAAACTTTGCCCAGTTGTAATATACTCATCATAGGTTAGGAACACTTGGAGAGAATTTTTGGGATAGTCAAGGTTTTTTAGTTTTTCTTTGCCCAATAAAACCGTTCCACACACCGCAAACATTGATTTTTTATAACTCTGTGTCGCAGGATTTGTCATTATAGCATATAATGGATTTGTGATTGGTTTTGTTGTTTCTTTGAAAAGGAGTTCAGCATGCTCTTTTAATTTCACGAGGTAAGCATTTATTATTTCATCGAAATTTGTAAAAGCTACTACAGCATTCATTTCTTTAGGGAAAGAATATTGTTGACTTTTACCATTTATTAAGGATGAACAATAATATCTGAATCTAGCAAAAACTCCCGTTTTTAAAGCTTTAACTAGCGCAAAGCTTCTAAAAACTGTTTGTTTTGGGTTTAAAAGATCATATAAGGAGTAAGTCTGAGAGCCAAGTTTTACAGTGAACAATTTCAAAGCGTTGATGCGTTTTCTTCCTTCTTCACTTTTCTCAGATACAGTTGCTGCACCGGGTGTCGAAGCTAGCAGTTCATTCAATAGATGTCGCTTCGTTCTTTCCATAAATTTCTCGCATTCTCCTTTACTTCTTTTAATTTTCATATTTGCATAAAATTCACTTATCCCTCTTGCTAGCACGAGATCATTTTGATAATGATTTAAAAATTGAGTAATTCCACCAATTTCAGACTGGACAGTATACTCACCGATATCTTGAGACTTTCTCCAAAAGTTAAAGGAATATTTTGATAGTAGCTTGACTCTATAATTGTTTTCCTTTTCAGGAGTATAATCAACGATTTCTACATGGTCTGGGATATAATAAGAATCTTTTTCAATGCTATCGCCAATTTGCTTTGGCCCGTCTGGGAATAAATTATTGAAATAATTCGTTAGCAACCTGTTTCCGGGCAATAATTGACCATTTAATGGGTCGTTTTTATCCTCTTTATTATAATAATGCTCTGGGAGTAAAATGGAAAATTCTTTGCCGGTCATTACTAAAAGTTTTACTTTCTCGTTTTTAGAGTTTAAAACATACTCCCATTTTCTCTCTGGATCATCATAGTCACAAGCCATTAACTCGTCATAAATTCTTTTCTTCTCCAAAGTTAAATCAAAACAGGCTAAAGTCCCATCAACTTTCGCCCAGATTTGTTTTCCAAAGTTTTGATAACCCTTTATAACTGGCTTATTGTTTTTCTCCTCAAACTCAAGTGAATTGATATCCACACCAATTCCTTCAAGTTTAGCAAGAATCCCCTCAATCTTATTCCCTCCAACAGAAGCAGCATAGCGAACATTTAATTCAGGAATATTCGTCGGCAATCCATTTGCGTATAATAACCAATGAAGAGAACTGTCTTCAAGGATTTTTTTATTTATTGGCATTCTGCCGGCTGAATTTAGAAATTCAAGGGCCGGTATAATCCGTTTTTTTCCATTTTTGTCCAACTCTATTCGAACATGACAAAGATAGCGGAAAATGCGGTAGCCATCATCTAACATGACACAATAAAACACAGGGTAAAGTTTTTCTCCCTTGTAATCTATAATGAATAGATCTTTGTATTTTTCGAGTGGCAAACCATTTTCAGATAGTCCTATAAATTCTCGGAAAGTTGCATGGTTTGTTTCATCTCCCAATATGAAAATCATTGGAACATTTTTTGGTATAACATCACCAGTAAAGAGTTCATTAGGTCCTTGAACGAAGTATTCATTTAATAAATCTTCATCATTAGCCAATTCTTGGAAAAAGCTATTGAATTTTTCATAGTCAATAACTCGATGAGTTATGAGGAATTGATTAACGTAAATATCATGTGTGATTGGATCAGCGTAAACAATTCTAACTTTGAAAACCAAATTATGAATTCCTAAATCATATATCAATTTACCATTATATTCACGGCTATTGGGCGGGATTATATGCTCTCCTAGGACATTGATTTCTCTCCAATCACCTAAATACATTATATCCAATCTCCTAAACTTTAAGCCTAAGCGAGTGTATTCTTCTCTAATATTCCTCACCATTATTGGATCATGGAACTCATTATTTTCAATAGTCCATCTATCTTGCACATAAGCTCTACTTTTATCACTATACGGTGATTTAGAATCTTCATCAGTCAAGCTTAAAATACGAAGGCGTATGGGCATGTATTTCCCATAAAAACTCCGTCGCCTGGAGAAATACGCCATCCATCGACTTAAGATACTATTTAATAAATCATCCTCTAAAGACTTGCTAGTAAAGACAATGTCATTACTTCCCACTCCATCTGGATAAATTTCACGTGTACCATTAATGTAGGCTATTGTTTCATTATCCTTAGATTCGAAATATTTATCCTGCCAATAGGACACAGCTCGTTCAAAGCGGTACATGTTATCTTCGATCATGCTTAAAATAGAATAGTCCTTTATTTTCGCGGGATTCCTTAAAGCATCTTTGAGAGAAACAGGTCTTGTTACTTTTGCAGTTTCACTTCTATAGATGATATATTGTGAGATCAAATTCCAAAACTGGAACCAGGTTATTTGCGCTGGAAGATCATTTTCAATTAACATCGGTTTAAAAATAGGTTTTCCTTCAGTATCTGTAGGTTGATTTATTTGTTTCTCGAGTTCGTTATAAGTTAGCAGGATTTCAGTATAATCATAGATTCTAACTGAAAACCCTTTAGAATCCAAAATTCCTCCGGCATAATACCATTCATTATTATCTGTATAGAATGGGTTCCACCGTGTTTCAAACTCAACATAATATCGTCCATCCTCTGTATCGATCTTCTGTTCGATGGAAAAGAAGAATGTATGAAGAGTTTCAAACCCTGGCAATTTTTCCCAGCTTGCCCATAAACAATGCCATTTCTCATTTTCATCGCTCCAATCGAAGTTTTCTTCAGGTCGACCAACATTGTCTCCGGTGAGGGTTACATCATAAGTATAGAATTTATTAAAGAACAATCGTAAATTATTCCTAAGCAATTGAAAAGTTGTAATGTCATTTTGATCTAATGCTGTAGTGGTAGAGAAGATGTCGTAAAAACTAATTTCTGAATCTATTCTTCCTTCATATAAACTATAAAGCCAATTTTCATCATTTAAAATTGACAGCTTAAGGGATTTGTCGAAATTTCTTCCAGCTCTAAGTAGATAAGGGTCATCAGGATCATAAGCAAAACCTAAATACACTAAGGAATGAACATCTTTCCACAAACCGGGCAAATTAACATCGACAGCAGCACCGCTATCATCCAAAATTGAATCGGTTCGAATATAATTAGATGGAGCTTCTCCTCGAGTATAATCTTTATCTGCGAGGTATTCGTCCCAAAGCTCATTATATAACCTGATTTGGGTGTTAACAAGAAATGCTTGTAACATTTCATGCTTAAGGATGGAAAAAATATCATTTTCAGATAATAGATAGGAAATTAAAGATTCAAGAAAAACTGCTTGTTCATTATTGATGGAACTAGAATATGGAAGGTCATTGCCCAAAAGAACTATTGTTCCTGTTCCAATTTTACTGAATAAATGCGAAGTAGCCCTATCGTAGACCGTATGTTCCAAGGTTAATCCTATTTGATTCTTTGGATTTGCAGTACAAATCCGAGAAACAAGATATCGCTTTTGTGGGCCTGCATTTGGTTCTCCTTGATAATTAAAATCTTTTACCCAAGTCCAATCTATTTTGTCATAGAAACGTTCTTTCCATTGAACTTCTTCTGACAACCAAGCAACATCCTTCCGGAAGTGTTGGTATTTTACTGCTTCCCCTTCTAAACTAAAGGAAGCGTCAAATATTTGCCAACCGTTTTTCTCGTCAAATTTAGTAGTTAAAATAATTAGTGTTAGTAAATTATATCCCTTGTTTAACGTTACTAATTGTTCGATTTTTCGTGTACCGTTTCCAACAAAATCATAGTCTATAACTAATTCGCCATTCAAATAAAGTTTGATCAAAGGATTGTCTGTAGTTAATGTCAAATTATAGTTAGTATTATCTGAAAGGAAAAGATATGTAGATGCCTCAACGACGAAATTATGATCTGTTAGAGGGAAGGTAACTTCTTTTCCTGTTCCAACGTAAGTATAGACAGGTGTTTCGCCACGGATTACAAAATCATCGATCATGAAGTATGTACCTTGATCAGTATTTCGAAAAGTAATGAACTCGAGGTCAGGATCATTAGGATTCCCATAAAAGCAATTTTGAGGATTAAGATAAATTCCTTGAGAATTTATGTCTTCTAGAATTTCTAACAAGTCTATAGTTATGTAGCCTTTGTAATGTAAATTATCCAATTTTTGCAATTTGAAGTAATGCATATTATAATTTTCATCGAAAACTATTTGTCGGTCTGAGAACTGCCCTAAAATTAGCTCTGTGGAACTTAAGACGTTATAAATAGTTATTTGTTTCTTGTTAAAGTCATCCCATAAAGAAACCTCACAAGTATATTGCCCAGTTCTATTATCAAAATTCAACTCGGTGTAAAAGGTAATTATTGGATAATTCTTAACTGTATATTCGGAATAATCATTGATGGGTAAATTAAAACCTGCTTTCAAACCAGGCCAATCTCCCATTTTAGAATTTAAAGAAATGTCATCCACACCTCGAAGTGAGAGTGGATTTATTTCTACATTATCAATAGAAAGATCAATGAAAAGTTCTGTTGGTGTAGTCCTTCCTTCAAAAATGATTTTTACTTCTCGTGGTAAATTATTAGTATCGCAATAGCTAAATATTGCTGAGATTTTTGATGAGATATCAACAGCGATATGTTCCCAATCATCTGAACCATCTATAATTATTGCAAGTTCATTTGCATATCTATCCATAGAAGTTATCCAGACAAATAGCTCATGCCCATAAGAAAGTTTATGGTCGAACTCTAAATAGGTTGGTCCAGTGTCAAGACGTGAAAATCCCGACATATCAACAGAGGTGAGCAAGCCTGCACCTAAGATATGAGCTGTTGCCTCTGCGTAGGTTCTCCAAGCATTCCCGGTTGAAGAAGTAGTATAATTTGTGACTAATTTTGCCAAGTTAGGCTCATTTGATATATAAGGAATAAAATGAGTGGGTTCATTATAATCAAAACCGCCATTTTGGACCAATTGAACTTCAGATAGATAGAGAGCAGGATTGTCATTTTTAGTTTGATTAAAGAAGATTTTTTGATTGTAAATTTTAATCTGGTGAAAACCCCAATCAACAACATCGTACCCCCAATTATCTCGGCCAAAATAAATAACTTGAATTTTTAGGGTAGGATCATTTGACAATCTAATTTTATGGAGGAAGTCCGCAGTTCCAGAAAAAGTAAGGCTAACTTTTGCAGGGTTCCCCGACCCATCATCTATTTTATAACAATTATTCCAAGAAACAGGTTGTTCTTCAACATTAAGTTGATTGATAACAACCAGATCATAGACAGTCAAATTTTGCCTTAAGATTAGTGATTCGTCATTGTTTGATAACATAAAAGCAAAATAATTCTTCGTTAAACTATCATCACCAAAAGCTGCTTTTTTCCGCCAAGGAATTTTAGCTGCTAATTCAAATTTCAAATCAATACTATCTGCAGTATTTGCTTCTACAGTGTCTAAGAGGTTAACAGTCCAGCTATAACCAACACCTGCATATTCTTCCCAAGTTATTTCTTCACTTTTTGCACTTAACTTGAGAAGCTCATAATAGCCATAATTATCAGTTTTTCGTTCACAGAAAACCAAGTCATAGTTTGTATATGAGCCAAAATACTGAGGTGTTATCCCTGAAAACTGAGGACTAAATTCCACAGTAGTATATTTCCGATAATTATACAATCCCGGATTAACAATCCCAAACATGGAATAATCATTTGAACCAAACTGGGTATAATCTTTTGCTGAGAAGCTCTCATCGTAGAAATGCCAGTAAGAATTTGGTGTTTCAAACGATTCCTTGAACCAAATACCATTTTCAATGCGGTTGTTCGTATAAGTGCTCAAGTCGAGGTTGCCAAGAGCTTTGGATTCACTGTCAAAAGTGGTGTAGAGCCATTGGTTAATATATTGTTCCTCATAAAAAGGCCCTTGTTCTGTGTGCAATGGCGAACCGGGAAACGTGGAATAACTTGTCCACTCTATATAGCCATTCCATTTTTCAGCAATAAGCGCAGTTGTTATTGGACTCAAAGTTGAAGCAATGGGAGCTTCAAATTGAGAATCAAGTGCACAATCAAAACCATTAAAGTTTCCATTACTAAATAAATTATACAATGAATCCTCCTTTTGCCAGAAAATCACAGGATAATAAACCGGAGAGATTGTAGTCGAATTACGATGCATGGAAAGTAAGTTGGTTAGTGAATTTGCCAATATAGCAAACCATTCATAAAGGATATGTGTATTGTCGAATCTGGAAGTACCACGAGAACCAACCAGTCCAAACCATTTATTATTGCTTTTAACTAAAACCGAATCGGCTAATTGAAGATTTGTTCCATTTAGTAGTGAATCTGGTAAAACACCACTAATGATACTATGATGCTGATATGAGGAAAAAGTCTTTAGGATGTTTAAATTAATCGGTTGATTATCAATCCATTCTAAACTTGTTCTTTGTGGTCCAAAAGTGCCATACCAAAGATTATCAATTAAGATTGGCTTTGTATCTATAGTGTCTGCTAAACGCTCAATCGTTATTTTCCTAATATAACCAGAGGTGATATTTAATCCAGATAAAATATCCGCATAAAGGTTTCTTCGAATTGAGAGCCATCTATTCAAAAAGAAGGAGCTATCGGTGGTTTTTGAGGTATTAAGATATGCCCGGTAGGTTTTTCCTGTCGTATCAAATTGGTTCGTCCCGAGAATCCCGCAGTAATATTGATAATGATAGATTTCAGAATCTTGAGCTTCAATTTCAAAAGTAAGTATATATGGTTGGTGGGTATAGTAATCAATGTTAAATTCATATTCCGGATTTAATAACACAGGAGATTTCAATTCTTTACTAATTGAAATCGCGCCTGAATCAAGTTTTAAATAACCAAGCTTCTTTGTTACTTTTTCACATGACTCAAATTTTGTAATGTATTTAAAAGTGCCTGTTTTCAAGTAGTCAATCAGGATATCTTTTGAAGCATGAGTTAAGGTATTATCAACAACGACATATAAGTCGCCAAAAGACATTCTATTTGAATTCGTGATAAATGTGTAATCATCTAAATTTGAGCGATAAATCTCATTATCAATAATGAATCGAATGATCCCTTCATTATAATCTGCTTCAATCCTTAATGTATGAAAAACTTTAGGATACCAATAAAAGCTTTCAAATTCTTCCATTGTTATCCAATCTGTTGTACAATTTAGACTTTCCGTTATCCCCATACGAAGAGTATTATTAAACCAAACAATTCGAGCATATCTTACTGGTTCGTCAGAAATTGCAATCGACAATCCAAATGTTTCATAATTTTCACTGTCTTCGAAAGGAGCAATGGAAACTTCTCCAAAAGCCTTTGCTTCATTGAAATAGAACAAATCATTGGACTGTGCAGAAACATACCCATAGCTACCACTTGTTGGGCAATTGATAGCAATAACACTTCCCAAATCCCTATTACCGGTCACATTTCCTGAGCCACCAACTTGCCATTGCCAATTTTCCCTTATTGATGATTCAACATAAGCCGAAAGCCAATTATCATCATAAGCTAAGCCAAGATCATCATAGAATTCTTCATAGTAAATAGTAGTAAAATACCATCCTTCACAATTACCATAATCAAAGCTATCATAGTAATCTAAATAGCCATTAAAAATTCTAGAATCAATACCTAAGTTCATTTTTGACCATAAACTATCATCTAGAATATATCTGGGTTTGTAAGATCTTTTCTTAATCAAAGAATTTTCAAACCAAAAGATTTCAAGCCCGTTTGGTCCTTCAGTATTAATCCAATAGTCTGTATCATCTAGACAATTATCATGTAAGGTAATTTTCCTTTCAACGCCTTTCGATTCAAATGAGTGGAGCTTTAAGCTTTGTATTTCATTACTATTTGTGCTGTTTTCTTTTGTAATTAGGAACAATGAATCATCTAAAGTAGCTAGTTTGTAATTGAGGATATCATTAGTAGTAAGTACTTGAGTTTCATTAAACAACAGCCAAAAATCATTTTCTGTGAATCTCTTATACTTTAAAACAGAAGTGTGTGGTTCTGAATTCCAGAATAAATGTAATTCATTATTAATAAAAGCAATTTGGAAGTTATAAATTGGTTGTTGAGGTGTAACCTCATTAATAACTGAAATCTTTATCTTTTCAGTAATTTCTACTCCTTTTAATTGAAAATTATTATTAGTATATCCCTTCTCTTTCCATAGAAGAACAAGTCCTCTAGTAGTTGAGACAAGTTTCGGAGAAGTTGAATCTCTGCTGTTGTTGCTAATGAGATATTTGGTTCCGAATGTTTGATTAGTAATTACAGAATAACAAATGCGCCAAATGTCTTGAGAATCATATTCCGACCAAGAAACACACAATGAACTATCCTTGGAAACCACTACGAGATCCTTCACATTATGGTTATTGTCCGGGAAGGGAATTTCAGTCCAGGTGGAGTTATAATACGTAACATGAATCCTCCATTGATCATCCCCCAAGCTATTTTCCTCCCAAAAGAGGTAGGTATTAGCTCCAAGAACCACTTCTTGAACATTCGCTATGACTGTTCCTTGAGGGTAACACGCTAACAATTCTTCATTAAGAAAGGCTTGTTGACTATCATCATAATCGAGCTTTATCAAACAAGACGAATTGTTATTATCAGTTCCCAACAGATATAAGTTGAAATCATCATGATTGGAAGCTTTAAGGTAGGCTACTTTTGTAGTTACGATTGTCTGTTCGCCGATCGAAATTTGTTCAGGGATATTACAGGTAGAAATCTGAGACAATCCATAATTGGTTGCAATATGTCCCTTGAAAGGATCACCTCCCATCAAAGAGATAATTGTCCCACCTTTTGTATAGGTTCCAAGAACTTCACTCGAGACAGATTCAATTTTGCTCCAATCGCTTAACATAGTAATTTGATCTTCAAATAGAGGATGAGTAAGGATCAAATAACCTGTAGGATTAACCTGACACCAATCTTTAAGAAGGGATTTCTTGTTGATGACAGTCACATCGTAATCGTTCATTAACAGGCTTTCTTTTATAACTTTGATTAAATTATCCAGATGAGCTAATCTAATATAAGGTTGCAAGTCTTCCTCGAGAGTTATATCACGATAAATTGCTATTTCTTTATTATATGAATAAAAGGCAAAGAAAATATCATCAATGAGAACTTCCATTGCTCCGGGAGCGGAAGAACGCCCATATTCTTTCCCGGAAATTTTTATCTCTATTGTTAGACTTTGTTCAGCCCAATCTTTGAAATTTGTCGCAAAATCATTTTGGGTGAGTAAAATATTCTGCCAATCATCACTATTATAATTGGGGAGAAAATCATTAAGGTTGATAGTTTCAATTATCTCGGAGCCATTATATAGGAAAAGCTCAACTTTTGTGTTTTTAGTTTCGCCAATTTCAGAATGATCAAAAAAGCGTGTCATTATAGAGAAAGTAACTGTAGTAAAGTCAGAAGGAATAGTAATGGTTTGATTTAAATGTGCAGAGGGTAAATCTGAGCTCGCAGTATTTGTATTTTCGACCCGAAACGCATAGGAGGGAGCTAATAATCCATCATCATAGAGAGGGCCACTTTGCACAGAAATAGACGAATTATCATAGTCATCAACCCAAAGATTCCATCCTTGAATGGTTTCACCATCACCAAAGAAGTCCGTTAGATAAGGGTTGACGGTTATTGAAGAGGTCATTAGTTGAAATGCAGGGGCGATAGCCTGAAACAAGCCTTTATCCATGAAGAACATGTCGTCGTTAGTCGAATAAGTTGGTCCACAAATAATGTCACCACCATAGTTAATAACCCAATCTAGAAACGCTTGTCGCTCTATGGGGGTTAATTCACGAATGTACCAGCTATCAAGCACTTTTTCTTGAACGATCACATCATAAATTGGAAGGCTTCGAAACAATGCTTGATTATCTGAAAACCTCATTAAATTATTATCAAAAGCATCAGTGAACCCAATTATTCTTGCACCGCCACCAAGTTGCGTGAAATCCTTAATATAAGCGTAGAAATCATCATAGTCCGAGCCGGTGGTGTTGTAGGTAATAACGGCTATACCATTAGTGTCAAAAAAGACAGGATTTGTTGGTTCACTTTCATAACCATAATCATTAACAGCAAGAATCTGACTCTTTTGATGGAGGGTTTTGTAAAGCAATTTACTCTTATAGTTAATATAGCGGAAGTAATTGTCCCAGCTAACGATTTCACCTTTCTTTACTCCGCGAACGTAAATATAAGCGTCCAATTTGTGGGACCATTTTATAAGAGGAAGCCATAATTTCTCGAATTTATTTTTGGACTTTAAAAGGTGATAATTACCAATAACTAATTTTCCGGCTTCAATACGTACGCGGGGACGATCATATTGAAATTGAATGGCTTCGGAATATCGACCATATCGGCGTTGGATATACTGAGTAAAAATTTTAGCTGCTAAACCCACTTTGTCATCAGACAAAGCAGTAAGGAATTGTTTCACTTCTTTTAAGATTGGTTTAGTCTCCAGGTTCTTGAGCTTCTCATAATTACCTAAAGCCGTTCGGTACATATATTTCAACCAGTCATCAAGCGAATAGACCTTAATTTCTTCACGAATCTTTTCGTTAAGATTTCTCTCCAATAAATAGTGATATCTAGCAAACGAGGGATAAACAACTCTTCGTAAATCAGTCTCTGCATAAGGGACAAAACAGAAAGTTGTACCATTTAAGACCATTTTGCCAATTTCAATATGCGAGACAATCTGCGAATGGTAATCATAAATGGGATTAATAGCCTTAAGCTGTTCTTGTAACCAATCATGATTTTCAAAGGAACTTCGAAAACAAACTTCATAGTCAGAATAATTGTAAGAACGAAGACGTTGTGCTAAGGCGTCGATTGATTCATTGACAAAATTATTCCAAGCTAAAATAGCCTGTCGTTGATTGTATTCTTCAACGCGACCCATATCATAATAGGCACTCTTTATTAAATCAGAACTAACAAAAACCACCAAAAACAAAAGACACATAGCCTTAATGGACAAGCTTCTTTTCAATCCAATACCCATCTTTTGCACCCAAAGATTTTTTCTCACAATTTCATTGCAAATAATCTTTATAAACTACTAAATTTCCCAGAAGAGATAAAAAAAACAACCAGCAAAAAGAAAAAATGAAAGAAATTTTTAGGAAGATGAAAAAGAAATAACAACTAGAAAACAAAACACAAGATTTGATGAAACACCGAAAAGTCGTCCCAGCAAATGTCCGCATAGCAATTACCTCTTCAGTGATGGAAAAAACAAGGATTTCCCACACAAAAACCCAAGTAATTCCGAAAAAAGTTAGAAAAAAAAATTTAAAAAGTTTGTGGAAAAAAACTGAAAATGAGGGAAAAAAAAGAGAATTGTTTCTCACCACAAGCACTCTTATTCTCTAACGCGTCCAATTTTTCTTGATGCATAGGTCAAATGCTGTTATTACAACTTGGCTGGAAAGAAGCAAACCAGCTGCAGCAATGATAGCGATAATAGGAATTTTTCGCCAACCCCCTTTAACCACCATTTATTATTAGTCGGTTTTTTATTATATGCAATTTTTAAGAAAGCTATTTTCAAGCTCAAAAACCCATCTCTCTATTAACAATTTTGAAACATACTCCTTTTAATTTTGCTTGTAATTTTCGTAGCTACTGTTGCATAAGGTTGCCATATTTACTTGCTCCTTTTTCTGTTTTTATTTTGTTAATTACTTCACTTATCCCTTTTTTTAAAATCAATATTGAAATTTATATTAATATCACCTTCTTCTCTATCTTCCTCCAAGTATTTGATATCCTGTTCTTCAATTGACCGCATTATCATTGAATTTCTCTTTGACAATCGTTTTAAACTTAAATAATAGGAAGTTATATCACTTTCAAATTGTTTATAAAGAATCCATTAAAAAAAGCCCCCTAAACGAACCCCTCTAGCTGGGTCTAAAAGCTTAAAATGTGCCAATGCTAAATTTGTAATTAAATGTTGTTTTAAGTTTCCAGAGCGATAAACAATACCTCGGAGCTTCCGATCCTTCGGGTTGTTTTTTATTACACAAACGTTTATAGAAAGCATTTTTATAGGAATTATTTGGAATATTATTAGAAAGCAGAAGAAACTTGCGGCGAGAAGGATGCCTATGAAAAAGAAGACAGCGTAGTGTATGGAGGAAGTGGTAAAGTGATGACCCGAACAGTAGTGTGTGTTGTATCAGTGCTCCTGCTGGTGCTGACAAGTATGGTGTTGACGGCGCGGAACCCCTCTGCCGCTCCGCCGCCGGAGTTTCCGCTGGAAATCAAGCCGGTGAAACGTTTGAGCTTTCCAGAACTCAACTTTCCAAGCAATTCAATTATGGATGAAGCGAGCAAGCGCATCATCATGGAGACAATGGACGACATTGTTATTTTCGACATCTCACAACCACTCACCCCACGAATCGTAGGACGGATCTCGGTTGAAGGCATTCAAGGAATCTACATGACAGCATTCTCAAAGTTCTTCCTCCATAAGGATTATTTGTTCCTTTTATTTGACGCTACTGACATCGGCTTCGAGGACATGCTCATCTATGACATTGCCGACCCGACCAACGCACAGCTGCTGGCACACTATATCAA
>Ga0164310_10001546_pt1 | contig 13119 bp, 13 predicted proteins | sample GuaBasSedimGuay1_FD_121795 | JGI IMG/M metagenome (GOLD analysis project Ga0164310, IMG submission 121795) | Subseafloor sediment microbial communities from Guaymas Basin, Gulf of California, Mexico - Guay1, Core 4569-9, 0-3 cm | ecosystem: Environmental > Aquatic > Marine > Hydrothermal vents... | reverse complement strand
CAATTTTGTTGCCAGCAAATGCATTGCAAGTATGGGCGCTAGAACCGGGCTGCCAAGACTTTCAGAAATAAAAAAAGCCGGATTTTAGAATTTACGCTTCAAATACTCTATTACAGATTCAAAGATCAATTTTCCATCCGCATATTCTGGAAGAGTTTCAAGCCTTGTCCAGTCGGGCAGTTGCCAGCCATAGAAGGCTCTTTCAGGATGTGGCATCAATCCAAAAATCGTTCCTGTTGGATCACAAATGCCTGCGATGTCGTAAAATGAGCCGTTAGGATTCTCCGGATACTTTCCATTTGCTGGAGTTCCGTCCTTGTGGCAGTATCTGAAAACGAGCTGGTCATTGTCAAGGAGCCGCTCAAGAAACTCTTTCTCCTTCTCTTTCGGGAATAGGAATCTTCCCTCAGAATGAGCCACTGGAATCCTCAAAACATTGTCTTTCGGAACTCTTCTTGTGAATACGCATTTCCCCCTATTCTCGTTTTTTAGATAGATCCATCTGCAATTGTAGCCTGGCGGAAAGTTTGTTGCTAGTGCAGCTTGAGGCTGAGGGCTTATTCCATCGAAGCCTGGCAGTAGTCCAGCCTCAACTAGTACTTGAAAGCCGTTGCAGATTCCAAGTATTGGTCTTTCTTCTTCGATGAAAGCTTTTATTTCCTTTCCTAGTTTTGCTACGAACCATTTTGCCCATATTGCACCAGCTCTAACATAGTCTCCATAGGAGAATCCTCCCGGAAAAACGAGCAAATTATAGTCTAGGAGATTGCGTTCTTTCAGCAGTCTGTTGAAGTGGATTATTTCCGTCTTAACGCCCAGCTCTCTGAATGCTCGGCCTGTTTCTATGTCGCAGTTTGTTCCGCCGACCCGTAAGATGCAGACTTTAATTTCTTCCCTTCTCATCCCCTATCATCCCAGAAAGCTTTTCCAGTGTTCAAGCAACTCGTCTAGGCTTGCCTCCACAATAACTCTTCCATTCAAGCCGTAAATGCAGAGATTACCCGTCTTGACAACTCTGCCTATTTCGGCATGAGGAACTGCATGCATTAGTTTTTCGAATTCCTTTTGGCGTGAGTCATCTACCTCGATTAGGAATCTGCTGTTTGACTCTGAGAAAAGCAGAAAGTCATTTCTTTCAATTCTTTCGCCTGTTGGAACTTTTTCCATATTTATTTCCAGGCCGTAGCCGCCAGTAAATGCCATTTCAGCCGCTGCAACGCCAAGTCCACCTTCAGAAAGGTCGTGACAAGCCTCTACAAGTCCAAAGTCAATTGCTTTGATAACTGCATCCATTATCTTTTTGGCTTCTTTAGCCCTAACTCTCGGAACATTTTTTCCAGGAAATCCCTTAAGTTTGTAGTATTCTGAACCTCCAAGCTCTTGGTAGGTTTCTCCGACAATGTAGACTGGGTTACCTGGCTTTTTCAAGTCCATGGTTACGGCTTTTCTTATGTCTGGTATTATGCCGACAGCCGTTATTAGAAGGGTCGGCGTAACTGGACCTAGCGGAGACTCGTTGTATAGGCTGTCCTTTCCAGAGATGAATGGTGTCTTGTAGGCTTTTGCAATGTCGTAGCAGGCTTGGCATGCGCGTAGAAGCCCGCCCATTCTGTCTGGTTTTTCTGGGTTTCCCCACGTGAAGTTGTCTAATAGGGCTATTCTTCTTCCGCCTACAGCAACGTTATTCCGTATAGCCTCGTCTATGGCTGAGGCCGCCATCCAGTATGGGTCTATTTTTCCATAGTTTGGGTTCATTCCGCATGATATGACTAGGCCTTTCCATGAATTGTCAAGAGGCTTTAAAACAGCAGCATCATTTGGCCCTGCATATTCGCCTTGGAGGGGCTTTATGGCAGTATTGCCTTTAACCTCATGATCATAGGTGCGTATTACGGTTTCTCTGCTTGCAATATTCGGAGAGGCAAGCAAACGTAGTAAATCTCTTGTTAGGTCTTTTGGTTCTGGAAATTCTGGCTCTTCTAATTTTGGAGGCTTCCATTCAGCTTTTCTAACTGCTTTTGGAGGCTGGAAAAGGAAGGGAACGTCAAGTTCTGCGACAAGATAGTTGTCGTAATAGATTCTTAGCGTTTTGTCTTCGGTGTATTTCCCGATAGGCGTGGCTTCAACATCTTCTTCAGCAAATATTTCCCGCACTTCTTGAAGGTTTTCTTCCGGAACCGCGAGAAGCATTCTTTCCTGGGATTCTGAAATGTAGATTTCCCATGGAGCCATTTCCGGATATTTTAGCGGAACCTTTTCAAGCTCTACTTTTGCTCCTAGGTTGAAGCGGTTGGCTGTTTCTCCTATTGCGCTCGATAGGCCTCCGCCGCCCAAATCGGTTATTGCTGAGCCGAGTTTTCGGTCCCTAACCCTTATTATGGCACGTTTCAGCTTTTCCTCCTCTATTGGATTGGCTATTTGAACCGCTGGCCTAGAAACTTCCTCTGATTTCTCCGTCAGCTCCGCAGAGGCAAACGTTACGCCATGTATGCCATCACGTCCAGTTCTTCCACCAACAAGCAGTATTACGTCTCCAGCCTTAACATTTCTAACATACTTATCCTTGGGAAGAAGGCCTACGCATCCGCAATAGACGACAACGTTTCCAACATAGCCCTCGTCGAAGTAGATTGCGCCGTTCACGGTCGGTATTCCCATGTTATTGCCATAACATCCTATACCAGCGACTACTCCTCTGAAAAGATATTTTGGATGCTTAACCCCGGCTGGCAGCCGCTCATACTCATAATCTAGTGGGCCGAAGCATAGTACGTCTGTGCATGCGATTGGGTCTGCCCAAACACCTAAAATATCGCGGATTACTCCGCCTACGCCTGTTGCGGCGCCACCGAAGGGCTCTATGGCGGATGGATGATTGTGGGTTTCAACTTTAACCGCGACTGCATAGCCGTTTTCAAACTCTATTATTCCGGCATTATCTTCGAAAACTGAAATGCACCACGGCGGATTCAGTTCTTTGGTGACTTTGAATATGTAGGTTTTGAAGAGGCTTTCAATTTCGCCTTTTTCTGTTATTATTTTTCCTTTGAATGTTTTGTGGTAGCAGTGTTCGGACCATGTTTGACCTATTGTTTGAAGCTCAACATCTGTAGGGTTTCTCCTCTTTTTGGCAAAGTAGTTTTTGACTGCTTTCAACTCTTGGAGGTTTAGGCCTATTCCAAGCTCTTGGCTTATTTGCATCAGCTGGGCGTCGTTTGCTTCCAGAACATTTATTTCATAAAGTTCGAATGGAACATTTCTTCGAATGTAGAGGGTCATTTTAACTCCTCAATTTCAAATTTGTAGTCATCCTTTGTCGGATTTGCCAGTAGCCTTCTGCACATTTCATCGACCATTTTTTTGGCTTCAGCCTTTGACTCTGCCTCAATAATTGCCGTGTAAACCTTGCTAACATTAACCTTTTCAACAGGATAATTTAGTTCTCGAAGCGAACGAGCCGTCATTTCTCCTTCCGGGTCAGAATGTCCTGGCTTCAGACTTACCTCAATTCGCGCTTTGAATTTCATGATTTTCAGTTGTTTGAATAAAAATTTAAGTTTTTCTTAAGTGAAATTTAAATATTCATGTATAAAGTTACTTAAGCAATATTTCACGGTTTTTATATTTTACAACTATTATTTCTTGGTCGATGACTCGTCCGATTGGTTCAGCTCCCACTCCGCTCTTTTCAAGAACATCTAATGCGTCATCGACGTTTTCCTTGTCTACTATCACTGCGAAGCCCCACCCCATATTGAATGTTTTAAGCATCTCCTCATCCGTTATCACCCCTCTAACTTCAGGCGCAGTTTTCTGTATCAATTCAAAGATTGGCTGAGGCCTAAAATTGTCGAAGACAAAGCCTACTCCTCTGGAAAACTCCATTAATTTTTCAAATTTTAGGTATGCATCGCCAGTTACGTGAACGGCGGCTTTAACCTCAACCCGGCTTTTAAGCCTTAGAAGTGGCTTCACGTAAATTCTTGTTGGTTCCAGAACTTCATATACTAGTTCGCGGTTTAGACCGTCCGGAATGTCATATGGGTCATATTTTCCTCCCCATTGTTTGAAAAGAACTTTTCTCGCGAGGGTTATGCCGTTGCTGTGCAACCCTGAACTTCTCAATCCTATGATAATGTCTCCAGGTTTCAGGTTATCTCCATAGATTATCTCCTTTTTGGAAAGCATGCCGACGCATGCGAATACCATGTCGAAGCCCTTTCCTTCACTTATCCCCCTTATTATTTCCGCCACATCGCCTATCTCGCCGCTTGAGACAATGCATTCTGCTTCTTCCACCCCTTTCACTATGCCCTTCATCCACTCCTCAACAAGCTTCGGATCTGAGACTTGAGCATGAATATTGTCTGCTATTGCAAGGGGCTTTGCCCCCGACCTTATCACATCGTTTACGGCCATTGCGACACCGTCGATTCCTATAGTGTCATATTTATCCGCTAATTGAGCAACTAGAACTTTTGTTCCAACACCTTCGATGACTAAGTCTAGGAATTTATCTTCACTTATAGGAAAGATGTTCCCAAATGGAAGTTTTATTACTTCGCCGAGTCTACTGAACTTATAAGTTTCCTCTAAAATTTTCAGATATTTTTTGGATTCAGCTCTTAATTCTCTGTCCACACCAGCTTTTGCATAATCGTATTCTTCTAGGTGATCGGCCTTCATGTCAGTACCTCTTTTAGCTTGTTTCTCTTTAAGGCTTCTTTGATTTCGAGGGCAATTCTTCTTCCCATGTACATTCCAGCTCCATATTTTATGTAGGCGTATGGTGAAATGCCTATTCCAACATTTGTTCCAGCGACTATCCGCGCCGAAATTTCAAATGTATAAATCTCAAGGTTAGCGTCAATAACGGTCTCCAAACAGAACGGTCCAATAATTCCAGGAGAAGCGATTTCCCTTGAGACTTCGACCACTTTGTCGCCCATTCTTATCAGTTCTGGCAGCAGGGACTCTCTAACCGTTAGGGGAATGTTTCCAACCACAGTGTAGGTAAGCGGCAAATCTAGTCTAAGCTGCTCGCCGGCCGGAATTTTCCCTATCGCATCCACATTTGACTCATATCTTCGGTCAACGCCGAAAAATTCAGTTTCATTACGAATTACTGAAGAGAAGTAATGTGGATAGACGTTAACTCCTATAATATATTCCTGTAAATGCACATTTCTAATGTCCTCCTCGCTTATTAGGCCTCGGCGAACCATTTCTCTTGCTTTTTCCCAGAATTTTTCCGGAGAGTCGACGAGAAAATATCCTTTTCCTCCTCTGGCTCCCGGAAATTTCACTATGGCAAGTCCTTGAATTTCTTCAGGCGAACTAAAGGTTTTTGGAAGTTTGAGCCCCGCCTTTTGAAGCCATGTCCGCTGTTTTTCCCTGCTCGTTTCCCATTGAAGCAGCTGGCGGTTCCCGAAAATTGGGATACGAAGTTGTTTTTCTATGTCCTCTGTTTTTAGGTAAGCAGTAAAGGAACCATGCGGAACCAGAATGGCGTTTAAGCTTCGAAGTTCCGCTTGAATCTTTTCATTAAGTAATTCTGTAAAATTGTTGACTATAATTATTTTATCGGCCAGCGGAAATCTTTCATAAACTATTGCATCCTTCTCCTTGCATATGACAGCTGTTCTGAATCCTTCCTCTTTGGCTCCTCGGAGAATGTTTAAGGCTGAATGGGAACCTATAGTCGCGATAGACAACTTCTCCTTATCGTATTCTTCTAGAATTTCCTCTATGTCAAATTTGGCTGTCAAGTCACTATCTCCTCAAGTCTACCTTCCTTAACTGCCCTTTTTATTTCCATTGCAACTCTTCTTCCCGGACCAACCTCCATGCCATACTTATACTTCATGTAGGGTGAAGTTGGTTCAACACAGGGGCATCCGGGCACGCGTGGGCTTACGTCAAAAACATAAAACGTTAAGTCTTTGGTAACTGCTCCCTGCAAAGCGAATAAACCTATTATTCCAGGAGGATATTCTTTTTTGCATGTTTCCACAAATTTTTCGGCTGCGTTAAACACTTTTTCTATTTGGCTTTCTCTCATGGTGACACCTATATGGCCTATCTCAACATTCTGGGCAGTAATCTCTATTTCGAGCTGTTCTCTGGCAGGTAAGTCTAGAATGCCGTCAATATCTGTTTGAATTCTTCTGTCGAATCCCAGAAGGTCTATTTCGTCTGTGAGTGGCGACCAGAAAAAGTTAGCGTTAAATTTAGCTCCAATAACGTATTCTTCTATAACCGCTTTTTTCAAGTCTTCTTCACTTATTATTCCTCTTTCTATACGTTCTTTTGCTTTTCTCTCGAATTCTTGAGGAGAAGAGGCAAAAAAGAATGCTCGCTCTATTTTTCGCTCCTTCTCCGGAACCTTTACGATTACCAATCTATCTATATCTTGGGGTGACTCGAAAATTTTTGGGGTTGGAATTCCAGCTTTCCTTAAGAGGTAATACTGGTTTCTGGGTATATTTCGTTCTTCAACCTTCAACATGTAACGATTTCCGAAAATTGGAACCCTAAACCGCTCTTCTATGTTCTCATAGCCTACGTAGACTGAAAATGAACGGTTGGGAACAAATATCGTGTTTAATTCGACGAGTTTCCGCAAATTCTCATCTTCAACAACATCAGCGAACTTGTCCAGAAGCAGCACGTGATCAAACAAATTTCTGTAATAGACTGTGTAAGTTTTTTCTCTGCCCTTCTGGCAGACAACCACTGTTTCAAAGCCTTCCTGCTTTGCTCCATAGGCGATTTCTAATGCGGAATGAGAACCCAGAACACCTATCCTCAACCTGTTCACGTCATATTCTGAAATTAGAGAGTGTAAATCCCTCATTTTCCTTCACCAATCATTAGAGTGTATCTAAAATTTTAAGCCTAAGATGATTTAAAACCTTGTGCTAATTTACAAAATGAGAATTTTAAATTTTTAGTCAAAAATAGGAAAGCTTTCTTTCGAAGTTCTATAAACTATTGCTTTTCTGTCTTCCGCTATTCTTTCCATTACTTCGCTTACGAAATCTTCTTTTGAACGTATCCTTCCAAGAGTATGTAGAGAGCCATTGGCTATCCTTGCGATTTCTTCAGCAACGTACAAACCGTAAGTTTCTCTTCCATACACATGAGGATTCGTGTTCACAACCACCACATTTATTCCCTCTTTCCTAATGAGTTTAGCGGCATAAAAGGCGTCATGCACGGCCAAATCTTCAAATTTCCTCACGGCTATTCCAATTTCATCGAATCTTCTAACTTCGCCAGTTTCTAAACTCCTAGTAAGTGGAACATTGGCGCATCCATCAGTTATTAAAACCATAACTGGAATTATAGACGGGTCTCTTCTTTTCTCTTCCTTTAAAACTTCTAGTGCCTTTAACATTCCAGCTGCAAGCGGAGTAAATCCGCTTACTCGTAGATTTAATAGTTTATTGGCTACGACCCTAAGATTCCTTATTGGGTGCTGAACTACAATGGCATTCGTATCCTTAAGCGCAACTATGCCAACCTTATCCCTGTTACGATAGGCGTCTCTATGAAGCCTTAAAATAGCCTCCTTAACCGCTTCAATGTTAAAGAACATAGACCCGCTAAGGTCAATTACAAACACTAACGTGACCGGGGCACGATAAATTCTCAGTTTCTCTCGAATATCTCTAACTGAAATTTCTAGAGCTAAATCGCCAGACTTTCTACGCTCAATTACTCTTCTGTGTGCAGCTGCACGTATCGTTGCGGGCAAATACACGTCCTTGGGCTTTTCCTTGGGAAATCTCCATCCATATACTCTTCCTCTGTTTAGAGAGGAAATCGATTCCGCCCTTTTCCCCGAATATCTGCTAATCATTCTGCTTGTCTGTTTAACTTTAAAAGAAAGGCTGAATGGTGAAAAAAGCGATTCTCTAATTCTCGTTAAAAATGGCTTTCCAGTATGGACTGAAGTTCCTTGCTGGGCAGCCATATTAACGGTTGGAATCGCCTTCAATCCCTTAGAGGGCTCTGTTTCTTCACTTTCAACTTCTAATGTTTCTCTTCCCTTCCAGATACTATCTGAAACAAAAGGAAGATTTTTGATCCGTCTCCTTGCTTTTTTCGCTAACCCAAAAAATCCTCCGAAAATCCTATTCAGAAAAAATATTAACTTTAAGTATTTTCTCCAAAACCTACTCTTAGAACGTTTTTCGGCCATTTCCTGTTCTTTTTCCGAAGCTTTTCCTCTAATCCAGAATAAAGAACGCCCTTTTAATTTATCCTCCTTCTTTTCTTTTTCCTTGTCTCTGGAGGTTTTCTCAACTATTTTTTGCACTTCTTTTATTTTGGCAGTAAATGTTTCCCTTATTTCTTCTGGAGTAGCTGGTTCTACGAAGCCTCCTTCTCTTGTTCTATGACTTAGTGCAAGCTCTGCTGCCACGAGAACATCTTCCATGGTCACCCCAGGTCTATTTTCGAAAGCGGCCAAAGTGCATGCTGCCTTGCTTATTACTATGTCAGGTCTCATTCCGTCAACTTTTAGTTCTAAACATGCATTGCATATTGCCTCAAGCAGTTTGTCGTCAAGCCTAACGTTTGGAAGAAGTTCTCTCGCCTTGATTATGCGTTCTCTCAGTTCATTTTGGTATGGCTCGAATTTTTTGAGAAAGCCTTCTGGATCCCTTTCGAATTCCAAATTTCTTTTCACTATTTCCATTCTTTCCTTTATTGATGTTATTCTTTGAACTGTAACTGACAAAGGAAATCTGTCTAGAAGTTGAGGACGTAATTCTCCCTCTTCCGGGTTCATTGTACCTATAAATATGAAGCGGGAGGGATGTCTTACGGATACTCCTTCCCTTTCCACTACGTTCCATCCTGTTGCGGCGGCGTCAAGCAGGTCATCTGCGATGTGATCGGGAAGAAGATTGATTTCGTCGACATAGAGTATGTTTTGGTTGGCTTCCGCTAATATTCCCGGTTCCAATGCTTCAATTCCATATTTTATTGCCTTTTCTACATCTAGACTTCCAACTACGCGGTCTTCTGTTGCTCCTAAGGGCAGGTCAACAACCGTCATTTCTCTCTCTTCGACTGGAAGCTTCTCTCCTTTTCTGTACTTTTCTAGGCATTTTGGACACATGTTTGTTGGGTCGTGTGGATTGCAGTTGAAGGGGCATCCCTTTACAACCTTAATTTTTGGAAGAATATCCGCTAATGCACGTACAATTGTCGTTTTTCCAGAACCCTTAGGCCCTCGAATTAATAGTCCGCCTATTTTTGGGTTAATTGCGTTTATTAATATGGCTAGTTTAAGCTTTTCCAGGTTGACGATGGCCGAAAAGGGGAATGTTACCCTCTTTTGCATTAGAGGTTTTCGCTCCTCAATAGTATTGTTAATAAACATGCACATTAGGTTTTAGTATATTTTGAATAATTCTGAATTCAGAAGAAATAGCTGAAATACTTATCCAGTTTTCATTAGAGGTTTATGTAACTTTTTCGTACATATACGAAAAGAGCGTGAAGACATGCCTAGGAAGCGATCCAGCAAAAATAAAAAGAAGCGAGTCAAGGAAGGTAAGAATAAAGACGTAAGGGTTCCAATTAATCCCTTTGCCTTAAGCGCTATGTTTCTCAATTATTGCATGGATAATGGCTGGCTTGTAAGAGAAAAGAAGGGAAATATTACTGCTTACTACATAACGGATGAGGGTCGCAAAAAACTTCCAAAACTTGGAATTGACATTTCACAAATATATTCTTAGTGGCTCGGGGTAGTATGCCCCCTCGTCATTGAACCACTCTTCAGCGACGAGAGGAGGAACCCCTCATCGCCAATAAATTAGTAAAAAATTATGATTTTTATTTTTAACGCTCGAATTTTTCCATAACTTTCTATCCTATCGAAGGTAAAGTTTATATGGAAGAACATTTCAAAAGTGCTATCCGCTAGAATTTTGGAGGGACGCTTATGAAAGACCGAGTGGACGTTGGAATTCCCGGAATGAACGATATACTGCATGGAGGAATACCGAGAAGAAACGTCGTCCTCTTGTCAGGAGGACCTGGAACCGGAAAATCAATTTTTGGACAGCAATTCTTGTATGCTGGATTTAAGCTGGGAGAGCCCGGAGTCCTCGTAACGTTAGAAGAGCATCCAGTTCAAGTTAGAATAAATATGGAGCAGTTCGGTTGGGAGCCCAGAAGGTATGAGCAAGAAGGAAAATTTGCTATTGTAGACGCGTTTACCTCCGGAATTGGTGAAGCTGCAAAACGTGAACGTTATGTTGTGCGCGATCCGGAAGATGTGCCAAGCTTTTTAGACGTGATAAGACAGGCGATAACAGATATAAACGCCGAACGGGTCGTCATAGATTCAGTCTCGACACTTTATATGACGAAGCCCATGCTTGCAAGGTCAACTTTAATGCTTATAAAGAAGGTTCTAGCCGGTTTGGGCTGCACTGGATTTCTCATATCCCAAGTTAGCGTGACAGACCGTGGATTCGGCGGGCCAGGTGTCGAGCATGCGGCAGATGGCATAATAAGGCTTGACTTAGACGAGTTTCAGGGAGAGCTTAAACGTTCAATAATTGTTTGGAAGATGCGTGGGACAGGTCATTCAATGCGTAGGCATCCATTCGACATTACAGATAAGGGGATAATTGTTTATCCAGATAAGGTTGTGAAGATAACTTCAAGAGGATTTTTTGAGGGAGGTGGGAGTTAAATGAGCGAGATTGAGGTTCCCCTAAGACCTATGGGAAGAGAAGAAATTCAAAAGCTTGAGGCTGTTCTGCTGATAGGCACAGTTTCGAGGCAAGACGTCATCGAGAAAATGCGAAGTGCAGACCCGAAAGACCGAATAACATGGATAGACTCCTTGGCGGTGGCGGCTGGAGCTCTCGCCAGAGAAAAAGCAGGCATGACCGTTGCACGTATAGCCGATGAGCTTGGAAGAGGCGAACAAACCATACGATCCCATTTGACAGGAAAAACTGAGGCTGGAAAACTTGTGAGGGAAACTTACGAAATGCTCGTGAAGGGCGAAAAAGTTCTTCCATTCCTAGTTAAAGAGGCTGAGGTTGCGCCGACACCGCCAACAGAGGAAATTGAAAAGCTTAAGGCTGAACTTGAAGAGGAACGCAAAGCCAAAGCGGAGCTTCAATCAAAGTTGGAGAAAGAACTTAAAGAAAAAGCGGAACTTCAAGAGAAACTGGCTAAACTTCAAAGCAAAATTGAGAATGTAGCAAGAGCCCTAGAAGAAGCCATAAACCAGTTAAAAGTCTAAGCCACCTAAGCTTTTTCTACTCTGAGTTTTTCTCCTTCCTCTTTTTCAAGGATTTTCGGGTCTTCAAGGATTTCGCCTATCACATTTACTGAACTGTAAGGCTTTATCACGTCGGGAGAAGGGCTTGGGAGGGTCGATCCAAAAAATAAGCATAGGACAGGGCCTTCAGGCCAGTAGGCTACATCGCCATACTCAACAATTTCCTTAGCCTTTTTCAAGCTCACTTTGAAGGGTGCTTCAAAGTAGATTTCTTTCCCCCAGAATTCGGCTCTTGCTTCGAAAGGTAGAGCTTTCATTAAGGCTTTAGCTGTTTTCGTCGAACCTTATTTCACATGTTACGGTTATGCTCGATTCAAATGTGATTTTTATTTTCTCTTTTCGCTCCATGCGGCTCGTCTCTAGCATTTCCATCAAGTTTTATTCTAGTATGGGATGTGTAATGTCTTCTTCTGGGTCTATGAACTTTATTCGCAACTTCTTTCGCGGGTCAACGACGAGTTTTGGTTTTCCGAGAACTTCGAATCTGTATAGCGCCGACTTATACCAGTTTATCCCTGGATTTTTGCCCACGGGAATTCCAAGTTTGCGGACGAATGTTTCATAATTTACTGTTCCATAATCCATCGGGTAGGCTGAGAATCCGCTGATTATATCGGTTATCACGCAGTTCATCCTAGATAGGAGCCGTTGAATTGCAAGCCACTTTTTATGGGAAGCTTCAAGGATTGTTAATCCAAAATATCCAGTTGCATTCTCTTTTAGACAGCTTATCCCTCTGCTCACGAAGGCTTTCAGGCCAGTTAGAGTTTCAAGCGGCTCTGAAGAGAAAACATCGAAATTTCCAATTAAATCCTCTGGAAGAGGCTCCGCAACGTTATATCTTCGAAATTCAATGTCAAAGCCGTATTCCTTATTCGCCTCCTTTATGAAGTCGCCGAGCCTCCTGTCTATATCCAAAACCGTTATCCTTGAAGGAAGCCCAGTAAGTGATAGGGCTATACTAAGCAAATCGTCGTCGCCAATTAAGATGAACTCCTTCTTGTGTAAATCGCCATAATGATGCATCAACGCGACTCTTGCTATAACATCTTCTTCTTGCATGTAGCCTTGGAAAAAGTCCAGCGTTGGCCGAGGTCTTTGTCTAGCTATTTTCTTAAACTCCTTTAGTATCTCCTCGAATTTTTCGCCGAAAACTATTCTTTTTCCAAGGCATTTTGGGCAAATTTCGCTTTCAAATTCTAAAATTTTCGGGTCAACTTCTCTTTTCCCCTTTTCAGTTAGGTATAAACCTTCTTGGTCAGCTGAGATCAGCCCATTTTTATGAAGAGTTTTTATGGCTTCAACAAAGTCTTTTAGGGGAAAATTTGCGCTGTTAAGAAGTTCCCATATGGTTCTCTTAGATGCTGCAAGTTCGTTCAGTATATAAGTTTCCACTTTTCTCATATAGATTCCTCCTAATAATCTTCTTTTCAATCTTCTTTGGCTGGAACTCTTCCACCAGAAGTTCAAAAGCTTTTAGGGCGGGTTCATCGGCTCCGCATGTGAAGATGTCAAGGGCTACATACCCATGCTCCGGCCACGTATGAACGCTAAGATGCGACTCGCTAAGAAGATAAACAGCTGAAACCCCATACGGCTCAAATTGATGGAAGCTTGAAGAAATCGCGTGAAGCCCAGATTTAGCAACTACCCTATCCAAAATCTCACGGGTCTTCTCGACCCTCGAAATCTTTTCTGGGTTCACGCCGAGAAATTCGGCGATAACGTGGATGCCCATATCGAACACCCACCGTTACCGTCGAATTTCCCGGGATCATCCGAGGACTTATATGCCGACT
>Ga0164310_10001545_pt1 | contig 13122 bp, 8 predicted proteins | sample GuaBasSedimGuay1_FD_121795 | JGI IMG/M metagenome (GOLD analysis project Ga0164310, IMG submission 121795) | Subseafloor sediment microbial communities from Guaymas Basin, Gulf of California, Mexico - Guay1, Core 4569-9, 0-3 cm | ecosystem: Environmental > Aquatic > Marine > Hydrothermal vents >... | reverse complement strand
CCGTCTCTTTCGCAATGAGTTGCTCAGTGTCCCCTCGGCGCTCTCGGTCGGCTGTGTGTACCGATTACCGGGATCGTCATTGTATCGTCATCCGATCATTCCCGAGGGCAGTGATTTTGACAGCCGGATTGGCGCCGACCAGCTATGGATAGACGAAGGATTCGTGGCCACTCTTGGAGTCAATATCACGCAGGGACGTACGTTTGCGCCTGATCCGCCGGAAGATCAAGCCTTCGAGGTCATGGTCAACGAAACCCTATGGCAGCAGCTACAGCGTGACCTTGGCTGGGATAGTCCCATTGGAAGAACTCTGGATTTCCGCGACGAACCGGACGGCGAGTCTGACCGGGCTGAGATTATCGGCGTTGTTGATGACATACTCTGGGGATCCGCAAAAAAAGTCTGTTTGCCAATGGTCATCGAGTATGCGCAAGACTGGGCACGGTTTGTTCTGGTGAAGATTCCAGAGAATAACATCGATGGCGCCCTGGCCGATCTGGAGGCCAAGTTCAACGAAGTCTTTCCCGGAGAAGCTTACCGAATGGAGTTTCTTGACGAGTCGTTCGGAGCACAGTTCCAGACCGAGAAACAGTTCGGCGCGGAGGTTGGAGTGTTCTCAAGTCTGGCGATCATAGTCGCCTGTATGGGATTGCTGGGGCTTGCCACGTTTGCCACGCAACAGCGACGACGTGAGATCGCCGTGCGGAAAGTCCTCGGTTCAGGAACGGCGCGAATTGTCAATATGCTCCTTAGCGACTTCATGAAACTGATAGCTATAGGCATGGTCATCGCCTGGCCGGTGGCATACTATTTCATGGATAACTGGCTGAACAACTTTGCTCACAAGGTGACTCTCGATCACTGGCCGTTTATCCTGTCAGGTGTGGCCGTATTGGTGATGGCGTTGCTCACGGTTTCGACACAGTCATGGCAGGCCGCAAGGACAAATCCCGTTGATGCTCTGCGAAGAGAAAGCTAATTGACAACAGAACGCTCTGGTGCATTTGCACTGAGATAACAGCATCGATAAATTAGAAAAGCAGTGTGAATTGCGTTCCTTTGTGGGGTACAGACTGGGCTGTTAACTCTCCACGGTGCAGTCGCATAATCTGACGAGACAGACTCAGTCCAATTCCGGTTCCACTCTTCTTGGTGGTGAAAAATGGTACAAAGAGCTTATCAATTGCATCTGCAATGATGCCGTGACCGTTGTCTGATACTCTAATGAGAACTCGTCCATGATCGTTGATGCCGGCGGATACTCTGATGCGAGGATTGGTTGCGTCGGCTAAGGCATCAATTGAGTTGAGCACAAGGTTGATCAATACCTGCTCTATCAGGTGCGAGTCAGCGGCGAGTTTGAGATCTTCCGGCTCGACAGAGCTTTCAAACTCGATACCCTTCTCTGTTAACTGCGGGACAACCAGCTTTCTCAATCTAACGAAGAGTTCTTCGACAGGAAACAATCTGAAATCCGGCTTGGGAATGCGAGTCAATTTGCGATAGGTATCTACGAACTCATGAAGTCCGGTAGCTCGCTTCTGGATAGTGTGCAATGCGTCCTGAATGTCGGTGTGGTCCTCTTCAGATAGTTGGCGCAACTCTTTGGTATCCCTGGCAAGCAACTGGCTGGCTGTTGAGGCCAGAGACGCGATGGGAGTTAGCGAGTTGCGTATCTCGTGGGTGAGAACACGAATGAGGTTCTGCCAGGCTTCCATCTCTTTCTGGTTGAGTTCATTGGCAATATCCTGAAACGTCACCAGTGTCAAGCGCTTCTTACGCAATCTCAACTCCGTGGCCGCAAGAGAAAGCTGCATGAATTTACTCTCAACAGGTATGGTCAAAAGGTCTCGCTGGCCTGCCTCTATTGCTCGTACACGCTCTGCCAGAGCGGGACTTACGGCAGCGAGGTCGTCGATCTGTTTCAAGAATGAGATGTCGAGCAACCTCTTCGCGGCAGTGTTCAATAGCTCCACCTGGCCGTCCTCACCATAGGCAATTATTCCCACGCCTATGTGCTGTACCACCGTCTGCAGGTAGCGCAGGCTTTCTTCCCGCTCAAGCCGTGTGTTGCGGAATTGCGTAATGACTTTTGCGAACGCCGCATTCAGTTCATCAAAGGATGCACCCCCGATCCCTCCGGCGAAGGACTGTGAGAAATCGGAGTATTCGATAGATTCCAGGAATCTCCTGAGGTTGCGGTTGGTTGTTTCGACGAATGAGATGAGAGCATAGACCTGATACAGGGCGATCAGACCAACTATGACAATGGTGGCGTACTTGTCCGTGTTCAGGAGCAGGAGAAAAAAAACGCCAATTGTGATCGCCAGGATGACCACTCGAACAAGACACACAAGACGAAAGCGCCTATAAGCCATATCTCTCCAGGCGACGGTAGAGAGAAGCGCGTGTCAGGCCAAGTTCCTCAGCAGCTCGACTAATGTTACCGCCATTCTTGGCCAACACCAGGCGGATGACTGTCTTCTCCACTTCCTCCAGATTGTAACTGCCCAGTTCGGTTTGAGGCATGCTGTCAGCAGTGGACAGAATGAAATCCTCCGGTCCCAGGAGAAGCGAGTCATTCATGATGACGGCTCGTTCTAAGGCGTGCTGGAGTTCTCGCACATTGCCAGGCCAGTGGTGCCGCTGGAGTTTGGCCAGTGCCGGTGCCGCTATCTTCTTAGGTGACCGGCGATACTTACGGCAATACTTTTCCAGAAAGTGTTCAGCAAGCGGCTTGATGTCATCTACACGTTCACGCAGGGAGGGCATCTGAAGCTCAACCGTATTGATCCGGTATAAAAGGTCCTCGCGGAATGTACCGCTGGCCACCATCTCGGCCAGGGGAACATTTGAAGCGCAGATCAACCTGATATCCACGGGGCAGGAAGTGTTGGAGCCGACCCGTGTGACCTCGTGACTCTGCAGCGCGGTCAGAAGCTTAACCTGTAACGGCAGCGGCAGGTTGCCTATTTCATCAAGGAACAGCGTTCCTCCTGAGGCGATCTCGAATCTACCCGCACGATCCTGACGAGCATCGGTGAAAGCACCCTTCTTGTGCCCGAAAAGCTCACTCTCGAATAGAGTTTCGCTGATAGCTCCCATATCGACCTTGATAAAAACCTGGTCGCTGCGCGCCGACTGCTGATGCAGTGCCCGCGCCGCCAACTCCTTGCCCGTGCCATTTCCCCCCAGAATGAGCACGTTGGCGTCGGTGGTCGCCACTTTTCTGATAGTCTGAAAAACACGCTGCATGGCGTCGCATACACCAATGAAATCATCGGTTGGCTGCACCAGTGCCTGGTTTAACTGCTGCTGGCGAGTCCGAAGGCTGACCACCTCCCTTTGTGAACGACTCAATGCCAGCGCCGACAGAACGGTGGCAAGAAGTTTCTCGTTTTGCCAGGGCTTTCCAATGAAATCGGTGGCACCTCGCTTGATCGCTCGCACCGCCATGTCTACATCCGCATAGGCGGTTATCATCACGACAATCGCCGACGGATTGATCTTCAGAGTTCGATCCAGCCAGGCAATCCCCTCAGCCCCGCTGGTTACATCCTTGGTGAAATTCATATCCAGCAGAATGATATCGAAATCCCCTTTACGTACGAGGGAGGGAAGAGCTTCCGGGTCAGTCTCGGTCTGGATTACTGCAACGTGCTGTTTGAGAAAGAGCCGTGCCGCCTGAAGCACGTCTTTGTCGTCGTCAACTATTAGAATTCTACCGGTTCGTTTAGTCATTTCATTCCGACCAGGTTTTGGGCTGGACGTTTCGTTGTTTTTCAAGCCTGCCTCCTTGAGTGTGATGACGACGCACTTTCATGTCGCTATCCTTCAAGGTCATGACAAGCATATTCCGTTCCGTAGACATTCCTACTGCCTTAACAATACTCAAACTGGTCATGGGTCAACAAATTACACGCATCTCAGCTTTGAGCAATACAGCGTTCTGCTCGCAGATCGTCCGCATGCGAACACCTGGTGTCACGTCAGCGGACACTACCGACCCCTCCCGCATTGGTTAACGTTTTGTGCAGCAGGAAGTTGCCGCGACTGGCACATTATTTGAGTCTGTTTGGCTACAAGACTGCAACTGTATGAGAATAATGAATATGGATCGTCAGCTCAAGAAAAGGAAATGGCCCCCCAGAAGAATTGCATATGTGTCTGTCGCCGGACTGTTTGTAGTGATTGTGCTCTACAATATCATGTTCGGAGATCACAGTTCCAGACTTAACGTTCAGGCTGAGCGTCTGACGATATCGACTGTGGAAAAAGGCGAATTCCAGGAGTTCATTCCGGTTACCGGCTCGGTGATTCCAATCAAGACCCATTACCTGGATGCAGTCGAAGGAGGCCGTGTGGATACGGTCTTTCTTGAAGCCGGCAGCTTCGTCAACAAAGGTGACAAAATCCTAAAGCTGGCCAACACCAACCTGCTTCTTGATATCATGTATCGAGAAGCGGAATTGTTTCAGCAGAGCAATAACCTGCGTAATACTCGGCTGACAATGGCCCGTGATCGACTGACCACGCGCGGCCAGCTTTTGGATCTTGAAAATCGTATAGCCAGACAGCGGCGAGTCTACGAACTCAATGTTGACTTGATGGCCAGGAATCTCTCAGTTTCGAACCAGGAGTTCGAAGAATCTCGAGATGAGTTTGAGTACCTGAACGCCAAGCGGGAACTTACACTGCAAGCGCGCGAACAGGATTCAATCTACCGTGAGACGCAGATCACGCAGCTTGAAGCTTCGGTGGAGCGGATCGAAGCCAACCTGGAGATTGTGCGTCAGAACCTGGACAACCTCGTTATCAAAGCACCGGTTTCCGGACATCTGACATCACTTAACGCTAATGTGGGCGAATCGAAGATGCGTGGTGAGCGTCTGGGTCAGGTAGACGTGTTGGATGGTTTTAAGGTTCGTGTCGGAGTTGATGAACATTACATCACCCGGATCAATATCGGCCAGAAGGGTGAATGTACGTATTCGGATGATCCTTACCAGTTAAGCATCAGCAAAGTGTACCCTGAAGTCATTAACGGGAGATTCGAAGTGGATATGGAGTTCAGCGATGCCGCACCTGAGGGGATCCGGCGCGGGCAGACACTCCGTATCCGCTTGGAACTGGGTGATCTCACTGAAGCAGTGCTCCTGGCTTCCGGAGGTTTCTACCAGAAGACCGGGGGGCGCTGGGTGTTCGTTGTCGATGAGTCAGGCGATGTTGCCAGGAAACGAGAGATCCAACTCGGACGGCAGAATCCACTACGCTACGAAGTGCTGAGTGGTCTGGACCCAGGTGAACGAGTGATTACGTCATCGTATGATAACTTTGGAGATGTCGATCAGTTGATATTGAAACAGTAGTATGATTTTTCGCGTAAAGAAGGGAAGTCACAGTTCCCGGTTAATTTTACAGGAGAGTTGATATGATCAAAACAGTGAATCTCAAGAAACTGTATACAACCGAAGATGTGGAAACCACAGCTCTGAACAGGGTTAACATTGATATTGGCGAAGGCGAATTCGTTGCTATCATGGGCCCCTCCGGCTGTGGCAAATCGACGCTTCTGAACATCCTGGGGCTTCTGGACAACCCCAGCGGGGGAGAGTATCACCTTCTTGACACGGAGGTATCCAGGCACACCGAGCGGCAGCGGGCCGGACTTCGGAAGAACAACATCGGATTCGTGTTCCAAAGCTTCAATCTCATCGATGAACTAACTGTCTACGAGAACATAGAACTGCCTCTGTTGTATCTCAAGACACCCTCGGCCAAACGGAAACTTCGAGTACACGAAGTGATGGAGAAGATGGAGATGGTCCCGCGCAAGAACCACTTTCCGCAGCAACTCTCCGGTGGTCAGCAGCAGCGTGTGGCGGTGGCAAGGGCTGTGGTGGCCGAACCAAAGCTCATCCTTGCCGATGAGCCAACAGGTAACCTCGACTCTTCACACGGCGATGAAGTTATGGGCATTTTGTCCGGTTTGAACGAAGCGGGTACGACGATCGTGATGGTTACACATTCCCCTGACTACGCCTCTTTTGCCCGTCGCACCATCAACCTGTTCGACGGTCAGGTGGTGACTGAGGACATACGGTCCAAGCGCAGCCATGCTTAGGAATTACCTGAGAGTTGCGGTTCGGAACATCGTCCGGCACAAACCCTACACCTTTATCAATGCTGCAGGTCAGGCCATCAGGGCTGCCCTGGCCAACCCGGCGAAGGCGTTGAGATATGAATAGGGAAGACTACGTGGCATCATAGGAGAGCAATCATGATCAGAAACTACCTTACAATCGCCATCAGGAACATTCTGAGGAACAAAGGATACTTTGCTATTACCACTGCCGGGCTGGTCATTGGGATGGTCTGTTTCGTTCTGCTGACGCTGTGGGTCGTAGATGAAGTAAGTTACGACAAATTCCACGACAATCTGGACCGTCTGGCGGTAGTTTCCTGGCACAATGCTCTGGCAACCGGTCAGCAAACGGTGGCGGCGACCCAGGCGCCACTGGCTCCTCTTCTCAAAGAGAGCATTCCTGGGGTTGAAGACTACATTCGGCTGGTTGACCGGGGGCACACGCTTTCTTCCGGTGAAGAAAGCCACGGGGAGTCCATTCTCTTCGCCGATTCGTCCATTCTAACGGTCCTTTCCTTTTCGATGCTGATAGGGGACCCGGCCTCGGCTCTGCGATCGCCTCGTACGGTTGTGCTGACGGAATCAGCAGCAGCCAAGTACTTTGGTGACGAGGACCCAATGGGAAAGACGATGACCTTGAATGGGGACATCAGCGTTATGGTCACCGGAGTCGTGAAGAGGATTCCCCCCAGTTCCTCGATACGTTTTGGAGTCCTTGCCCCCTTTGATTTGCTGGAAGAAGTCGGAGAAGATCCGAGAAAGTGGGCTGGAAGCGACTATTTCACTTTACTGCTGATGTCACCGGGAATCTCTGGGGCGGAAGTGAACGAGCGGGTCAGCAGTTTCTGCCACGACTTCTACAACGAGCGATACGGATCGGAAAATAACTTCACCCAATATCACACTTTTCCTTTTCCGGAATTGCGCCTTTATGGTGTAGATGGCAGCAGTGGGAGCATAGGCAGGGTGCTGGTAGTATCGATAATCGCCCTCTGTTTGCTTTTTGTCTCCGGTATGAATTTCGTGATGCTGACTACAGCTCGCGTAAACCACCGCAGCCGGGAAGCCGGTATCCGAAAAGTCATGGGGGCTAGTCAAGGCCAGATTGTCCGCCAGGTCCTTGTGGAAACAACTATGGTCTCCTTGTTGGCAATGTTCATTGCTCTGCTGATTGTGGAATTGGTCTTGCCGGCATTCAACGGGTTTGTGCAGAAGAATCTCCAGGTGGGATCCTTCGTAATTGAACTAGGTGGCATGTTACTTCTCTGGGTCACGGTAACGGGGTTGCTGGCTGGGATGTTTCCGGCCGTTTCGATGGCGTCCACGTTGCCGGCTGGCACTGTCCGGGGCCAGCATGTTACCGGTCGCACAGATCGGCGGTTGCGACAAACCCTGGTTGTAGCTCAGTTCACGATCTCGGTTGCATTCCTCTTGCTGGCTGCCCTGATGCATCAACAACTTAACTACATTGTGACCAAGGATATCGGCTTGGACAAGGAGAACGTTGTCAGGCTACCGGCTACCACTGATGTAGAGAAGTCATATGACTTCTTCAAGCGAAGACTGTTGGAACACCCGGGCATACTTGCCGTTACAACATCCGGGCAAAACGTCGTGCACATAAACAGCACTATCGGGAACAACTGGGACTTTGACGGTCGCGATCCGGCCACCCGGATCGCGCTGCACTTCGATTGGGTTGGCTATGACTATGACCGAGTTCTCGATATCAAGATGGCCCAGGGGCGATTCTATTCAGAGGAGTACGCGACTGACGCTAGCGATGGTATCGTCCTGAACGAAGAGGCCGTACAGCTGATGGGTATCGATGACCCCATCGGCAAGCGGTTTTCATACTGGGGCAGAGACAGGACAATCATCGGAGTGGTAAAAAACTTCCATTTGGAGCCTTTGGACGAGACTATCAAGCCACTTATCCTGATTCTCGAGCCAATGATTAGCAGTATCTATATTAAGATAGCGCCAACCAACCAGGGCGAAACAATCGCTGCTATTGAAACGGCTTTTCGTGAAGTGTCGCCGACTGGTTCCTTTGCTTACTCATTTCTGGAGAATCGTTTCATCAATGCACAGTCGGGTCTTCTCAGGATGCTGGGAATCGTCGACTTGGCGGCTTTATTAGTCGCCTTCATAGCCGGTCTGGGTCTCTTTGGTCTGATCTCGTTCCTGGCAGAGCGTCGCCGAAAAGAAGTAGGCATTCGCAAGACGCTTGGTGCTACTGTCCCTGGAATTATGAGGCTGTTTTTATCAGAGTTCATGAGGCTGGTGGCAATATCTCTGGTCATCGGGTGCCCGCTGGCCTACTACCTGGGTAACGACTGGTTGAGTACCTTGCCTTATCGCACCGAGATAGGTTGGGGATTGTTTGCCGCAACGAGCCTGTTGGCAGCAACAGTGGTGCTTCTGTCTGTAGGCATGCAAGTGACAAGAGCCGCACGCGCCAACCCGGTGGAGGCATTGAAGTATGAGTAGACTGTTTTCTCCCGGCGTGTTCAAACTATACTAAGGTTGAGAAATGTATCATAGGAGTTTGTATGATTGAGCTTAAGGATATTACCAAGGCCTATAAGTCGAACGGAGTCAACACATACGTGTTGCGTCATCTTAATATCGACATTCAACCCGGTGAGTTTGTCTCCATCATGGGGCCAAGTGGTGCCGGCAAGTCAACGCTGCTTAACATCATCGGCATGCTTGATACCGCCTCGGAGGGGGAGTACATGTTCTATGGCGATCCGGTACATTCGCTCAATGACAAAAAGCGATCCCTTCTGTATCGCGAACATATCGGATTTGTCTTCCAGAGCTACCACTTGATTGATGAACTGACGGTTTACGAAAACCTGGAAACACCGCTTCTGTACAAGAAGATCAAGAGCGCCCAGCGCAAGAGCATGGTGTGTGACACCCTCGACAAGTTCCAGATTGTCGGTAAGAAAGATCTTTTCCCCAATCAACTCTCCGGCGGACAGCAGCAGCTGGTTGGCGTCGCGCGGGCCCTTATCTCATCGCCCAAACTACTTCTGGCAGACGAGCCTACCGGGAATCTCCATTCCGAGCAAGGCAGGGAGATCATGGAGGTATTCAAGACTCTGAACGAGGAAGGCACGACTATCATTCAGGCCACGCATTCGGAAGTTAACGCCTCCTACGCAAGTCGACTGATCAAACTGCGTGATGGATGGTTGGTTGACGAATAGTTGTTGAAAGCAGCAGCGTCTGTACTCTGGGGAGGGGGGAGGCAGCATACAAGTAAGCTGCCCCCACTCTCAGGTATGGTATTTTGTGCGCGGCACATATCCACATCTGCCGGACACAGGGTTTTTCAGCACCCCCCCCTCAGGGTAGGCTAGTTGCTTTTCGCTATCGCACGTCGTACCTCAGGAAGGCTACAAACGCTCCGGCAAATGTTATCAAGATCGAGAGCATTATCAGTCCGAAATCAACAACTGTCGGTGCTGCGGTCTCGGCATAGGTCTGTTTGGGTGGCTCAAAGCGTGGCAGATCACTTACGTCGAGAGCGCCGAGATCTCGCGATGACCCCACGGCAATCTCTTGTTTGCCGTCAGGCGTCATCGACATGCCGATAGAAATACCCAACTCATCACCACTCTCCGCTCTTTTCTGTTCTACCACTTGGCTGAATTGCTCGCGGTAGGTGCTCATAGCATCTTCGTATTGAGTTTTGTTCTGTGTGTCTGTCTCCGCGAGCGACATGGCAGCGAGCTGGTATGCAGCTGCGGGTGAAAACCGTGCCAGCGTCCATGCAAGATCCTCCTGGCGGGTTCTTCTCTGCTGGAGATCCTCTTGAAGTCGAGCGTCAAATTCCTCGATCTCTTGTTCAATGGCTTTGCGAGCAGAGTCTTCAGCCTTCATGCTTTGCCAGCGTCCTTCCGCTGAGATACTGCATGAGTTCTCCCACACCTTGATCATATCGGCGTAGAACTTGTCCCATCTCTCGTTTGCGAATCCTTCTCGTTGTGCTTCTACCTCAGCCACGCGTGGGACATTCACCATCCCGCCGGCGGCCATGACACCGGCACGGGGGATGATCATAACGAATAATACCCAGACAAGGATAGCTACCAGGAACGAGACCGATGACCGCCTGGTCAGGGTGGAAATGAGGACCCCGAGGAAAACAAAGAATGTAAACAGGAGCAAAGACAACGCGAGCAAAGTTGCAATCTTTGCCCAGTGGCCGACACTCAGGGGCACTCCCATCACGAGCACCAGAAGAAGGCCAAGAAGTATGGGAACACCTAACGGGACAGCAAGACCAAGCCAGGATCCCACGCACTTGGCCAGGAGATACTTGGCGCGCGGTACGGCATTTGAAAAGACAAGGCGCAGGGTTCCTGATTCGCGCTCGCCGTTCACGGCATCGTAAGTGAATTGGATCGCTATCAGCGACAGAACGAACATCACAATGAAAGCAAAATCGACAAAACGAAAAACCGCGAATATCGGATCATCGGAATAGGCGCTATGCCGCAGTTTAACTCCCGTCTCAGGAGAGATATTTGACCAGCGACCGACATCATAGCTCAATCCGGAGACGAATACCTGCATCGGATCAGGAGCGCGGTAGGCTTTGGTGTCAAGGTTGCCCCATGATGTTGCGACGAGCAGTTCTTCATTTACAAGATTAGTAGCGGCATCGTACTGCTTTTGAGAGGCTTTGTATTCCTGAATGCCCGTGAATACACTCAGCAGTATCAGGATGGAGCAGATCGCGAAGGAGCCAAAAAACTTAGGGCTCAGTATTATCGCTCTTAGCTCTTTCTGTATTAGTGTCGCAAGCATGCTATGCTCTCCAGTACTGGTTGCTATCTTACGTCGTATCTGACAAAGGCCGCGAAGGCACCGGCGAAGAACAGGAGATTGAAAAACACGAGTATCCCCATGTCCACCGCAGACTCATTGACTGCCTCTGTAAGGCTGGCACCGGCGAATCGAAAGACCGGCAGCTCGGAAGGGTCAATCGCTTTTGGTTCTTCAGCATTCTCGGAAGGCCCCCCCACTGTTATTATGCGCATGGACCCACCGGCGTTGGAGCCGGTCTTTTCCTTCATGAATTGGCCAAACGATTCCTTGTAGGTCATGGACTCTTCGAAGAAACGGTTCTTTAGCTCTGTCGATGTCCTCGACAGCCGGGATATTGCCAGCGAGAGGGAAGCGGCAGGTGAGATACGGGCCAGGCCGAAGGCGAGCTTCTGTTGTTCTCTCTGACGGTTGAATCTGTCTTCGTTCAACCTGCCCGCGAATTCCTGCATCTTGGTTTCACGCACGTCGGTCAGAGAATCCATAAATGTCATCAGGAAGCGTGTAGGATCACCGGTGATATCCCGGCCCTCGGTCGAGAAGTGACCAAGGCCGTCAATGAATTCGTCACGGAGTTGAGAACTTAATCTTGCTTTCTGGGAAGCCATTTCGTCAACTGATGGCACTTCGACCGCACGTCCCGCCATTAGCACTGAGACACGCGGTATCACGAGAACAGACACAATCCAGATAACCAGCAGCCAGAGAAAGGAACTCGACGATCGCTGTGTCATGGCTGAGACAAAAACGGACAGAGTAAGAAAGACCCCGAAATATAACAACCCAGTCAGCACAATGAGCGCCAGGCGTCCCCAATCTTCTCCTGCAAGAGGCACTCCCATCAGAGGCAACAGCAAAGAGCCTATAGCTACCGCACTGAGGAGCGAAACCCCCAGGACTATGAATGATCCCGTCATCTTACCGAGCAGGTACGTATGCCGAGGAACCGCGTTGGCAAACGTAAGTCGGAGTGTTCCGCGTTCCTTCTCACCGCTAATGGCATCGTATCCGAGCAAAATTGCGAACAGTGAGAGAATCACCTGAAACAGAAACTCGATATCAAGAAACCTGAACACAGCATAGATTGGGTCCTCGTTGAACCGGCTGTCCATTGCAGACGTCTCGCCGCGCCCGGTCACGAGCGTGGTGCGTCCGATGTCGTTGGATACGCCCGACACTAACGTTGACAGTGGTTGCGGCGGGAGAAAAATGTTGGTGGACCCGACCGCGGTCCAGTCGGTCATACCTTCAAGTTGGCGCAGGTTCTGAGTACGCGATGCCTCGTAATGTGACTGGTGAAGACCGTAACGCGCTGCACCACCCCAGAAGGCAGCGATAATCAGAAAGGCACACGCTCCGAATGTGATCGCGAACTTGGTTGATCCTATCAAGTCGCGGATTTCTTTCTCAATTACTGTTTTCAACATCGCTCGTCTCCGGCAGAACGGCAGCAGTGCCGTTATGTCCAGCCATGTATCGCATATAGAGGTCTTCCAGGTTCTGGCCTTCCAGACCTGAGACCTTCTTCTGCATTATGATCCGTCCCTTGCTCATAATGGCCACCACGTCAGCGACTTCTTTTGCCCTGAAGATGTCATGCGTAGACATGAGAATCGCCTTACCTTCAGTACGAAGAGAATCCAGAAGCTTCAGAAAGTCGTATCCGGCTTTGGGGTCCAGCCCGGCGGTTGGCTCGTCAAGCAGAATGGATGGTGCATCCTTGAGTATCGCGATGGCAATGCCACACTTCTGCCTCATTCCCTTCGAAAACCCCTTCAAGCGCTTAGCGTGGAATTCTTCAGCCAGACCAACGCGATTAAGCACTTGCCGGTAGTCGTCCCGGGAGTAGTCATTTTTGCCACCTATGCGGGAGAAGAAGTCCAGGTTCTGAATGGCCGTGAAGTTCGGATATAACATGACGTTTTCCGAGACAAACGCTACCTGTCCCTTGGCCTTCAGCGGTTCCTTGTGTGAGGCAATGCCGTTGACTCTGGCTTCACCGGCAGTAGGCTCAAGTAGATTCAGAAAGAGGTTGATAGCTGTTGTTTTACCGGCACCGTTGCCGCCGAGCATGGCGAAAACCTGTCCCGGCTGTACGGCGAACGATACATTATCAAGAGCCAGCACACCAT
>Ga0164310_10001544_pt1 | contig 13126 bp, 13 predicted proteins | sample GuaBasSedimGuay1_FD_121795 | JGI IMG/M metagenome (GOLD analysis project Ga0164310, IMG submission 121795) | Subseafloor sediment microbial communities from Guaymas Basin, Gulf of California, Mexico - Guay1, Core 4569-9, 0-3 cm | ecosystem: Environmental > Aquatic > Marine > Hydrothermal vents... | reverse complement strand
TCTTCCAAAAGCTCTTCTTTCTTTATCAAATGAGTAATGAAATATACAGAAGGCAGAATTGTGAACAGAACAGCAAAAAGACCGCCAGTACTAAACACAAAATCGCTTCCAAGAGGCACGGGCTCTCCAACAATCTGGGAAACAGAAATCTGAATAGAAACTTGGGTGCTTATCAGTATTCCTATGGTTCACATAATACACGCCCAAAGAAACATCAGATATGGTTTTTGATTAATTTCCTTGAAATCCAAAACAGATTCAAGCATATATTATATTTATTTTCAGTTTAATAAAAATATGATTTATCAATTATGGAAAACGCAAACAGATTACGGAATTAAGCTGATACAACACCCTTGCGTTAAATTTATATTTTTAATATTACAATATAACTTTTGATTATTTATTTAATAATTTGAAAACACCTCTCTTAGAGTTTTGTTCCCTGACTGCTGTTATAGATAGTTTAAGAAGGTCTGTAAGGTGATATAATGAAGGCCTTGATCATAGCAGCAGGAAACGGCGAAAGAATAAACCATATAACAGACGGAAAACCAAAACCATTGCTTGACGTTCTTGGCTTAACACTTATAGAAAGGGCTATTCTTTCTGCAAAAAAAGCCGGAATAAACGAATTTGTCATAGTGCTTGGCTACAAAGGAAGAGCAATAAAAAAATATCTTGGGAGCGGAGAAAAACACAACGTGAAAATAGAATATGTATATAACAGGGAATGGAAGAAGGAGAACGGTGTTTCTGTTCTGAAAGCTGAAAAAGCGGTCGGCGAAACATTTGTTCTGTTAATGTCTGATCACATTTTTGATTACAGGATATTGCAAAACCTTATAAAAAAGAGCAGGTCAAAATGCATTCTCTGTGTCGACAGATCACCTGATGCATACATAGATATGGAAGATGCAACAAAAGTCAGAACAGATGGCAAAAAAATCATTGACATAGGAAAAGATATCAAAAAATATGACGCAGTAGATTGTGGTATATTCTTGCTAAACAAGGAAATTTTTAAAGCTATAAAGGAAAGCGTGAAAAGGGGCGAAACGTCGCTGAGCGCTGCCGTGAAAATTCTTGCAAAAAACAACAAGATAGAAGTTTTTGATATAAAAAACCTTTTCTGGCTTGATGTTGACACAAAAAAGGATTACGTTCAAGCCAAAAAATTATTGTTAAAAAATCTGATAAAGCAAACTGACGGTCCTGTTTCAAGACATATCAACAGAAAGGTTTCAACCGCGCTCACAAAATTGTTTTTGAAAACAAACACAAGCCCTGACACAATATCTTTAATATCGCTTTTTCTCTCTGTCATTTCCTGTTATTTTTTTATTCTTGGAAATTATTTTTCAGTGATTCTGGGCGGTATAATGGCTCAATTATCGTCAATTATAGACGGGTGCGATGGCGAGGTGGCAAGGCTCAAATTTAAGGAAACGAAAAGCGGAGCGTTTTTTGATGCTGTTCTGGACAGGTATGCTGATACATTAATAATATTCGGCATGGTCTATGGTTTCTGGACGCTTACAGGAAATTTGCTTGTGTGGATTGCTGGGTTTTTTGCTCTTTCAGGAACACTCATAAACAGCTACACTTCGGATAAGTATAAAGCAGAGTTTTGCAAACCGTTTGTTTCAAGAAAAATGCCTGTTGGAAGAGATGCAAGATGCTTTATTATAATGATAGGCGCATTTTTGAATCAGGTTTTTTATACGATTGTTTTGCTTTCCATATTTACACACATTGAAAATTTAAGAAGAGTGGGGTTCGTAAAGTTAAAAAATTTAAATCCGGGAGGTATTAAGAAAAAAATATGACTGAAATCTATGAGGTTTCAGAGCTTAAGGAATGGGAAAGGGTTTCAGCGCACTCGCACATTCAAGGATTAGGCCTGAAAAACGGAAAGGCTCTGCCAGAAGCAGACGGAATGATAGGTCAGGAAGAAGCAAGAGAAGCAGCTGGAATTGTTGTTAAACTGGTAAAAGAAGGTAAATTTGCTGGAAGGTCGATTTTATTGGCAGGTCCTCCGGGAACAGGAAAAACAGCCCTCGCTTTGGCCGTAGCAAAAGAGCTTGGAAAAGATGTTCCATTTGTTCCTGTTACTGCATCAGAAATTTATTCCATGGAAATGAAAAAGACAGAGTTTCTAACCCAAACATTAAGAAAAGCCATAGGCGTGAGAATAACAGAAGTGAGAAAGGTTTACGAAGGCATTGTAAAAAACATTGATATAAAAACAGAACCTTATCCTTATAATCCTTATCAGCAAATACCTGTTTCTGCAACAGTGACCATAGCAACTGATAAAGAAGAAAAAAAACTTTCCATGGACCAGGAGTTCGCTTTACAGTTTACGCAGCAAGGAATTTCAGAAGGCGATGTTGTTCAGATTGATGCAGACGGTGGCAGGGTTATTAAAATAGGCAAGGGAAGAGACTACGCAAAAAAAGAAAAACTTGACCTTTCTGCCGCAAAATTTGTTCCAACACCAACCGGGGAGGTGTTCAAAAACAAAGAATTTGTCTATACTTTATCACTTCACCAGATGGATATGATTCATGCTAAACAAAGCAGCGGGGATATTTTCAGTTTGTTTTTTGGTGAAAGAGAAAAGGAAATAGACAGTGAATTAAGAAAGGCAATTGATGAAAATGTAAGAAAAATGGTAAAAGAAGGCAAGGCAGAAATGCTTCCTGGTGTTGTTTTTATAGATGAATGCAGTTTGCTTGATATAGAAACCTTTGCTTTTCTCAACAGAGCTATGGAACAGGACCTGGCACCTATAATAATTTTCGCAACAAACAGAGGCGTAACAGAGATAAGGGGCACCACGATTAAAGCGCCCCATGGCATGCCTCTTGATTTGCTTGACAGAATTCTTATAATAAACACAAAACCTTACAGCGGCGAAGCCATAAGAAAAATAATTGAGGAACGGGCAAAAACAGAAAAAATAAACCTTGAGGAAAAGGCGCTCGAGTTTTTAACAAGGCTTGGTGAAGAAACTTCCTTAAGACACAGCATTCAGTTGCTTGCACCTGCAAAGGAAATTGCTAAGTCAGGGAAAAAGGAGAAAATAACAGAAAAGGATGTGAAAAGGGCAGCAAAACTTTTTGTAGATGTCAGGCAATCTGTTAATTATTTAAGTGAAATAGAAAATAGAATGCTAAAATAAAAAATAAAAAAATTAAGGTTTTAAAAATGACAAAGTCATTTATTTCTTTTTCTTTTTCTTGGTTGTTTTTTTCTTTGTGCTCTTTTTCTTTTTTGTTGTTTTCTTTCCCTTGCCCTTTTTCTTTTTAGCTGCCATTTTTCAACACCTGATTTTTTGAATCTTATTATTTTATTTTTGTTTAAGCTTATATATAAAGTTAATTGGTTTTGGGCGCGTGTTTAATGATGTGAAAACGCTTCTCTGTCTTTTTTATCTCCTGCGCTTAAATCCTTCATCTTTGGTTGGCACGCTCCAGATTGTTGTTAGCATCTTAAAAAATCCTTTCGCATTTTTCAAGTTTTTCAAATCTCTCCCATTCGGAATCTATGTGTTTTTGAATCTCTTGTATGTGCTCTTCTTTGAGGTGTTTGAATCTTCCTTGGGTCTTAAGGTATTCCTTTACGGGCTTTCTTTTGGGTCTAAGGTTTATTTTTACTTTTCCGTCTTCAATTTCATAAAGAATCCATGAACCGGTTTCCACAGCAAGTTTTGCCACAGATATCGTGTCGCTTTCTGAAAACTTCCAACCCGGAGGACAGGGACATTGAATATGAACAAGGGAAGGTTGTTTTTCAAAGGCTTTTTTCACTTTGTTTATTAAATCGGTTGGATATGCTATAGATGCCGTGGCTGCGTAAGGAATTTTGTGCGCAGCAATTATTTCAACCAGCGGTTTTTTTGTTTGCGGTTTTCCAACTGATTTTTTCCCGGGAGGCGATGTTGTGGTCCAGGCTCCAAACGGTGTGGCTCCTGATCTCTGGATACCTGTATTCATATAGGCTTCATTGTCAACACAAACTTGTGTTACTTTGTGACCTCTTTCAAGCATTCCGGACAAAGCCTGAAAACCAATATCAAATGTTCCTCCGTCCCCTGCTATTGCCAAAACCTTCCAGTCTTTCCCGAGCTTTTTAACCGCTGCCTCTATACCGCTTGCTGTCGATGATGTAGTTTCAAAAGCTGTGTGAATCCAGGGAACATTCCAAGCAGTTAAAGGATAGGCTGATGTGGTGACTTCTAAACAGGAAGTACCGCAGGAAACTATAACTTTGTCTGGACAAGCTTTAGAAACCAATCGAACAGCAATAATCATGCCGCAGCCAGAACACGTGGTTTGTCCCTGAGAAATTAATTCTGCCATAATTTTTTATACTCCTGCAGATATTTAAAATTTACAAAATAAAAAACAGAGGACAGCCAGCACCATCATTATGGTTATCAGAACATAAAGCATTCCTTTGCTTGAAGCTATTCCAAAGGGAAATGGTCCTATAAATCCTCCGAACCCCCATTCAACCTTTGCTTTTCCTGATTGCTTTCCCAAGAAACCAGCCAGAATAACAGCTAAACCTATCATTAAAATTATTACCCCTATTATAATGATTTGCTGGTCCATATGGGGCTGCTGGGATTTTCATAAGAAATTTTGAACCCAGGTTACGAGACCCCCAGTCTCGGGTGCTAGACCAAACTACACTACAGCCCCAAAACTATCTTCCGAATCTTCTTTCCCTCTTTCCAAAATCCTGGATTATTTTCACGAACTCCTCTCTGGTTAATTCGGGCCAGTAAGAATCAATAAAAACCAGTTCTGCATACGCTCCCTGGAAAAGCAAAAAATTTGAAAGCCTCTTTTCCCCGCCTGTCCTTATTATAAGGTCAGGGTCAGGAAATCCATTTGTTTGAAGATTCTGCCTGAAAAAATTCTCGTTTATTTCATCGGGTTTTATATAACCTTCCATGACTTTTTCCGCTATTTCTTTGGAAGCTGATACCAATTCCTGCCTTCCTCCGTATGCTATTGCTAGATTTATAAAAAATTCTGAATTGTTTTTGGTGATTTCCGTTGCTTTTTTAATCAGTTTCTGCAGGTCTTCTGGCAAAAGTTCCAGATTACCGAAAAACATAAGTCTTGCTTTGTTTTTGCGAACGGGGTTTTTTTCATTGGAGATTATATCATTTATTTCTTTTCTCGCCAGACTGAAAAGCATTTCTATCTCCCTTTTTGGTCTTTTCTTTAGGTTTTCAAGAGAAAGCGCATAAACTGTGATTATTTTTATTCCAAACTCTTTGCACCACTCAAGAACAGATTTTAGTTTTCCCAGACCCCATTCATGCCCCTTCCATGGGGTTTTCATTAATCTTTTTGCACATCTCCTGTTTCCGTCAGGAATTATGGCAATGTGCTGTGGGGTTTTTATAGTAATCACCCTTTATTCATTATTATGAATATTTAAAAATAAAATAGATTTAAAAATTTATGAAATTCGAGCTTCACTGTCACACCTGTTATTCCAAGGGAACGAAACTGCCCTGGGAAGGCATAAATTCTCCTGAAGAGATTTTTAGAGAAGCAAAAAGAAAAGGTTTGCATGGTGTTGCTGTAACTGACCATAACACAATCAAGGCATGGAAAAAAAGCAAAGAAGCTGAAAAAAAACACGGAATTCTCTTTATTCCTGGAATTGAAATAAATACAAAACAAGGACATTTGATAGGTCTGGGTCTTAATGAATTCATCCCTAAAGGATTGAATCTGGATGAAACTATTGAAAAAATCCATGAACAGGGCGGAATTTGTGTTGCACCACACCCGTTTGATATAAAAAACGAGGGTATTGGCATGGATTTTGTAAAATGTGACGCTGCTGAAGTTTTTAATTCACTTAATTTGGACAGGTTTTCAAATGTTTTGGCAAAAAGAAAAGTTAAGAAATATGGAATTCCTATGGTGTGCGGTTCTGATGCGCACACCAAAGAAATGGTGGGCAGTTGTATAAATTTTATAAATGCGCAAACCGTGGATGAGGTTTTAAAAGAGATAAAGAAATCAAATGTCAGAATAGCAACCGATTATATTTCTTTAAATGTTATAAAAAAATGGGCTTATCAGAGGCTTAGCTTTTCGTACAAAGACGCTGTGAATTATATAGAGAAGAATTATAATCCTGTAAAAAAATGGGTTTCAAAAAGGCTTTTAGACAAGTTTGTTTCCCAACCAAACAGAGCTGTATGGACAGGTTTAGGTTATTTTGGATTGTTTTGTTCTTACATATACAGCGCAACAAGGACGGTTTTAAAAATTCTTTAAAAATAAAATGCGGGGGGCCGGATTTTCGCAAACTTACAACCTTCTTTCAAACAAGCCTTTTAAAAAGGCTTGAGCCAAAGGTTTCTTGGTTGATCAAGAAGGAGCTAACGCTTCCAACATTATAAGACCTTTACTGAACACTGTTTTTGGAAGCATAGCTCCTTTTGGATTAAACCTTTTTTGAAAAGGTTTGTTGCCTTGAGGAAAAGCTTGCTGGAAGCGAACGAAGCGTCAGCGAAGTGAAGCTCCTGTTTTGCTCAAGCTTTTGCCTTGAGGAAAAGCTTGTTTCGAACCGGCGAAGGCACTATTATGGAACCTTCCGTAATCACTTAATAACGGAATAATTTAGCCACTAGGTTTCTTACCTTTTTTCTGTTTAACTGACAGTGTCCTGATCCTAGCCCCTTTAGCTGGGACTGTCCTAAGCCTAGCCCCTTTGACCACTCGGGAACCCCCGCAAATGATGCTCCGGGCGGGATTTGAACCCGCGTCACAGGCTCTCTTTTCATTGGTTGAAACCTCAACCCTTTCGACCAGAGACCGAAAGGCCTGGATCCTTGACCGGGCTAGACGACCGGAGCATGGGCCCGGCCGGATTTCCAGAGCACATCTTTCGAACCGGCGACCTCCCGCACTTTAAAACCTTCCGTTGACGCTTTTCGCGTCAGCGAAAAAGGTCACGTCAAGCGGACGTCCTAACCAACTAGACCACAGGCCCATGTTATTATTACGTATGTATTGTTTATAAATTATGGGCCAGGGGAGATTTTCATAACCTTCTTTCAAAAAGAAGGTTAATCAAGAAGGAGCTTCCGCTTTCCAATATAAATATATTCTATTAAACACTTTTGGAAGTGACAGCTCCTGTTTTGGTCAAGCTTTTGCCTTGAGGAAAAGCTTGTTGGAAGCGATATGAAGCGTCAGCGAAGTGAAGCTCCTTTTTGCTCCAGCTTTTTTTTGAAAAAAGCTGGGTTGTTTCGAACTCCCGACCTCTGCCTTGTAAGGGCAGCGTCATAACCACTAGACTACCGGCCCATTAATAATTAATTGAAACAATTTTTAAATTAATACGATGCGACTGCCGGGATTTTCGCGGAATTGAAAGGCAATATTATTAAACATGGTGTGAATTTCCAGCTTCTAGAAACTCGGAAACATTGACCAAAACCGTGTGCTAACGATTTTTGAGGAAGCGGTTAGCTTGCCTTCGCTTGACGTTCTTTCAGAGCATGTGAAACTCTGGAATCAACCGAAAGGTTGAGCAGCCGGGTTTTTCCTTTCTGCTCAAGCTCTTTTTTGAAAAGAGCTTGTTTCGAACCCGGATTTTAGGCTTGGGAAGCCCACGTCCTGCCATTAGACTACAGTCGCATCACGCTGAGGGAGGGATTCGAACCCTCGAGGGCAGAGCCCACAGGTTTAGCAAACCTGCGCCTTAAACCACTCGGCCACCTCAGCATTCCACAAACTTTATAAGTCTTTCTTTTAATAATTAAAAAATTTAATAGTTTTATAAAAATGGAGGTGTCGCATGGCGATAAGAATAGCAAGCGTGTCTCAGACATGGGGAAAAGATGTTTTTACTGATAAAGGAATGTATTGCGGGAAAGTAGAGGACGTTGAGTGTGACCTTAAAAGATTCAAGTTAAGATCTCTGGTTATAACTGCTGTAAAAGGTTCTTATCTCTCAAAAATGTTAGGAAACAAAAGAGGACTGATAATACCGTTCCCTATGGTAGAGGCAATCGGCGACGTTGTGATAATAAAACATATATCTTCGCCAGTGTCAGAAGAAGCAGAGAAGGTTACAGAGGGATAAACTTAGAAAGCGGTTTTGCCTTCATTTTTTCAATCTTTATCATGTCCTCTATTCTGCACCCAATCCCTTTCTTATAAACACCGGGTTCTACAGTGACAACCATCCCTTTTCTTAATATGTCTGTTTTTGACGGACCTTCATGCACTTCCAAACCAACCCCGTGTCCAAAGGAATGATAAACCTTGTAACCTTTTCTTTTCATAAGTTTTTCATAAAACTTCTCAATTTCAGAAAATGTTACCCCTTCTCTTATTTCATCAATAATTGTTTCCTGGATTTCCTTTACATCTTCAATTAGTTTTTCCCCCCTTTGAGTTATTTTGGAATAAAACATTCTTGTTATATCAGAACAGTAACCATTAAACTTTACACCCATGTCAATAATTGTTAAGCCTTTCAAAACCACAGCGTTGGTTGGAATGTGATGAATAAAGCCCGTGTTTTTTCCCGTTGCAACAATAGGTGGAAAGGCTTTTTCTGTATTGAGTTTTAAGGAAAGAATTTCTATTTCTCTAGCTATCTCTTTCTCTCTTTTTCCGTTAACCTCAAGTGTTTCAAAAATCTTTGCAGTAATTTTTATGGATTTTTTTATCTGTTTCATTTCCCACTCATCTTTCACCATTCTGGGAAATTTTATAATTTTTCCAGCAGGAACAAGGTTTTTGTTTTTAAGCTTAATGAATGTGTAAGCTTTCATGTTGTATTCGTCAAATCCTGTTTTTTTGTATTGCTTTAGATGGGATTTGATTTCTTTTAAATCCTTAAAAAACAGAACATCCGCTTGTTTTGTTCTAATGTGGTTATCAATTGAAGAGAGAAAAAGCTTTGGTTTTTGTTTGCCAATAATTAGAAAACCCGGACCTGTTATTGTACAGCCTGTATAATATCGTATATCGTGTCTGTCTGTAATGAGAGCAGAATCAAGGTTATTATCCTGAAGCAGGGACCTGAGTTTTTTTATTCGTTTGGAAAAATCAGGACCTTTCATATTTATTATTAAATGTTAAATTGGAATAAATATGAATTTTGAATCGCTTATTAAAGAGCAGAATGAAATGAGCAAAAAAATCATATTAAAGGACTGTTTCAAAAAACCTGTAAAAACTGTTGCTGGTTTTGATTGTTGTTACAGAGGGAATAACCAAATATGCGCTGGCGTTGTGCTGGATTATAAAACCTTGGAAACAATAGAAATGAAAACCGTAATAAGGAAAGAAACATTTCCGTATGTCCCGGGGTTTCTTTCTTATAGAGAAGGGCAAGGAATTATATCTGTTTACAGAAGTTTAAAGAATAATCCTGATGTTATTTTTATTGACGGTCATGGTATTTCACATCCTAGGGGGATTGGTCTCGCGTCATATGTTGGTTTGGTTCTGGACAAACCCACGATAGGAATTGCAAAATCTATACTAACAGGTGTTATAAAAGATGACAAGCTGTTTTTAAACGGAAAACAAGTTGGTTGGGTGATAAGAAAAGGCAAACGAAAGGTTTTTATTTCACCCGGACAAAAAATATCTCTAAAAACATCCAGAGAGTTGGTTTTGCATACCATAATCCACAGGGTTCCTGAACCCATAAGGTTGGCTGACCGGTACGCAGCAAAGGTGAAAAATGAAAAGCTTCAAAGTGAATGAAATACTTAGCAACGCTGAAATAAAGGCCGAGGTAATTAATGCGATAAAACAGGGATTCATATTTATATACCCTACAGACACTATTTACGGATTAGGCTGCAACGCGTTAAATCCTGATTCTGTGAATAAAATCAGAGCTTTAAAACACGCCAAACACCCTTTTTCTGTAATCGCTCCTTCAGTTGACTGGATAGAAAAAAATCTGGTTGTAGATTATCCTGAGTATTTGAACAAACTGCCAGGACCATTTACATTTATTTTAAAGAAAAAAGAACCGGAGTTTTTAAAGGAAGCATCAGCTTTTGACACTCTTGGCGTAAGGATACCAGACCATCCTTTCACGCAAATAATCCAGGAATCTGGTGTTCCTTTTATAACAACCTCTGTTAATGTTTCTGGAGAAAACCCAATTACACGAATAAATGAAACACCAAAAAGCATATGGGAACATGTGGATTATGTTGTTTATGACGGGAAACTCAGAGGCACTCCTTCTACTGTGATAGAGCTCACAACAGATGAAAAAAGAATTTTGAGATAATAATTTAAAGGTTTTCAGATAAAAAGGATAATTAAGATATTCATGAGTAAAGAGCCTGAAATTGTGGTTGGTATCTGCACAAAAAATTGTGAAGATACTATTCAAAATGTTCTTAAAAACGTTGATGAAGGCTTGAGGGGTTTTTTTCCAGAAAAAAACTCTGTAATTCTGGTTTCTGATTTTTCTGAAGATTCCACAGAAAAAATGGTTAAAAAAACCAAAACAGTTACACCTGTTGTTTTCAGAAGGCAAGAAGGCGGGCCGGGAAAGGGGAACGGTGTGAAAACCATTTTTAAATTTGTTTTGAAATCAGAGGCAAATAAACTCGCTCTTATTGACGGGGACCTTTTGAGTATAAAACCGGAATGGATAAAAGCTTTGATTGAGCCTCTGGAGAAGGGATTTGAGCTTGTTGTCCCGTATTATAAAAGGCATAAATACGACTCTGTTATAACAAACCATGTACTTTATCCGTTTGTTGCGTGTATGTACGGGAAAGAAATAAGACAGCCTGTAGGAGGAGAGTTCGCTTTGTCCAGAAGACTGGTTGAAAAGTTAATAAAGCATCCGAAATTCCCATCCGGGTTTGGAATAGATATATTTATAACCACGTCTGCTCTTGCTGACAACATGCGGGTTGCTGAAAGCACACTCGGAGTGAAAAACCACGCAAGTACACAAGGCTATAAGAATTTTGAGAAATCACTTCTTCCTATGTTTGACCAAGTTGTAAGCACGCTTTTTGAACTTACTCTGTATAATAAAGAAAAAATAAAAAACATTTCAGATATAGAAAAAGTTACAAGGTTTGGCAACATCGATGATGTTCCCGTGAACGAGCCTGTGATAGAGCATAAAGAACTTTATCAGAAATTTTTAGAAGAGGCTCCAAAAATTCTTAATTCTGATGTTTTTTCACAAAAAACAAAAGAACACCTCAAAGAAATTATTAATAATAAAGAAATGGTTTCTGTGAATGTGTGGTGCGATGCCCTTTTTGATGCGTTTGACTATTATGTTAAAACTCTGGATATAGAAAGCGTTTTGAGAAGCTTAAGGCTTGTGTGGATGGGCAGGCTGGCTTCTTTTATTCAACAAACCCAATTTATGAACAACTCGGATGCAGAGTGTCTGATAAAGGGACAAATTGATATTTTTAAGGAGAGAAAGGCTTGTTTTAATTTTTTTGGTTTTTAACGCCGGGGGCAGGATTTTCACAAACTACAACCTTCTTTCAAACAAGCCTTTTAAAAAGGCTTGAGCCAAAGGTTTCTTGGTTGATCAAGAAGGAGCTTCGCTCCGTTTCACTCCGCTCGCTTCCGACAACTTCTTTCAAGCAAACCTGTTTGGAAGGCGGAAGCCTCCTGTTTTGGTCAAGCTTTTGCCTTGAGGAAAAGCTTGTTTTGAACCTGCACGTCCTTCGAACCGTTGCTATTTTGCGATAAGATTGCTTGGTTAGCCAAGCAATCATTTAATCGTTTAGCAACCGGTTTACCGGACACCAGATATCTTTTCTCCACATTTGCCGCCGTTTCGGAGTCAAGCCAATAAATCATTACCCGTTCGGGCATCATTATATCTGGAACTCAAGTCTGGCGCGTTAAACCGTTCCGCCACCCCGGCTCAAAAATAATATATTAAAAAGGATTTAAATCTTTATGGCAAACGGAAAGCGTGTCTAATAACTCCACACAATAACACCAATCCATACCTTCTCGGTACAATTCTTCCTTACACATAACTTAGCCGAATAAACCACAAACCTGCACTCCCAATCCTTGTTATACTCATTTCCCAAAGGATGCCTTCAACCTGTCACCGAATTCATTCGTTAAAGAACCGAACATCAATTCTCCCTTCCTCTCCCCCGAACACTCCCGCCCTTATTCTCCACCATTCCCTCCTCGGGTTCTCTATGGTTTGATCAAGGTATGTTCCCTTCTTGTACGCAATTCTGCAAACCCGTTCACATCGTGCCGTCTGTCTGCAAGAAGGAAATCCCTTCACTCTGTCATACACCTGATACAGCTTTATCAGGTGATACCTTGCCGAAGTATATGCTTGTGGGATATACCATGTGCTTGCATATTCTTGCAAGCACATGAACTCCTATGCCCTTAATTTCCAGAAAACACAGTATAATCCAGGAAGGAGAGCTACAGTCTGTATGCAAAAGTGTCCACTGTTTGTTTAATCTCAGAAGTAAAAAATAAATTTTTTCAGAGATATAAATAATTATGAAGAGGGTGTATTCAGAGGTAGAAATTGGAGTCAAAAGAGTATGGTCTGGGATAATAGAGTTTACACTACCGAGCAAATACCCCGATGATTATCCTTGGTATAAAAGTGTGGGTTACTGTACTGGAACAAAAGATCCAAAAGAAGCTGCTGAGGACCTGCGTACCTTCTACAACTTTAGCTTTCCTTTTCCTTCTTTTGTTATATTCACATCCTCTGATAAGGAGCTTCTAAAAGACTTCAAGAATACTCTTACCGGGTTCAAAGAGGAACTCAAAAAGTTCGGAATCGAAAGAATATCTTATAGGTATAAACCCTGAGCCCTCTATTAAATACTGGTTAGAGCATTGTTCAGAAAGAATGCAGGAGCTAATCCCTCATCTGCCAGAAACAAGGAAACCGTTCAGCAAAGGGATAATTAATTAGAAAAGTGTCTTTGCTGATTGTCTCAGGCTTTGCAATTATTCTGCGAGGAACTATAATTTGTGTTTAAAACATGATTTTTCAGCTTTTTCTAAAGGCCATGCATCTTCCAAAAGCATATCAGGTATATCATCAATAACGGGAAATGCGA